>Ga0156180_1127_pt2 | contig 53676 bp, 41 predicted proteins | sample RifCSPlowO2_12_FD_107833 | JGI IMG/M metagenome (GOLD analysis project Ga0156180, IMG submission 107833) | Burkholderiales bacterium RIFCSPLOWO2_12_FULL_61_40
GCCAGTCTCTCTGGGTTGCGGAGCGCAAATCTTTGCCAACCTGGTACACCAGCCGGTTGGAGATCGCCCGACGCAAGGCCTCCACACTGTTGGTGGGTTTGTCAAACTGAAAAATCGGGTTGGTGGGCATCGCCGCTACTCCCAGAATGAGGGCCAGTGAAGGAATTGGCATGTGGCCGTAGTGACCGGTACAGGGCTAAATAATGGCGTGCGGCGGTTTGCCAGTCAAATCGCAGGGACATCCCGTGCTGCTGAACCGCCCGCCATTCATGGGGGCGTCGGGCCAGGGCAAAGGCCCGCTGCAAGGCACTGAGCAAGCCCTTGGCGCTCAGCTCCTCAAACACAAAGCCGGTGGCGGTCTGCGCGTCCAGGTTTTCCAGTGCACAGTCAACCACCGTGTCGGCCAGACCGCCGACCCGGCGAACCAGGGGCAGTGTGCCGTAGCGCAGCCCGTAAAGTTGCGTCAATCCGCAAGGCTCAAACGCCGAGGGGACCAGGATGACATCGGCTCCTGCAAGCACCGTATGCGCGCTGGTTTCGTCGTAGCCGATACACACACCCACTTGCTGGGGGTAGTGAATGGCTGCATCGGCGAAGGCTTGTTCCAGCACCGCATCACCCTGGCCCAGCACGGCCAATTGCCCGCCATGCCGCACCAATTCCGCCATGACCTGGGGCAACAGGTGCAGGCCTTTTTGCTCCGTCAGGCGGCTCACGACACCAAAAACCAGGGCGTCTGCACGGGGCTCCAGACCAAAGCGGGTCTGCAGGGTGTGTTTCGCGGCAGCCTTGTCCGAAAGCGTGTTCACATCGTAGGTTCTGGGCAGCAAGGGATCGGTTGCGGGGCTCCACACCTGGTAGTCCACACCATTGAGAATGCCGGACAGGGCTGGAGCGCGCTCACGCAGCAGGCCATCCAGCCCGAAACCGTGGGTTGCTGTCAGTATCTCGCGGGCATAGCCGGGGCTGACGGTGGTGATGCGGTCGGCGTATTGAAGGGCGGCTTTCATGAAGGACACCTGGCCAAAATACTCCAGCCCTGTGATGCTGAAGAAATTTGCAGGGAGGCCCAGCGTGGGAAACAGGGGGCTGGGAAATAGGCCCTGGTAGGCCAGGTTGTGGATGGTAAACACCGTGGCCGGTGTATCGCACCCCGCTTCGGCGAAGGCCCGTACATAGGCCGGGGCCAGACCGACGTGCCAGTCGTGGCCATGGATGACATCGGGCACCCAATCCGGATCAAGCCCCTGGCCCAAGGTGGCGGCGGTCCACCCCAATGCACAAAAGCGCTGGGCATTGTCGCTCCAGTCCTTGCCGTCGGGGCCGAGGTAGGGGTTGCCTGGGCGTGCATACAAAGCGGGCGCGCGAACCAGGTAGACCGCCATATCCAAATCCGGCAGGGTGGCCAGAACAACATCCGCTGGGGGGAGGGCGGGGGATGGGCCCCAGGGGGACGCGCCTTTGGGCAAGGGTGCCACCGGTCGCAGCGTGTGCGCTACGTTGGTGATGGCCGGAAATGCGGGTAGCAGCAGGCGCACCTCACAGCCCAAATCTTTCAAGGCAGGCGCAAGGCCCGCGCTGACGTCGGCCAAGCCGCCCGTTTTGAGAAAGGGGTACAACTCCGCGCAAACGTACAAAACCTTCATTGCGAACGCTCCCCCAGCGCTTTCAGCATGGCATTTGTTACCAGCACGATGCCGCCCGGACTGCGGTAAAAACGCCGCGCGTCCAGGTCGGCCTCCCACCCGATGGACATGCCTTCGGGGATGTGACAACCCTCGTCAATGACCACCTTGCGTAAATGGCAATGCCTTCCAATGTCCGCGCCTGGCAGGACAACGGCGTCTTCGACTTCGCTGTAGGAATGGACTTGCGCCCAGGTAAACAGCACCGAACGGCGTACCCGCGCGCCTGAGATGATGCACCCGCTGGAGACCAATGAGTCCACCGCCATGCCACGGCGTCCGTCGTCGTCAAAAACAAATTTTGCCGGTGGTGAGGTGGGCTGGTAGGTCCAGATGGGCCAATCCTGGTCGTACAAGTCCAGCTCGGGCGTGGTGGCTGTGAGATCGATGTTGCTGGCCCAGTAGGCGTCCACCGTGCCCACATCGCGCCAGTACGAAGGTGCCTCGGGGCTGGTCCGGACACAGGAAAGATCAAAGGGATGGGCGGCCACGTCACCCTGCAACACCATGGAAGGGATCAAATCGTGGCCAAAGTCGTGGCTTGATGACGCGTTTTGGAGGTCTTGCGCCAGCGCTGCAAAAAGATACTCCGCATTGAACACATAGATCCCCATGCTGGCCAGGACCCGGTCGGGCCGGTCAGGCAAGCCCTGGGGGTGTGGTGGTTTCTCTTCAAACCGGGTGATGCGGCGCGTGGCGTCCACCGTCATGACGCCAAACGCAGTGGCTTGTTCTGTCGGTACTTCAATGCATGCCACGGTGCAAGGCCTCCCCTGTGCCACATGGTCTTCAATCAGGCTGGCATAGTTCATTTTGTAAACATGGTCGCCTGCCAGGACCAGAATGTATTTGGGATCGTGCTCCCGCAGGATATCCAGATTTTGAAATACCGCGTCGGCCGTGCCCCGGTACCAGGAGCCTTCGTCAGTGCGTTGCTGTGCTGGCAGGAGGTCAATGAATTCATTGACTTCATTGCGCAAGAAGGACCAGCCGTGTTGCAGGTGGCGAAGCAAACTATGGGATTTGTATTGCGTCAACACACCGATGCGGTGGACTCCGGAGTTCACGCAGTTGGACAGTACAAAATCAATGATTCGAAATTTTCCGCCAAAGTGCACGGCAGGCTTGGCACAATTTTCGGTCAAGGCTTGCAGACGCGATCCACGGCCACCCGCCAGTACGAGCGCTATGGTCCGACGGACCGGCCTGTGATAGGCACCAACTTTCATGAGAGGCCTTTCAATATAGAGGAGGTCAGATTTGCATGGGGCGGTTGCGTCCGTGTGCACGGGTCATGGCGGCCAGGCGGCGTGCCGGTTCGTCCTGGATATGCGTCCAGTCAAAGCGCCATTGCCAACATCCCTGGGCCACACCGGGTGTATTCATGCGGTGTGAACTGTCCAGACCCAATACATCCTGGAATGGAAAAATCACGGTGTTGGCCTTCGACTGGGAAAGGACCAACATCATGGCCCAGTGGATCTCGGTATCGACCTGGGGGCCCAGGTAACAACGTGCCGCGTACCGCTCCGAAGCGCTGGCGGTCTGCCACCAACCCTGTGCCGTGTCGTTGTCATGGGTGCCGGTGTAGGCCACTGTTTGGGCCTCAAAATTGTGCGGCAAGTAGGGGTTGGCGCTGTTGTCACCGAAAGCAAACTGCAGCACGCACATGCCTGGAAATCCACAGGCCTGCCGCAGCGTGGCGACCGCGGGCGTGATACTGCCCAGGTCTTCTGCAATGATGGGTACCTGATGTGTCCCGCCTCGGTGGCCTGGGGCAGCGAGTTCATCGAACAGTGCTTTACCCGGCCCTTGCCGCCATTGGCCCGTGACCGCTGTGGGCTCGCTGCTGGGGATCTCCCAATAGGAGTCAAAACCGCGAAAGTGGTCCACCCGCACCACGTCAACCCTATCCAGAAGATGCGCCAGCCTGGCCTTCCACCAGCGAAACCCGTCCGTGGCCATGCGGTCCCAGCGGTACAAAGGATTGCCCCAGCGCTGACCGGTCGCACTGAAGTAGTCAGGGGGAACGCCCGCCACCACCGTAGGTTCTCCTTGTGGGTCAAGATGGAATTGTTCTGCGTTGGCCCATACGTCCGCACTGTGGTGGGCGACAAAAATGGGCACATCTCCGACGATGGAAATACCGTGGCCATGGGCATATTGGCGCAGGCGCTTCCACTGCATGTGAAAGCGCCATTGGATGAAGCTGAAAAACCCCAGTTGGTCCGCGCAATGGCGGGCGGCTTCGGCAAGTGCCACAGGATCGCATTGCGCCAATGGCGCGGGCCAATGGGTCCAGGGTGTGCCGTGAAGCGCCTCCAATGCCATAAACAGCGCGTAGCCCTCCAGCCAGTGTGCCTGCTGCACCCGGAAGCGCTCAAACTCCATCCATTCAGTTTTCTGCACTTTTTGCAGGAAACCTCGCCACGCCTCTTGCAAGCGTTCCATGCGGTAGGGTGCAACCTGGTCAAAGTTGCATGGGCTGCTTCCCATACCTTCGTGTGCGCGGGGCGAAAGCCAGCCATGGCGCACCAAGTCATCCAGGTCCACCAGCTGGGGGTTGCCCGCGAAGGTGGAGGGGCTGTGGTAGGGCGAGTGACCGGAACCTGCCGGAGACAGTGGCAATATCTGCCAAAGGCGCTGCCCGGCGGAAACCAGCCAGTCAATGAAATGGTAGGCATTCACCCCCAAATCACCCGAGCCATGGGCACCCGGGAGCGAGGTGATATGCAACAAAACGCCACTGTTGCGTTGCGATAGAACAGGGTGTTGCGCAAGGTTCATGGCGTGGACGGGGATTGGACCAGGGCAACCACCGTGTGGGATGTGAGTGTGATGGCATCCATGCTGGGGTCCAGTGATGCCCATTGTGTTTGGGGTCGCACCATGGCCGCAGCACTGTCCAGCACCAGCAGCCACGGGCCCCCAGGCAGTGCAAATGACTGCGGCTGGTCTGTGGCGTGGAACGCCATAAACCACCGCTCGGTGGAGCTGGCGTTGCCATCGGCAACCTCGACCACACAGGCAAAACTGCGCAATTCCGGGGCGTCCCATTCTGTGACGGTCAGTTGGCTTCCTGCCGGGCTCCGCCACGCAATGTCGGTGTCGCCGACGAACCAGTTTGCATGGCGAAGCGCCGCATGCGCCTGGCGCAGGTGAATCAGTTGTGCAACATAGTCGGTCAGACCCTGGTCAGCCGCCTGCCAGTTCAGCCAACTGATTTCATTGTCCTGGCAGTAGGCATTGTTATTGCCCTGTTGCGAATGCCCAATTTCGTCGCCCGCCAGCAACTGCGGCACACCCTGGGCACAGAACAAGGTTGCCAACAATGCGCGCCGCCATTGGCCACGCAACATCAGCACGGCGTTTTCTTGTGTCGGGCCTTCGATACCTGCATTGGCGCTGAGGTCATGTTGCGGACCGTCGCGGTTGTCCTCTCCATTGGCTGCGTTGTGCTTGTGGCCATAGGATGTCAGGTCGGTCAGCGTCATTCCATCGTGGGTGGTAATGAGATTGATACTGGACAGGGGGCTGCGTCCGTCATGGTGAAACCGATCGCTGGAGCCTGTGAGCCGACGTGCGAATTCGCCGCAAGAACTCTCAAAACCCAGCCAGAAAGCACGGCCCGTGTCACGAAAGCGGTCATTCCATTCATGCCAACCGGCGGGAAATTGTCCCAATTGGTAACCTGCGGGGCCCATGTCCCAAGGCTCGGATATGAGTTTGATCCCTGCCAAAACCGGGTCCTGCCCAATGGCCGCGAGCAAGCCCGACATGGAATGAAAGTTGTGCTGCAGTATGGGGTCACGGCCCAAGGCGGTGGCCAGATCGAAACGAAACCCATCCACACCAAAGGCCTGTACCCACCACCGCAGGCTGTCCATCACCAGCTGAATAGCGCAGGGCTGGGCCAGATTGAAGCTGTTGCCACAGCCGCTGTGGTTGAGGTACTCTCCCTCCGGGTCAAGTGCATACCAACTGGCATTGTCCAGTCCACGCCAGCTGAGTGTGGGGCCCACGGCGTCGCTTTCTGCGCTGTGGTTGAACACCACGTCCAACACCACCTCCAGCCCGTGCCGGTGAAGCAGGTCCACCATGTGGCGGAACTCCGTGCGTTCATCCCCATATTGGTCGCTGGAATAGGTGGGTTCTGGAATGAAGAAGCCTAAAGTGTTGTAGCCCCAATAATTGCGCAAACCCTTTTTTAGCAAATGTGCTTCGGTGAGGTGCAGGTGCACCGGTAAAAGGCACAGTGTCGTGATACCCAGTTGCTGGTAGTGCGTCAGCATGGCCGGACTGGCCAGTCCGGCAAAGGTCCCACGCAATGGAGTCGGTACCTGCGGATGGCGCTGGGTGAGGCCTTTGACGTGTGCTTCATACAAAACGGTATGCTCCCACGGCACACGGGGGCATGGTGTGAGGGTGGCGCCGTTTTGCAGTTCCCGCGTCAGATCCAGAACCTTGGATTTGGGAATGCGTGGTGCGTTGTCCACGGGATCCGCCAGAGCCTCTTGCATGTCCGAACGGGGAGCGGGCGTTGCCTGGTAATCAAACTCAAGAGACAAGAGTGAAGTGCTCCCCACGAGGGCACGCGAGAATGGATCTATCAGCAACTTGGCGGGATTGAAGCGTTGACCCTGTGTGGGCTGATAAGGCCCGTGCGCCCGCAGTCCGTAGAGCTGGCCTTCACCCAAGCCTGCAATGAAGCCGTGCCAGACGCCGTTGGTGCACGCCGGCAAGGCGAAGCGGGCGGTTTCCCTCAAGCCCTGCGCATCATACAAACACACTTCAATGCGCTCGGCATGCCGGGAAAACACCGCAAAATTGACGCCCCCGCGCCCATCCAGGTGCATGCAACTGGCCCCCATCGGCCAAGGCCGACCCGGCGTGCACGATAAAGCGGATGACGTTGTGCGGGGCTGTTTTTTCATGGAATCTCCGGTTCCAGCCAAAGGACTCCCAAAGGTGGCAGGCTCAACAGGATCGAGTGTGCTTGTCCGTGGCGCGGGATGGGGTCGCTTACAACTTTGCCAAAATTTCCTACGTCGCTTCCACCATAGTGGGTCGAATCGGTGTTCAGCACTTCCTTCCAGGCGCAGCCTTGCGGCACCCCCAAACGGTAGCCATGGCGTACCACCGGCGTCATATTGCAAACGGCCACGATCTGGTGTGCACTTTCGTGGCCATAGCGCACAAAACTGAATACGGACTGTGACTTGTCCTGCACGTCAATCCATGCAAATCCACCTGGCTCGTCGTCACGCGCATGCAAGGCAGGGCATTGGCAATACAGGCGGTTGAGATCGCGCACCAGCCGTTGTACGCCTGCGTGGCCAGGGTCTTGCAGCAAGTGCCAGTCAAGTTCAGTGTCGTGGTTCCACTCCCGGATTTGTGCGAATTCTCCGCCCATGAACAGGAGTTTTCGGCCTGGATGCGCATACATCAGTGCGTACAGGGAGCGCAGATTGGCCTTTTTTTGCCAAGCGTCACCCCACATCTTGCCGTACAGGGATCCTTTGCCATGCACGACTTCATCGTGCGACAGCGCCAGTACAAAGTGTTCACTGTAGGTGTACATCATGGCGAAGCTGATGCGGTCATGGTGGTGCGCCCGGTGAACTGGATCGAGCGCAAAATATGCCAAGGTGTCGTGCATCCAGCCAAGATTCCATTTGTAGTTGAATCCCAACCCGCCGGTCCACGGGGGGGCTGTAACACCTGGATAGGCAGTCGATTCTTCGGCCACGGTCACAGAGCCGGGCGTTTCGCGCCCCAGTACCTGATTGACTTCGCGCAGGAACGCTATGGCCTCATAGTTCTCCCGTCCCCCGTCCTGATTCGGTATCCATTCACCCTCGGGGCGACTGTAGTCGCGGTACAGCATGGAGGCAACGGCATCCACGCGCAGGCCGTCAATGCCGTATTGCTCGACCCAAAACAAGGCATTGCCGACCAGAAAATTGCGCACTTCGTTGCAGCCGTAGTTGTAAACGAGGGTGTTCCAGTCCCGATGAAAACCTTCACGCGGGTCTGCGTGCTCAAATTGGGCACTGCCGTCAAAGTGCGCCAGGGCATGGGCATCGCTGGGGAAATGTGCGGGCACCCAGTCCAGCAAAACCTGCAATCCGGCGCCATGTGCGCTGGCAATAAAGCGTCGAAATGTTTCAGGCGGGCCGTAACGTGCACTGGGCGCATAGAGCCCTGTGGGTTGATAACCCCAGGAACCATAAAAAGGATGTTCGTTCACCGGCAGGAGTTCGATGTGGGTAAAGCCCAGATCTGCAACGTAGGGCACCAGGGTTTGGCCCAGGTAATCCCAGGTTGGCAATTGGCCATCAGGGCGACGCCATGAGCCTGGGTGCACTTCGTAGATCGCCAAAGGTGCATTCAGCGCCGTGTCCCTTGCCATGGGGAAGGATGCGCGGTCAACCGGTTCGGGCAGTTGGGTGACGATGCATGCCCCTTGTGCTCCCTGTTCCGTGCGCAAGGCGTAGGGGTCGGATTTCAAGGTGAGTTGGCCGTCGGAGCCGAGTACCGCAAATTGGTAGAGTGCGCCTTCCGAAACACCCGGTACAAAGATCTCCCACATACCACTGGTGGCGCGGCGTTGCAATGCATGTTTCCCCTTCAGCCAATGGTTGAAATCCCCCACCACGGACACCTGTATGGCATTGGGCGCCCACACCGCAAATATGGTGCCTTTCAATCCGCAGTGCAGGCACGGATGTGCACCCAGTTTTTTCCAAGGCCGCAGATGCCTGCCTTCCGCCAACAGCCATAGATCGGTCTCGCCAAGCCAAGGCTTACCACACGGGAAATCAACGGAGTCTGAAGACATGACGCACCAAAGTATGTGAAGTCAAGTGCCGAATGTCAACGCGGAAACAGCTACCCATTCCTCTTATGGATTAAGGTATTACTTCCGTACATCGCATTAATTGGGATTTATCAATGTTTGTACGGGTAGTGCAAACATTCGTTCTGTAGTTTCCCGAACCATTGGTGCCTTGCCTGAAAAAAATGGCGCCCCACCCTTTATCCGGCGGGTCCTTTTTTTGAATTGCCGCGGATAGACCGTGGCACAATCAAACCAGATGTGTCAAATGCCCTGCAAAAGGCGACACTGAATTAAAAATGGTACTGTTAAAAAGAACGGCCAGAATCTAGCATTCATACGGGTCACAGCCCGATGTGGGTGTTTGGTCTTTGCACCAATTGTTAGTTTCAGGCGCTCTCCAGGCCACAGATGTCACAACCAATACAAAGGAGGTCACTTTGAAACATGACGGTACTTTTGATGGTGCGTTTCCAGTTTAACCTTGAGAATTCAGGCCTGCAATGAGGCTGACTGGCCCCAATTTTGCAGATTGTCTTGCTCTCTCTCTTTCACACCTGTCCTATGCCACGCTATAACGCCCCTTTTGAAATTCACGTTCATGGTCAGATTCCGCTGCGTAAGGATGTCAAGTTTGAACAGCTTCAGGACGCACTCAAACCGATGTGGAAATACGCGGGCGCGCGCTCTTTGTCCGATGCGTCCAGCAGTTCTTACGAAGACGAGCCAGGCATCAAATTCGATGCCCATGAGCATTTGCTGCAAATGTGCTGGACCGTGGCCGGCGACGATGATTTTCGCCAGACTTTGGACGAAGTTTGCATGAATCTGAATGAACTTGCGGACGCGGGCGCAGCCATTGAAATCACGTTTTACGACGCCGACTTTGATGAAGAGGACGGCGCTCCCGACAGTGAGTCGCGGGATGATTTCATGATGCTGTTTGTCGGGCCCAACCCCGCAGCCATTATGCAGGTGCAGCGCGATTTGCTCATTCAAGATGTCGTGAACATGATGGAGCGGCATTTCGATGGCGCGGAACTGGGTGGTGTGGTGGCGGAAATCGACAAGCTATTTGCCAAGCGGTTTGATGCACTGGTCAGCTCGCTGGAAATTGGAAAACCGCCGCGCGGGAACGGTGGCCACGGAGGTGGACATGGTGGGGGGAGAAAACCCCGTCATTTGCATTAATTTTGCAAGACCTGGTTTGCTTTACGGGTCGAGTCGTATACTGATGCGAGCCTAACTTCGCAACCAGAAAGAGTTGTTTTCTTGGTGTTGTCAGAGCTTAGGCAAGCAAAATACATATGCTCAAGAAAATCAACGTTGGTCAGTTGACAGTAGGTATGCACCTCAAGGAGTTCTGCGGCTCCTGGATGGAACATCCCTTCTGGCGTACCGGTTTTGTCATTGTTGATGCCAAGGATATTGACAGCATTCACGCCAGCAGTATCAAAGAAGTATGGATTGATTGCAGCAAGGGCTTGGACATTGCGCAGGGGCAAACAGCGGTGTCCGCGGCGGAATCCGATGCGCAAGTGGATGCTGAATTACAGCAAATTCAAGTTGCAACCCGCGAGCTGGCTCCGGTAACGGCAGCGGTCGAAATCGAGCGGGCTGCCAAAATTTGTTTTCAATCCAAGCAGGCCGTGATATCCATGTTTGAGGAAGCACGCATGGGCAAAGCGGTAGATACCGGTGGTGCCCAAAAGCTGGTTGAAGAGATCACCGATTCGGTTGCGCGCAATCCCGGAGCCCTTATCAGTTTGGCACGGCTTAAAACGGCGGATGACTATACCTACATGCATTCGGTGGCGGTGTGCGCCATGATGGTGGCATTGGCCAAGCAACTGGGTTTGAGTGAGGAAGAAACACGCTCAGCCGGATTGGCTGGCTTGATGCATGATTTGGGCAAGGCCATGATGCCGATGGATGTGCTGAACAAGCCCGGCAAGCTCACCGATGCGGAGTTTGCCATCATCAAGACACACCCGGTGGAAGGCCACCGCCTCTTGCTCACCGGTAGCGATGTGGACCCGATGGTGTTGGACGTGTGCCTGCACCACCATGAGAAAACAGACGGCTCGGGATACCCCAAGGGCTTAAAGGGCGATGAGATCAGCCTGTTTGCCAAAATGGGGGCGGTGTGCGATGTGTACGACGCTATTACGTCCAATCGGCCCTACAAATTGGGATGGGACCCTGCGGAGTCGTTGCGCCGGATGGCGGAATGGGCGAATGGCCACTTTGATGGCAAAGTGTTTCAGGCCTTTGTGAAAAGCCTGGGCATCTACCCGGTGGGCTCCCTGGTTCGGCTGAGTTCAGGCCGTCTGGGTGTGGTGATGGAACAGACCGGGAAGTCCCTGACCACGCCTTTGGTCAAGGTGTTTTTTTCCACCAAATCCAATATGCGGATTGTTCCCACAATCGTTGACCTGTCCCTGCCAGGAGCGGTGGAGAAAATTGCGGGCAGGGAAGATCCTGCCAAATGGCGATTTCCAGACCTCAATGAGCTGTGGTCCGGCTTGCAAAAGGCCCCTTGGTAATGAAATAGGACTGTAGCCCGCACAGAATATGCGTAACACGCTATTAAAAAAGGAGCAACTGCAATTGGGCAGTTGCTCTGGCGGTGTCAGCAGCCGCGTGTATTAGGTGCTTCCACGGGTTTGGGATTGACCGCGTATTTTCCCAATTCCATCTTGGCAATGGCATTGCGGTGCACTTCGTCCGGACCGTCCGCAAAACGCAGCGTGCGCGCGTTCACATAGCTGTAGGCCAGCGGGAAGTCATCGCACATCCCTGCGCCGCCATGGACCTGAATAGCCCAGTCGATGACCTCGCAGGCCATGCTGGGGGCTACCACCTTGATCATGGCGATTTCGTTTTTGGCAAACTTGTTGCCACCCACGTCCATCATCCATGCGGCTTTGAGGGTCAGCAGGCGGGCCATGTCGATCTTGCAGCGGGCTTCGGCAATGCGTTCCTGGGTCACGGTCTGCGCAGCGATAGGTTTGCCGAAGGCAATACGGGAAGATGCCCGTTTGCACATCAGTTCCAGCGCGCGCTCGGCCAGGCCGATCAGGCGCATGCAATGGTGAATCCGCCCTGGGCCAAGGCGTCCCTGGGCGATTTCAAAGCCGCGGCCTTCGCCTAGCAGAATGTTGTTGACCGGGACCCGCACGTTTTCAAACAGCACTTCCATGTGGCCGTGGGGTGCGTCGTCATAGCCCATGACATTCAGGGGGCGCACCACGGTGATACCCGGCGTGTTGGCAGGCACGATGACCATGCTTTGCTGGGAGTGTCGGTGTGCTTCCGGGTTGGTCTTGCCCATGGTGATGTAGACAGCACAGCGGGGGTCGCCAGCACCGGAGGTCCACCATTTGCGGCCGTTGATCACGTAGTCGTCGCCATCGCGCTCGATACGGGTCTGGATGTTGGTGGCGTCGCTGGAGGCGACTTCGGGTTCGGTCATGGCAAAGGCGGAGCGGAACTTGCCTTCCAGCAGGGGTTTGAGCCAGCGTGCCTTGTTCTCTTCGGAGCCGTAGCGGGCAATGGTTTCCATATTGCCGGTGTCGGGGGCCGAGCAGTTGAACACTTCGCTGGACCACATGACCCGGCCCATGATTTCGGCCAGAGGCGCGTATTCCTGGTTGGTCAGGCCTGCACCGTGGTAGCCCGAGGCTTCTGCGCTGTCCACCGGTAGGAACAGGTTCCACAGGCCGGCGGCCTGGGCCTTGGGTTTGAGGTTTTCAATGGTGTTCAGGGGTGTCCAGCGTTTGCCGGCGGCGGTGTTGGCGGCAATTTCTGCGTGGTAGGCGCCTTCTGCGGGGTAAATATGCTCGTCCATGAACTTCTGCAAGCGCGCTTGAAGCTCTATGGTTTTGGGTGAATAGTTAAAGTCCATGGGTTCTCCGGTTGAGTACAGCTAATAAATCGGTTGTCGGGGGCGGGGCGGCGGCTTAGGCCTTTTGTGCAAATTTCCAGGCCATGTGGGCCAGAGGGCGGGCCCCCGCTGCGGAGCTGACCGCCTGGGCGCTGGAGGCGGTGCCGGCTTCCACGCGTTTGCCGATGCCCTGCAAAATGGCGGCGATACGGAACATGTTGTAGGCCATGTAGAAATTCCAGTCCGCCTTGAGCTGTTCCGGCTGTGCCAGTCCGGTGCGCTCGCAGTAGAGGCGGATGTATTCGTCTTCCGCGGGAATACCCAGGTCGGCAAAATCCAGGCCCTTGATACCGCGAAACGATCCGGGCGGGATATGCCAGGCCATGCAGTGGTAGCTGAAATCCGCCAGCGGGTGGCCCAGGGTGGAGAGCTCCCAGTCCAGCACGGCAATCACCTTGGGCTCGGTGGCGTGAAACATCAGGTTGTCGAGCCGGTAGTCGCCATGCACGATGCTGACCATGCTGTTGTCGCGCGCCATATTTGGGATGTTTTGGGGCAGCCACTCCATCAACTGGTCCATTTCAGGAATGGGAGTGGTGATGGAGGCCGTGTACTGCTTGGTCCAGCGACCGATCTGGCGTTCGAAATAATTGCCGGACTTGCCGTAACTGGCCAGGCCCCGGTCGGCGAACTTGACGGTGTGCAGCGCGGCAATCACCCGGTTCATTTCGTTGTAGATGGCGCCGCGCTGGGCGCGGTCCATACCCGGCAGCGACTGGTCCCACAGCACCCGGCCTTGCATGAATTCCATGACATAAAAAGCCCTGCCAATGACAGACTCGTCTTCACACAGGCAGTACATGCGTGGCACGGGAACATCGGTACCCTGCAGGCCTTGCATGACCGCGAATTCACGCTCTACGGCATGGGCAGATGGCAACAGTTTGGCCACGGGTCCGGGCTTGGCCCGCATGACGTAGCTCTTGGTGGGCGTAGTGAGTTTGTAGGTGGGGTTGGACTGGCCGCCCTTGAACATTTCCACACCCAGGGGGCCGATAAAGCCCTCCAGGTTTTTTTCCAGCCAGGCAGTCAGTGCATAGAGGTCAAACGCGTGCTTGCCGGAGACGGATTGGGTGCCTACAAAATGGTCAAATTCGCTCATGGAGTGTGCAGAGGTGGGTACGTGGAATAGGGGAGGCCGGAGTTCAGTTGTCGGATTCAATAATGCGCATCAGGGCGGTGCGGTCGCGTACGACCAAGCCGCCCGGCTCGATGCGAATCGCGTCCTCGCGCTCCATGGATTTGAGTTCCTGGTTCACCCGCTGGCGCGACGCGCCCAGCAGTTGCGCCAGTTCTTCCTGGGCCAGATGCAGTCCAATGCGCACTTCGTTCCCGTCGCTCAGGGAAGGAACCCCGTAGCTTCTGACCAGATGCAGCAACTGTTTGGCCAGGCGTGCGCGCAGGGGCAGTGTGTTGAGGTCCTCCACCAAGCCGTACAGTTGCCGAATGCGGCGCGAATGCAGGCGCAACAGGGCTTCGTACAACTCCACATGGGTGGCCAGGATTTTCTTGAAATCGGCCTTGGCCACACACAAAATGGTGCTTTCGCCATGGGCGTAGGCATCGTGGGTGCGCCGGTCCCCGTCGAAGATGGAGACATCGCCAAACCAGATGCCCGGCTCCACATAGGTCAGCGTGATCTGTTTGCCCGAAATCGAGGTGGAGCTCACCCGCACCGCGCCTTTGGCGCAGGCTATCCATTCCTCCGGCGGCTCGCCGCGGGCGGTGATCAGGTCGCCGTCTTTGAAGCGTTTGACGTAGGCGCATCGGAGGATGTCGTGTTTGAGTGAAGGCGATAGCGATGAAAACCAGCGACCGGAATTGATCGCTGCACGTTCATCAATGGTAAGAATAGGTTCGTCCATAGCCTGTCCTTTGGGTGACTGTGTATGTCGGTTTTGACACCTGCATTGTCACCCCGGGGACCTCGGGCTGTGGAGAAGTTTGTCGCCTGCGTGTCTGTAGCGCAGGGAGTGAGGCGTGGAGAAGGGCGCTGAGGGGCCTCGCCTGGGGCACCATCAGCGCAGCTGCAGACAGGTTAGTCCGGCAGCGCGATTTCGTTATTGACGCTGAACTGGTAGTCCTTGAAGATGTGTTCGGCGCTGGGCTGCAAATAGCTGCCGTCCGGCAGCTTGCGGGTGGTGTCCTTGAGCTTGTAGGTCAGGTGGCCACAGGTCCAGCAGTTGTAGTTGCGCATGTGGGTGCACAGGCAGGTCTTGTCCAGTACCACAATGTTCTTGCCGTCTGGATGCAGCGCCAGTTCGCGGTTGTAGGCGTCCAGGTAGGCGCAGCCGCCGTTGCCGTCCAGCAGCCAGCCATAGGACTCGCAGTTGGGGCGGATGCCCGAGCCAATGGCCGGGGTGTTACGCAGCATGCGCATGGGGTAGCCGGTGGGGGACTGGGTGTTGACCACAATGTCTTCTTCGCTGGCTTTGAAATACTCCTGCTTGACCTTGTCGGGCAAACCGCATTCCTTGGCCACGGTAAAGCGGGTGGCCACCTGCACACCACCGCAGCCCATTTCCAGGAAGCGCACGGCATCGCTGCCAGTAAAGATGCCACCGGCGGCGATGACCGGAATGTCCAGGGATTCGGCTTTCAGATAGGCCAGCACCTCGGTGATGATGGTGGCCAGGTCGTACTCGGCCCAGTCCATGCCAAAGCCCAGGTGACCGCCGGCCAGCGGGCCTTCAACGATCACATAGTCGGGCAGGCGGTTGAGCTTGGCGTTCTTGCGCAAGAACAATTGCAGCGCGCGTACCGAAGATACGATGATGCCCAGCTGGGCTTCACGAAAGCGCGGGTGATCGGCCATCAGGCCGAAAGAGCCCAGATGCAGTCCGGCCGACAGCGTGATGCCGTCGATGCCACCATCCAGCGCCGCGTTCAGGCGCGTTTGCAGCGTGTCGCGCGGGCTGTTCATGGTGAGCTTTTCCATGCAGTTCACAAAGATCAGCCCATTGCCCGTTTTTGCGTCCATGGTGCCGCGGATGTGGCGGCGCTGGGCGTTGGTAATGTCATCCAGTTTGAACTTGATGGAGGACTTGTCGGCGTTGAGAATGTTGTGCTTGAATTCGCGCGTCTTGTCCTTGACGAAGGTGGTGTCAAAGCGGCGGTCCGACACGTCGGTGACCAGCGCGTCCGAGATGTGGCCTATGCCACCCAGGCGGGCCGCCTCAAGAGCCAGTTCAGCCGTGGAAATATCCACACCCATACCACCGATCATGATGGGAACGTACTCTTTGTTGCCCAGTTTCAGGCGGAAGTCATCAACACGTTTCATTCATATCCTTTAGGCCCACGACATCCTTAGGAACGCTTCTTGGCCGACGGCGCAAGCAAGTCCACGGATTACAACAAAATCGCAAGTCACTTTTATTTAAATTAGGGAAAGCCCCCGATTTTTGCACACCTGCGCTCTGGTGCTCCCAATTCCACTTCGCGCAAGCCGGTCCAATCCCGGACCTTCAGGCAGATATTGGCCTTGTACCGATATCCCTGCGCCCAATATGGTCCAAAGGCAACTCGGTACGGGACTTGATGCACTGCAGAACGATATTGGAGCGAATGCTGCTGACACCCTGGATACGGGTTAGTCGGCGCAACACGGATTCCGACAAGTCGTTCAAGTTGGCCGCGACGATTTGCAGGATGTAGTCGCATTCGCCAGTGACTGAATAACACTCCAGCACTTCCGGGAAGGCTGCAATGTCGCGTTCAAACGCCATACCCTCTTCGCCGCTGTGGCGCAACAGGGTGACATAAGTGACCGCACGCACGCCCAGGCCCACGAGTGCCGGGTCCAGCAGGGCCACATAGCGGCGAATGATGCCGCTGCTTTGCAGGCGCTGGATGCGTCGGCTCACTTGCGAGGCTGAGAGGTGAATGTGCTCGCCCAATTGCTGGTGGGTGGCCTGCGCGTCCTTTTGCAATGCGGCTAAAAGGCTGATGTCAAAGCGATCAAGCAGCAAATCATCTTTTTTATTCGTATTCATGCATAAATTATGCATACTTATCCGACCGGTATGCCCACAACGCACACACGGTGCGTGCAGTCTTGACCACAATCAAGTTTTTACAACGATGTGCACAGGAGCCATGCAATGACCGATCTTTTTGACAATCCAATGGGGCTGATGGGGTTTGAGTTTGTGGAGTTCGCGTCCCCCACGCCGAACGTGCTGGAGCCCATCTTTGAACAAATGGGATTTACGCTGGTCGCCCACCACCGCTCCAAGGATGTGGACCTGTATCGCCAGGGCGACATCAACTTCATCATCAACCGCGAGCCCCGCAGTGCGGCCGGGTATTTTGCGGCGGAGCACGGCCCCTCGGCCTGCGGCATGGCATTTCGGGTTAAAAGCTCACACCAGGCCTACGAGCGGGCCCTGGCGCAAGGCGCGCAGCCCATGGACATGCCCACCGGCCCCATGGAATTGCGCCTGCCCGCCATCAAAGGCATTGGCGGCGCATCGCTGTACCTGATTGACCGCTTTGAAGACGGGCAGTCGATTTACGACATTGATTTCGAGTTCATCGACGGGGTGGACCGCCACCCCAAGGGCCATGGGCTCAAAATCATCGACCACCTCACCCACAATGTGTACCGGGGGCGCATGGCCTATTGGGCCCAGTTTTACGAGCGCATTTTCAACTTCCGCGAAATCCGCTTCTTCGACATCAAGGGCGAGTACACCGGCCTGACCAGCAAGGCCATGACCGCACCGGACGGCAAAATCCGGATTCCATTGAACGAAGAAGCGGCGGGCAGTGGCGGCCAGATTGAGGAGTTCCTGATGCAATTCAACGGCGAAGGCATCCAGCACATCGCCTTGCTGTCCGATGACCTGATTGCCACGCTGGACAGCCTGAAAAAAGCCGGCATTCCCCTGATGACCGCACCACCCGCCACCTACTACGAAATGCTGAGTGAACGTTTGCCAGGCCATGGGGAAGACGCCCAGGCGCTGCAATCGCGCGGCATTTTGCTGGATGGCAGCTCCGCCGGTGGCGAGCGCCGCCTGCTATTGCAAATTTTTTCCCAAACCTTGCTGGGGCCGGTTTTTTTTGAGTTCATCCAGCGCAAGGGTGACGACGGCTTTGGCGAGGGCAACTTCAAGGCCTTGTTTGAGTCCATGGAGCGCGACCAGCTGCGCCGGGGTGTCATCCAGGGTGATAAGGTTTGATCATGCAAAAGCTCAATTCCACGCAAGTGGCCGAGATGCTGTTCACGCTACCCGGCTGGAGCCATGACGCACAGCGCGAGTCCATCAGCCGCACCTATGTGTTTGCCGATTTCATGCAGGCGTTTGCGTTCATGACCCAGATCGCGATGGCGGCTGAAAAACACAACCACCATCCTGAATGGTCCAATGTGTACAACCGCGTGTCCATCACCTGGACCACCCACGATGTCAACGGCCTGAGCGGCAACGACATCGCCATGGCCCAGCTGTGTGATCGGGCCTGTGCGGCCTACGCGCAGGCTTCTTCATCCACCTGAGCGGGGCAAGTGATGGAACCCCTCGCTGAAAAAACCAAACACGGCCTGGCTGCAGGCCCCGCAGCCGCACCCCAGCGCCCGGACTGGACCGTGGACCAGGGCTGGAGCGACTACACCCCCGCACAGCACGCGGTCTGGAAAACCCTGTTCGAGCGCCAGACCCAGCTGCTGCCAGGCCTGGCCTGCGATGCCTTTGTGCAGGGCATGCAAAACCTGCCCATCACGGCCGAGCGCATCCCCAACTTTGAGGAACTGTCGGAAACCCTCCACCGGGCCACCGGCTGGCAGGTGGTGGCGGTGCCCGGACTGGTGCCCGACGACGTGTTCTTTGAGCATCTGGCCAACCGGCGTTTCCCCTCGGGCAACTTCATCCGTGGTGCCCACGAGCTGGATTACCTGGAAGAGCCCGACGTGTTCCACGACGTGTTCGGCCATGTGCCCATGCTCATGCACCCGGTGATGGCCGACTTCATCCAGGCCTATGGCCAGGGCGGTTTGCGCGCCCAGCGCCTGGGCAAACTCACCGAGTTGGCGCGGGTGTACTGGTACACGGTGGAGTTCGGTCTGGTGAAGCAGTCGGACGGCTTGCGCATCTATGGTGCGGGCATTGCATCCTCGTTTTCGGAGAGCACGTTTGCGGTGCAAAGCGAGTCGCCCAACCGCATTGGTTTTGAGCTGGAGCGGGTCATGCGCACCCACTACCGCATCGACGACTTCCAGGAGGTTTACTTCGTGCTGGACGACTTGCAAGACCTGCTGGCCCTGGCCAATACCGAGTTTGCTCCGTACTACGAGCGTCTGGCGCACGGCCCCAACCACCAGCCGGGGGATGTGCTGTCCACGGACACGGTGCTGCACCGTGGCACCGGGACCTACCACCGGGGCCGCCCGCGCAAGGGCTAACTCCGGCTTCGGAAGTGGGGGTGGCCCATGCACAATAGCTGCATGACTGCTCCTACACCAACCCTTCCCCCACCCCAACTCGCGGGCCATTTGCTGGTTCAATGTCTGGTTGCGCAAGGCGTGACCCATGCCTTTGGCGTGCCCGGTGAAAGTTATCTGGCGGTGCTGGACGGCTTTCACCGCTACCGCGAGCACATCCAGTTCATCGTCAACCGCCAGGAGGGCGGCGCTGCCTTCATGGCCGAGGCGCATGGCAAACTCACCGGGCGCCCCGGTGTGTGTTTTGCCACACGGGGCCCCGGCGCCACCAACGCTTGTATTGGCGTACACACCGCGTTCCAGGACTCCACCCCCATGGTGCTGCTGGTGGGCGACGTGGCCAGCGACCAGCGCGACCGCGAGGCTTTCCAGGAGATGGACTACCGCGTGATGTTCGGGCCCAGCGCGCTGGGCATGGCCAAGCGGGTGGAGCGCATAGACGACGCAGCGCGCATCCCCGAGTACATCGCCCGCGCCTTTGCCACCGCCATGAATGGCCGACCCGGCCCGGTGGTGCTGGTGCTGCCGGAAGACATGTTGACCCAGGCCCTGGACCCGGCGTGCCTGCCTCTACCGATGCCCCGTGTGACTCCAGTTGAGGCCTATATTGCACCCCAGCCCTTGCAGAATGTGCGTGAGCTGCTATCAAAAGCAGAGCGACCCTTCGTCATCGCCGGGGGCGGCGGCTGGACGGTGGAGGCCGCCCAAGCGCTGCAGCAGTTTGCAGAAAACTGGCAGTTGCCGGTGGGCAATGCGTTTCGCTTCCAGGATACCTTTGACAACCACCACCCGAACTACGCGGGTGATGTGGGTATCGGCATCAACCCGGCTTTGGCCCAGCGCATCCGCCAGAGTGACCTGGTCATCGCCGTGGGGCCGCGCCTGGGCGAGATGACCACCGGCGGCTACACCTTGCTGCAAGCACCCAAGGCGGCGCAAACGCTGGTGCACATCCATGCCAGCGCAGAGGAGTTGAACCGCGTCTACCAGGCTGATTTGGCCATCCACGCCAGCATGCGCACGGCGGCCCACGCCCTGCAAACCCTGGCGGCACCCAGCAGCGTGCCCTGGCAGGCGTGGACGCAAGCCTGCCATGCCGATTACCTGGCGAACCTGCAAGCCAGCCCCATTACGGAACTGCCCGCCGATACCGCGCGCGGCCTGGTCGATATGCCCAGTGTGGTGGCGGCTCTGCAAAAGCACTTACCGCCGGATGCGGTGCTGACCAATGGCGCTGGCAACTTTGCCAGCTGGCTGCACCGTTTTTTCCGCTACCACGGCCTGGCCAAGGGCCACAAGACGCAGCTGGCGCCCACCAATGGCGCCATGGGCTACGGCGTACCGGCGGGCATTGCGGCAGCCATCACGTCCCAAACCGCGCAAGGCCAGAGCCGGGTGGTGTTCACCATTGCCGGCGATGGGGACTTTTTGATGAACGGGCAGGAACTGGCCACCGCCGCCCAGTACGGTGCCAAGACCATCATCGTACTGCTCAACAACGGCATGTACGGCACCATCCGCATGCACCAGGAGCGCGAATATCCGCAGCACGTCACCGGCACCGCACTGCGCAACCCCGACTTTGCGGCGCTGGCGCGGGCCTACGGCTATGCCGGTGTGCGCATCCAGCGCAGCGACCAGTTTGAAGCGGAGTTGCTGGCCGCTTTGGCGCGACCTGAAGGCACGCTGATCGAAGTCATGCTGGAGCCCGAACTGATCAGCACGCGGGGTACGCTGGCGGGCATTACCCAGGCTGCGCTGCAGCGCTAGACAGCTTGCCTACAGCCCAGGCGAAGTCACCCGGCTGAAATCGGGGGCCAGCAGTTCACGGCAAACCTGCTGTGCCTTTTCAAGGTCCAGGTCTTGCATTGCACTTTCCAGGCGCGCCAATGCCTCTTCTGGAAGGGCTTGCAAGGTTTGCCGATTTTCGGCGAATTTTTCAAGAACTGCAAAATCCGAGGCCTCAAACAGTGGCGTCCACGACGCCAAAATTTCCTTGGCATAGGCCACAGCCTGGGTCGATCCGCCGGAACGTTCGTGCGCAGGGGGGCGGGTCGGGTTTGTTTCGAGCGCTTCCAGCAATGCCATGGCCTGCACCAGCGCACTTTGTGCCGATGCAATCAAGCCACTGCTTGCCACGATCTTTGCCTGGAGCGCATCCGGTTCATGGCCAGTTCCGCACATTCTTTCCAGCTGTTCCATGGCCAGGGACAGGCGCTTGAGTCCCAACGTGGCCGTGGTTCCCTTGAAGGTGTGCACTTGCATGGCCAACTGCTTGAAGTCGCCCACGCGCAGCAGTTCCTGCAAGCTGGGCGCCAAGGTGGAAAGCGCGTGGTGCAAATCCCTGGCGGACCGCAGGTACAAGGACTGCATGCCGGACATTCGGCCCAGGGCCAAGGGCAAATCGATGTCGTCCGTCACCAGTTGAAGATCGATGGGGGCGGGGTTGAGATGCTCCGTTGTGCCTTGGTCCTGGGGGGCAGGCAGGGCGGCTTCGGAGCCAGGCTTGCGCCCGGTCAACCGGATGAGCATGGAGACCAGCCGCCGCAGGTCGAACGGTTTGCCCAAATGCTCGTTCATTCCGCTGTGCAGACAGGCCTCACGGTCCGAGGCCATGGCGTTTGCCGTCAAACCGATGATGGGCATGGTGGCCATCCCCAGCGTTCCCCGTATTTCGCGGGTGGCCTCATAGCCGTCCATGATGGGCATTTGGATGTCCATCAACACCGCGTCGTACGGCGGCACGGCAGATGCCACGGCTGCTACGCCCTGCTGGCCATCGGCCGCCAGGGACACCAAAGCGCCTTCGGAGTTCAGCAACTCCTCTGCCACTTGCTGGTTGATCATGTTGTCCTCCACGACCAGGATGCGCATGCCCGCCAACTGGCGTTTGCTGGCGCGCTGGCGGAGCCGGATCTGGACGTCTCTGGACTGGACATCCATCACGGCATCCAGGAGCATGGATGCGGTGACGGGTTTGACCAGAAAACCACTGAGCATTTTTTGCTCCTCCAGCGTGCGATGCGACAGGACTTCGCGGCCATTGGCGGTCACCATGATGATCTGTGGTTGGGCCATGTTGAAAGAAGTGCACAGGGCGCGGATTCGGCTGGTGGTTTCCCACCCGTCCATGCCAGGCATATGCAGATCGACAAAAATAACCTGGTAGGCAGGGGTGCCACCTTGGCATTGGGATCGGATCATTCCCAAGGCCACCATGCCGTCATGGGCCACGTCGGTGGGCCATTCCCAGGAGCGCGTGATTTGCATCACCAACTCGCATGCCACAGGGTTGTCGTCAATGATCAGAACATTTCGGACGTCTTTGGGGGACAGCTTCTCGGCTTGGAACTCCGGCGGTGGGTTGCGGACAACGGGCAGTTCCAGTGTGAAGGAGAAGGTACTGCCAAGGCCCAGTACGCTGCGCACTTGCAATTCGCCACCCATCAGTTCCACCAAACGCTTGCTGATGGCAAGGCCCAGACCCGTGCCGCCAAACTTGCGCGTGGTGGCGGTTTCTGCCTGGGAGAACCCAGTGAAGATCTTTTCCAGATTTTCCTGCGATATTCCGATGCCGGTGTCTTTCACCGAAAACTCCAGCAGGGCAGTGTCGGGGGTCTGCGCCAATGCACGCGCCAACCGCAAGGACAGAACCACCTCTCCCTTCTGCGTGAATTTCGCGGCATTGCCGCCCAGGTTGATCAGCACCTGCTTCAGGCGCATGGCATCACCCAGCATTACCTCCGGCAAATGGGGATCGATGTCGTACAGCACTTCGATGCTCTTGTCCGCCACATTGGCCGACAGCACCACGGCCAAATCACGCATGAGCCTGTCCACGCGGAACATATGGGGGTCGAGGTCCATCTTCTCTGCGTTCATCTTGGAAAAATCCAAAATGTCATTGAGCAAACCCAGCAGTGAACGGGCGGCGCTTTCGGACTTGCTCGCATAGTCCATTTGGCGCGCATTCAATTCTGACGACTGCAGCAGTTGCAGCATTCCCAGTACGGCATTCATGGGGGTGCGTATTTCATGGCTCATGTTGGCCAAAAATTGACTCTTGGCTTGAGAGGCCTCCTCCGCCTTCAGTTTGGCCTCGGTCAACGAAAGCTCATTGGATTTTTGTTGGGTGATGTCTTCAATGATGGACCAAATAGAAGACTGGCCATCGCTGCCAAGAATTTGGATGCCATTGAGGCGAACTGGGAAACGGTGGCCGTCCTTGTGGATGTATTCCTTTTCATAGGGGCCGTAGCTCCCCCGTGTGTGCAGGCTGTGCAGTTGTTCCGCTTCCAGGCTGGCATAGCTATGGGGCGTGATGTCCCAGTAACTCATGGCATTGAGTTCTTCCAGGGTGTAACCCAGCATGCGCACAAATGCGGAATTGACTTCAAAAAAAGTGCCCTCCATCCCGTTGCGGGCCATGCCCAAGGGGGACAGGTCAAACAGGGCCTGCAGTTTTTCCTGGCTGGAGCGCAACTCGTCTTGCGCCTTGCGCGCCACCGTGACGTCCCGAAAACTCCAGACCCTGCCGACGATGGCATCGCCCATCATTTGGGGGTGGGAATGCCGCTCTACACTGCGCCCGTCCTTAAAAGTCAAAACGTCGCAGCTGGATTGCTCCGGGTTGGCATAGAGTGCATGGACTCGGCGCATAAATGCTTCAGGCGCTTCGACCTGTGACACAACAAACTCCAGCATTGCGGAGTTATTCCCGGTCGCAATCAGTTCCGGTGGAATGCCCCACATGCCGATGAATTTCTGGTTGTAGGTCTGCACTTCCCCAGAGTGGTTGACCACAAGCAGGGCATCGGTAGTGGCTTCAATCACTGCGCGCTGGACAGAAACACTGTGCCGCAAGTTGTTGACCAAGGCCGGTATGGGTATCAGAATCAGCCAGGTCGCACCCGCAACAATCAGCCATCCCGTCAATGGAATGCTTGCAAAAAATGGGGCTGGCGCCAAGTGGTACATGCCCAGCACGATGTAGCTCAACCACGCACACATATAGGTGGCGCCAAACAGCACCCCCGCCCGCGCGCTGACCACCACGGAGAGCATGACGGAAATGGCCAAGGCCACGGCGGCTCCGTTGGGCGGCAGGCCACCAAAAATCAATGCCACCAGCAGCACCCACATGCCCATTGAAAAAATCGCCAGAGAGCGCTCCGGCCGACCGTGGCGACTCATGCTTCTGGCACCTATCACGCATCCAATGGCAATCACCGCGATGGTTGCGCTGCTTGCTTTTCGGTAGAAGATGAATGGAACACCCACACCTAACAACAACAGGCACAGGAAAATAAAGGCCGCGTAAAACTGGTCCAACAGCCGTATTTTTTGCGATGTGCTGATGTCTTGGGAAGTGGTCATGGTGATTGGGGGACGGGGTGCGCTCTTTGGTTGCAATCGCTTCAAACTGTCCGTTGGAGCGATTTTCGCTGGAATATCACCGTACCTGTACGCAGAGGATGAAATTCAATGGGGTGTGCCAATGGCCGTAAGATGGCCCGTTTTGTTGCACTCTCCAAGCGACATTTTTCCAGGAAGGAGTTTGAATGCACCGCACACACAACTGGGTACTTTGGTGTCTCGCCCTGTGCTGTATTTTCCTGACTTGGCCTGTGGGCGGCTTGGCCCAGGAAACTGGAAGAAGCAACGCTTCGCCCAGCCTGGCCGAGCGGATAAAGGAACGCCGGAAAGAACGCGTGCAGCGCAATGGGGCTGCTGCTGGGGGCGTGCAGTCGGCGGCGGCCATCACGTTACCTGGGGACTATGCTTTCTCCCTGGCCTACCAAGGCCACCAGCGCAGCTACCGGATGCATGTGCCCGCCAGTTACCTGCCCGGTGTGCCTGCAGCCCTGGTGCTGTCCCTGCATGGCGGTGGCGGCAATATGGACTACCAGGCCAGCGATGCCTACTATGGACAGATTTCCAAGTCGGAGCAGATGGGCTTTGTTGCCGTGTTTCCCAATGGCTACAGCCGACTTCCCGGCGGCAAGCTGGCCACCTGGAATGCGGGAAACTGCTGTGGCGGGGCCCGCGACGCCGGGGCAGACGATGTGGGCTTTATCCGTGCCCTGCTGGAGCGCTTGCACACCCAGCTCAATATTGACCGCAAGCGCATTTTTGCCAACGGCATGTCCAATGGCGGCATGATGGCCTACCGCCTGGCCTGCGAAGCCCCGGAGCTGTTCCGCGCCATCGCATCGGTGGCGGGCACCGACAACACCAGCACATGCACTCCCTCCCAGCCCATATCGGTGCTGCACATCCATGCCCGCGACGATGACAGGGTGCTGTTCAACGGTGGCGCCGGACGCGAGCGCGCCGCAGTGACCGACTTTGTATCGGTGCCTTCCACTGTATCCAAATGGGTGGGCTTGAACGGTTGCCCAGCCAAGCCCCAGCGGGTGCTGGAAGTCAGCGGCGCCATCTGCGAGCTGTACGCCCCTTGCCGGGGTGGGGTGGAGGTCAAACTGTGTGTGACCGACACCGGTGCCCACTCCTGGCCCGGTGGCGCCAAAGTGCGCGGCGGTGCGCCCGGATCCACAGCCCTGTCGGCGACCGATGTGATTGCCGATTTTTACGCCAGCCGCTAGCCGTTGGGGCGGGCTGGTGCAGCGTGTACCGCGCAAGCCTCGCCCGGCCCAGCCTGCCCAGGGCCCTGCCGTTGCGATGGACTGAAAATGGGTTGACTAAAAGAGCTTGACCCGAATCAATCACGCGAACATACTGATTTTTTTGCATTGCCCTGTTGGCAATGCGGTGCCAACGGAAAGGGAAATTCATGCACTTTCTTTCACGACTGTCCCTGGCGCAACGCCTGGTCGCCGCAGCGCTGGCTGTGGGGGGTGTTCTGGCTGTGACGCTTCTGACGTACCTGGCCCATGCCCGGGCCAGCGCCGTCGAGGCCAGTGGTTTGGCGGCAGGGCGTGCGGTTTCCAGCCAGATCGTCACGCTGCGCGCTTTCTACACCAAGGAAATTGCGTCACGTGCCAAGAAAGCCGGCATGCAGCTGGGCCATGATTTTGCTGAGAAAGACAATATGCTGCCGCTGCCAGCCACCCTGGTGAAGACCCTGGGAGAAAGCATTTCCAAGCAGTACCCAGGCTCCCAATTGCGCCTGATGTCCGCTTACCCCTTCCCCAACCGCACGGCCTCCGAAAGCACGCTCGATGCCTTTCAGGCGCAGGCACTGGCGGCGCTGGCGAAAGACCCCAAGACCCCCGTGCACAGTATGGAAGCCATCGATGGACGCCTGTCGATTCGCTACGCCGTGGCCGACATCATGGCCGAGGGCTGTGTCGCCTGCCACAACAGCCATCCGCAGTCGCCCAAGCGGGACTGGAAGGTCGGGGATGTGCGTGGCTTGGTGGAGGTGGTCGTCCCGCTCACCGAGGTGGACCAGACCATCGCCAAAAGTTCCATGGTGACCCTGGGCCTGACCTTGGGTGGGCTGTGCGTCATGGTCTGGCTGGTATTGCTGTTGGTGCACCACATGGTGGCACGCCCCATGCGTGAGCTCGGTGCGGGCGTCAGCACGCTGGCCAGCGGTGATCTGACCCAGGCGCTGACCAGCGTGCGCGACGATGAGGTGGGCAAGCTGATGAACGCGCTGGACGGGATGCGCACGCGGTTTCAGCAAACCCTGGGGGCGGTGCGCAGTTCGGTGGCCTCCATCAATGTAGGCAGTTCGGAAATTGCGGCTGGCAACCAGGACCTGAGTGAACGCACCGAGCAGACCGCCAGTTCGCTGGAGAAAACGGCGTCGTCGATGGCTGCGCTGGGCGCCACCGTGAAGCAAAACGCCGACAGCGCGGGCCAGGTCAACCAGTTGGCGCGGGAGGCCTCGACCCTGGCCATCAAAGGCGGTGAAGCGGTTGCTCAGGTGGTGCAAACCATGAAGGGCATCAACGACAGTTCGCGTCAGATTTCAGACATCATCCAGGTGATTGACGGCATCGCCTTTCAAACCAATATTCTGGCTTTGAACGCCGCAGTTGAAGCGGCGCGTGCCGGCGAGCAGGGCCGCGGTTTTGCGGTGGTGGCGACCGAGGTGCGCAGTCTGGCGGGCCGCTCGGCCGATGCAGCCAAGGAAATCAAGAACCTGATCAACGCCAGTGTCGAGCGTGTTGAACAAGGCACTACCCAGGTCGATCAGGCGGGTGTCACCATGACCGAGGTGGTCAGCGCCATCCAGAAAGTTACCCAAACCATGGGCGAAATCAGCGCAGCCAGCCATGCGCAGGCCACGGGTGTGGCGCAGGTTGGTCAGTCGGTGGCGCAGATGGACCAAGCGACACAGCAAAACGCCGCACTGGTGGAAGAGATGGCAGCCGCCGCCAGTGGCTTGCAGGCGCAGGCGCAGGATCTGGTGCAGGTGGTGGCGATGTTCAAACTGGGAGACCAGGCACCGTCCGCTGCCAGCGCAGGCGCCGGGCACAACCGCCAGCCGCCAAAGCGCCTGATCTCTGGCTAAGGGGACGAAAAAAAGGGCCGGTCAAAACCGGCCCTTTTGCACACAGCGATTGGCTGTTATTTGATGTCCACGCCACGGAAGGTGTGGCGCGCAAACGGGCTGAGTTTGAAGTCGATGACTTCCTTGCGCACGGGGGCCAGTTGCACCGCGTGGGCGATGGTGAACCAGGGGGCTTGCTCCTTGAAGATCACCTGGGCTTTTGCGTACAGCTTGGTGCGCTCGCCCACATCGGATACGACTTTGGCCTTTTGGACCAAATCTTCAAATGGTTTGTAGCAGAACTTGGCCACGTTGGAGCCGTTTTGCTTGGCCGAGCTGCAGCCCAGCAAGGTGTTCAGGAAGTTGTCCGGGTCTCCGTTGTCACCGGTCCAGCCCAGCATGCCCATCTGGTGTTCGCCGGACTGCATGCGCTTGCGGTATTCACCCCATTCAAAGCTCTTGATTTCGGCCTTGACGCCGACCTTGGCCAGATCCGCCTGCATCAACTCGGCAATGCGCTTGGCATTGGGGTTGTAGGGGCGCTGCACGGGCATGGCCCACAGGTCGGTGGAGAAGCCATTGGGGTAGCCAGCGGCTGCCAGCAGCTTCTTGGCTTCTGCGGGGTTGAAGGCGTCGTCCTTGATGGCCTTGTTGTAAGACCACTGGCCAGGAGGAATGGGGTTGGTGGCGGGGATGCCGGTGCTCAGGTACACCGCCGACACAATGGCCTTTTTGTCGATCGCCATGTTGACGGCCTTGCGCACGCGCACGTCATCGAAGGGCTTCTTGGTGGTGTTGTAGGCCATGTAGCCCACGTTCAGGCCGGGTTGCTCCAGCATGGTGACGTTGGCGTCCTTGCGCATGGCGTCCAGGTCTGCTGGATTGGGGTAGGGCATCACATGGCACTCACCCTTTTGCAGCTTGGCCCAGCGCACCGAGGCATCGGGCGTGATAGCAAAAATCAGGTTGTCAATTTTGGCTTTGCCAGCATGGTGTTGGGCAAAGGCCTTGAAGCGGACGATGGCGTCTTTTTGGTACTGCACCAACTGGAAAGGACCGGTGCCCAGGGGGTCCTGGTCAATTTTTTCAGGCGTGCCCGCTTTCAGCATGGCAATGGCGTATTCCTTGGACTGAACACCGGCCCATTGCATGGCCATGTTGGCGAGGAAGGGGGCTTCTGGCTGGTTCAGGGTGAACTTGACCGTGTACTCATCCACCTTGTCCACCGATTTCAACAGCGCGGGCATGCCCATGTCGCCAAAGTAGGCATGGTTGGGGCTGGTGACACGGAAGTAGGGGTCGTTCTCTTTCCACTGGCGTTCAATCATGAACAACACGTCATCGGCATTGAAGTCGCGCGTGGGTTGGAAGTGCTTGTTGGACTGCCACTTCACCCCTTTGCGAAGCTTGAAGGTGTATTCCAGTCCGTCTTTGGAGACGGTCCAGCTTTCCGCCAGGCCGGGCACAACTTTGGTGCCGCCGCGTTCGAAATCGACGAGGTTGTCGTAAATCTGTTCGGTCACGTCAAAAGAGGTACCCGTGGTGTTGACGCCGGGATAAAAATTCTCGGGGCTGCCTTCGGAGCAATACACCAGGGTTTTGGCGGCGGCGGGTGCCATCGCCAAAATGGCGGGCAGCGCCAATGCACACAGCAAGGCGGTCTTGCTGGGGCGCATACGGGGCGCGCCTGAAGTCGAACGGGTCATGAATGAACTCCTGAAAAATGGGCTGCTGTACAGCCCCAATAGGTTTGGACTCGGCAACATGCCGGGCCACTGAACCTCAATATTACGGGATTAAACAGTTTGTGCGTACTGGGGTTGTTACCGGGTTGCCAGGTTTTTTGCTTCGAAACATGCGACCTTGCGCCCCAGCAGTTCCTGCAGCACCGGCCGCTCCTTGTGGCAGCGTTCGGTGGCATGCGGACAGCGCGTAGAAAACACGCAACCTTTGGGCGGATTCAGCGGAGAGGGCAGCTCGCCTTTGAGTACGATGCGCCGCTGTGCGGGACCGCTGCCAGCCAGGCCTGGCGTTGAGGCCAGCAGGGCTTGTGTGTAGGGATGCAAAGGCTGGTGGAAGAGGGCGTTCTTCTCGCCTTGCTCTACTGTGTGGCCGAGGTACATGACCAGTACATCGTGTGCGATATGGCGCACCACACCCAGGTCATGCGAGATGAACAGGTAGGCCAGTCCCAGGTCGCGCTGCAGGTCTGACAGCAGGTTCAAGACCTGTGCCTGGATGGATACGTCCAGGGCCGACACCGGCTCATCCGCCACCACCAGCGAGGGGTTGAGCATGAGTGCCCGTGCAATCGCAATGCGCTGGCGTTGGCCGCCCGAGAACATGTGCGGGTAGCGGTCATAGTGCTCCGGGCGCAAGCCCACCAGGGCCAGCATGGAGCGCGCCTTTTCGGCCCGTTCCTGTTTGCTGAGCTGGGTGTTGATTTCCAGCGGGGCTTCCAGAATCTGGCCAATGCGTTTGCGCGGATTGAGCGAGCCGTAAGGGTTCTGGAACACCAGCTGCACTTTTTGGCGCAAGGCGTGTTTCTCGTCGGCCGGTGCGGTGACCACGTCCACACCAGCGATGGTGAGGGCGCCGCCGGTCGGTGATTCGATCAGCGAGACCATGCGCGCCAGGGTGGACTTGCCGCAGCCGGATTCACCGACGATGGCCAGTGTTTTGCCCGCCTGGACCGAGAACGACACACCGCCCACCGCTTGCAGCAGGTCGGGTTTGCGCAGCAGCCCTTTGCTGATGGGGTAGACGCGCTGCAACTGGTCAGCGCGCACGACGGTGGCACCGGTGGCGGCCGATGGGGCCAAGGTGGGAGTGGAGTTCATGCGGACACCTCGTGAGCCGTAGTGCTGCGTGCAGCTTCGCCAATGGGGTAGTGGCAACGCACGGCCCCGTCTTTCCATGCACGCAAGGGGGGGCGGGTTAAACACAGCCCGTCGTTGGCATAGGCGCAGCGCGGTGCAAACAGGCAGCCCTTGGGGCGGTCAAACAGGCCCGGCACCATGCCGGGGATGGTGGCGAGCCGGTCCAAACCATGGCTGCGCTCGGGCATGGCGGCCATCAGGGCTTCGGTATAGGGGTGCTGGGGGGCGGTGAACAGCGCGTTGGCACTGTGCTGCTCCATGACCTGGCCGGCGTACATCACGGCCACCCGCTGGGCCATTTCATTCACGACGCCCATGTTGTGGGTGATCAGCACCAACGCCATGCCGCGGTCTTTTTGCAGGCTGCGCAACAGGTCCAGGATTTGGGCCTGGATGGTCACGTCCAGTGCCGTGGTGGGTTCATCCGCAATCAGCAGCTTGGGGTTGCAGGCAATGGCCATGGCGATCATCACCCGCTGGCTCATGCCGCCGGACAGCTGGTGGGGGTAGACGCCCAAGCGGCTTTCCGGCGCGGGGATGCCTACTTGCTCCAGCAGTTCGATGGAGCGCTTGCGGGCGGCGGCCTTGTTCAGTCCCAGGTGTAGTTTGAGGGTTTCCGCCAACTGAAAGCCCACGGTAAAGCAAGGGTTCAGGCTGGTGGTGGGGTCCTGGAAAATCATCGACAAATCTTTGCCGATGAGGCGGCGCTTTTCCGGGTCCGAGAGTTTGAGCAGGTCGTTCCCATCAAAACGCAAGGTGTCGGCGCGCACCCGTCCGGGGTAGGCCACCAGGCCCATCAGGGCCATCATGGTGACGCTCTTGCCCGAGCCCGATTCGCCCACAATGCCCAGGACTTCACCCTTCTCCAGGGTGAGGCTGACGCCGTCCACGGCATGCATCACGCCGTTGTGCGATGGAAACTCCACCGACAGATTTTCTATTTCAAGCAGTGCCATGGTGTTGTGCTCTGTGCTGCAGTGGAGTTAACGCTTGAGCTTGGGGTCCAGCGCATCGCGCAGACCATCACCCAGCAGGTTGAATGCCAAGACGGTGACCAGGATGGCCAAGCCCGGAAAGGTCACCACCCACCAGGCGCGCAGCACGAACTCGCGTGCGTCGGCCAGCATGGTGCCCCATTCGGGTGAGGGCGGTTGCGCGCCCAGGCCCAGAAAGCCCAGGGCCGCCGCATCCAGAATGGCGGTGGAAATACCCAAGGAGGCTTGCACGATCAAAGGCGCGGTGCAGTTGGGCAGCACTTCGCTGAACATGAGCCGCCAGTGGCCTGCTCCGCCCATGCGGGCTGCCGTGACATAGTCCCGCGAGACCTCCGAGATCACTGCGGCGCGGGTGATACGCACATAGTGCGGCAGCACGACGATGGACACCGCCAGCATGGCGTTCATCATGCCTGGCCCCAAAATGGCCACAATCACAATCGCCAGCAGCAGGCTGGGCAGGGTGAGAATGATGTCCATGATGCGCATGATGGCGATCTCGAACATCCCGCGAAAGTAACCCGCCAGCAGGCCCAGCACCGTGCCGACAATGACCGAGACGGTCACCACCGCAATGCCGATCAACAGGGACAGCCGGGCCCCGTGGATCAGCCGCGACAAAATATCGCGGCCAATGGCGTCGGTGCCCAGCAGGTGGGCCGCAGAGCCACCGGCTTGCCAGGCGGGGGGGACCAGAAACACGCTGTTGTCGGTGAGGTCGGGGGCGTAGGGTGCGATGAGGGGGGCGAACGCGGCGAGCAGCAGCACCGCCACCACTATCAACAAGCCAGCAACGGCGCCTTTGTTGGCGCTGAAGTAACGCCAGAAATCGCGCAGGGGGTGTACTGGTGCGGCCTGACCCACGGTATCCAGGGAGATTGAAGTTGTCATTTTTGGTGCCTGATGCGTGGATTGATGATTCCGTAGGCCAGGTCAACGAGCAAATTCACGCCCATTACCACAGCCCCCAGCAACAGCATGCCGCCCTGTAACACGGGATAGTCGCGTCGGCTGATGGCTTCGATCAGCCATTTACCGACACCGGGCCAGGAAAAAATGGTCTCGGTCAGAATGGCACCGGTGAACAGCACCCCCACTTGCAGCCCGATCACGGTGATGACCGGAATGAGCGCGTTGCGCAGGGCGTGCACCGTGACCACGCGCATATTCGACAGGCCTTTGGCACGTGCGGTGCGGATGTAGTCTTCCCCCAGCACCTCCAGCATGGCCGAACGCGTCATGCGCGCAATCACGGCCAGCGGGTTGGTGCCCAGAACCACCATGGGCAAAATCAGGTGCGATGCCGCCGAAAGAAAGGCCCCTTTTTCATCAGACAGCAGGGTGTCGATCAGCAAAAATCCGGTGGTCGGCTCAATGAAGTACTGCACGGCGATACGGCCCGACACCGGCGTCAGATCCAGTTGCACGGAAAACAGCAGAATCAGCAACAGCCCCCACCAGAAGATGGGCATGGAGTAGCCGGTGAGCGACACCCCCATGACCCCATGGTCCAGAAAGGAGTTGCGTTTGACCGCGGCCAATATCCCGGCCGGAATGCCCAGCAGCAGCGCAAACAGAATGGCGCACAGCGCCAGCTCAATGGTGGCCGGAAACAGCGCGGCAAACTCGTCCAGCACCGCGGTCTGGGTGATGACCGACTTGCCCAGGTCGCCGTGCAGAACCTTGCCGATGTAGATGCCGTACTGCACCATCACCGGTTTGTCCAGCCCGTATTCTTTGAGCAGTACCGCGTGGCGGGTGGCATCAATGCCGCGTTCGCCTGCCAGGGTTTCGATGGGGTCGCCAGGCACCATGCGAATCAAGAAAAACGCCAACAGCGTCATCCCGAAAAACGTCGGAATGATCAAGCTCAGGCGCGTGAAAATAAAGCGCAGCATGGGTTGGGAGCAGGTTAGGTTGTAGGGAATGCACCGCTTAGGTGCGCCAAGGCCGCGATTCTAATGTTGTCTAGACATGTAAACACAACTGGGCAAAAAAAAGGGCCGGTTCAACCGGCCCTTGGCTTCAAAGCAGGAGGTGCTTACTTGAGGTGCTTGCCGATCAGGCCGGCCATTTCAAACATGGACACTTGTACTTTGCCGAAGACTTCCTTCAGCTTGGCATCGGCGTTGATCATGCGCTTGTTGACTGCGTCCTGGAGCTTGTTTTTCTTGATGTAAGCCCACAGCTTGCTCACCACTTCGGTGCGGGGCAGGGGTGTTGCGCCGACCACGGCAGCCAGTGCGGCGCTGGGGGTCAGGGCTTTCATGAATGCAGCATTGACGGTGCGCTTTTTCGCGGGAGCGGCGGCCTTCTTGGCGGGAGCGGCTTTTTTAGCGGGGGCGGCAGCCTTCTTGGCAGGAGCAGCGGCTTTTTTCGCGGGAGCGGCCTTGGGAGCAGCTGCTTTTACAGCGACTTTTTTCGCAGGAGCTGCTGCTTTTGCGGGGGCCGCTTTTTTTGCGGGAGCAGCTTTTTTAGCTGGTGCTTTTTTCGCAGTTGCCATGATTGATTGTCCTTCTAGAAGTTGATTAATCACCAGTGAAAAAGCGCTTCTTCACTGGTAACCCGGATGCTACTGGTAAAAAAGCACGTTTCCAAGCGGGAAACTACTTTTTCACAGGGGAATGTTGTTTTTTTCATTGGAGAATAGAAGCCCCAACTGAACAGGAACCACCCGATATGCCAGACAACTTTGCCACCTGTGACCTTTGCGATGGCCACAAAAATGATTCGACCGGAGATTTTCGCGTGTTGCCGCCCGTGTTTCGGGACTACGGACAGGTGCGCAAATTCGCAGGACCGGTGGTGACCGTCAAGTGTTTTGAAGACAACACGCTGGTGAAGGCGGCGGTGGATTCCGTGGGTTTTGTGGAGACGCCCCAGGGCCGGGTGGGCCAGGTGCTGGTGGTGGATGGCGGTGCTTCGCTACGTCGGGCTTTGCTGGGCGGCAATCTGGGCGCTGCAGCGGCCCGCAACGGCTGGGCGGGGGTGGTGATTGACGGCTGCGTGCGGGACACGGCCGAGCTGGCGGGCCATGCCGTGGGCATCCGTGCCTTGGCCGCCATGCCGCTGCCGACCGAAAAGCGCAATGAGGGCCAGGCCAATGTCGCGGTGCAGCTGCAGGGCGTCTGGGTACGCCCTGGCGACTGGCTGTATGCCGACGAAGACGGTATCGTGGTGGCGTCTAAGCCACTGGTGTAATTCTGCGGCGGGCTGGCAAGGTGGCCAGCACCACGCCCAGCAGCGCGATGGAGAAGGCCAGCAACTGCATACCACCCAGGGATTCACCCAGTACGAATACCCCCACCAAAGCTGCAGAAATGGGCAGCATGACGGTGAACACGCCCGCACGCGCGGCGGGCACCGTTTTCAGGCCCGTCATCCACAGCCACACGGTCCACACACTGGCGGCGAGCGCGTAAAACACCAGCAGCACCCAGGAGGGCGCACCCACCGATGCAAAGTCGAAATGCCAGGCGGCGTAAAGGCCCAGCGGTGTCATCAGCAGGAAACCCCACAGATTGATCAAGGCGGTGATGCGCTTGGGCGACAAGGCGCCGGTCAATTTTTTTCCAATGACGGCATAAGCGGCTTCGCACACCACAGCACAAAAGACCAGCAGATTGCCCAATAGGGCCTGGTTATGGGCCAAATCGGCCTCTGGCCCCCGTATGGATTGCGCAGGCAGCTCACTTTTTGATAGCGCCAGCATGCCGATGCCGAGTGCACTGCAGGCAACCGCAGCCCATACCCGCAGCCCGATGCGCTCCTTGAGAAAGGCCCAGCTCATCACCGCTACGACAGCGGGGATCGCCGCCATGATGACTCCGGCCGACACGGCACTGGTCATGCTCACGCCGAACAGCATGCAAATGGAAAACAAAAAATTGCCCAAAAATGACTCTAAAAACAGCAGGCGGCGCGTCGTCGGCGCCAGGGGCGCTTCGTGTGGGGGGCGTTTCAGCCAGTGCGCCATGGCAAGGCCTCCAATGCCAAAGCGCAGCCAGGCCAGCAGAAAAACCGGGAGTGCCACCACCAGGGGCTTGGAGAGTGCGACGTAGCTGCCCACCAGGGACATGCTCATCGCCAGGAACAGGTAGGCCATCGGGCGGCTGGGGGCGGGGTGGGGCGGTGAGAGGGAAGGCATTGAACGGTCTTGCGGAAGGAATGGGAGAACCCGGCAAGCCTACCGCATTGCGTCGCAGTGGTTTGACGCCTCGGTGGCAAATTGGTACCAAAGTGGAGGCTGGTTTGCGCTACCTTTGGCGCTCCCATTCACAAAGGCCCTTTATGAGCATTGGACAGTTTGCGTACGCCAACAACAGCAACCGATTTTTGGCCGCCCCCGCGTTGCAGGACCACGCGTTTGCGGTGGCGGGCGTGCCCTTTGACGGGGCGGTGACCAACCGGCCGGGCGCCCGTTTTGGACCCCAGGAAATCCGCCGCGCCTCGCTCATGCTGTGTGATGGCTTGCACCCGGTGTTCCATGTGACGCCTTTGGGCGTGTTGGGCGATGCCCAGGACATGCGCTTGCCCAATGCGTCGCCCCTGGCGGACGTTCGGGCCGAGATTGAACGGCAGGCCTCCGCGCTGATGGCCGCCCACCACTGCGTGTTCATCGGCGGAGACCATTCCGTCACCTTGCCGCTGCTGCGGGCCGCCAAGGCCAGGCACGGCGAACTGGCCTTGGTTCATTTTGATGCCCATTGCGACACCTGGGAAGACCACTTTGGCGAGCCCTCCGGCCACGGTACCTGGACCTACGAGGCGATTCAAGAGGGGCTGGTGAGCGCAGCGCACACGGTGCAAATTGGCTTGCGCTCCAGCGGTGCGCGCGCGGCCCGCGAATACGTGAAAGACCAGGGGGGGCTGATTTACACCGCCCGTGAGCTGCGGGGCAAGGACGGCAGTGGCCTGTATTCCCTGATCGAGGATATCAAGGCGCGCATCGGTGAGCGGCCCTGTTACCTGACCCTGGACATCGATTGCCTGGACCCCGCTTTTGCCCCTGGTACCGGAACCCCCGAGCCGGGCGGCATGAGCAGCTCCCAGGTGTTGACTTTCCTTGAAGAGCTGGCGCCTTTGCATTGGATTGGCATGGACTGTGTGGAGGTGGCGCCCGCGTATGACCATGCCGAACTCACCAGCACCGCTGCGGCCACCTTCATCTGGACTTACCTGTGCGCCCAGGTGGCCAAACTTGCCCTGTGAACCTTCACAAAAGACCGCACCATGTTGCTTGACTCCGATACCCAGCTGAACCAGAACAGTTACTACGAAGCCACAGTGCAGCGGGACCCCGTGCAACCACCGCTGCAAGGCGATCTGCAATGCGATGTGGTGGTGGTGGGTGCCGGGTTTGCGGGGCTGTCAGCGGCCATTGAGCTGGCACAACGGGGCTACAAGGTGGTGGTGCTGGAGGCGGACCGCGTGTGCAGCGGGGCGTCGGGGCGCAACGGCGGGCAGGTCATTGTGGGTTATGCCTGCGGCCAGGAGCCCTTTGAACAACAGCTGGGTAAGGCGCAGGCCCGGCTTGCCTGGGATATGTCCCTGGAGGCCATTGACCTGATCGACGAGCGCATTGCCCAGTTCCAGATCGCCTGTGACCGGGTGCACGGTTACCTGTATGTGGCGGACTCCCCGCGCAAGGCCCGTGCCCTGGAGGCCGAGATGCAGGCGCTGCAGCAGAACTACGGCCTGGCGGTGGACTTCAAGACTGGCGCGGCGGCACAGCACTACATCGAGAGCCCGCTGTATTACGCGGCGGCCTATGAGAAAAAATCGGGCCATTTGCACCCCTTGAAGTTTGGGCTCGGACTGGCCCAGGCCGCCCGCGAACTGGGTGTGCAGATATTCGAATACTCCGCGGTGGTCGAAATGCGCCGGGGCAGCCGTTTGACCGCCGTGACGGCCAGGGGCTCGGTCACGGCCGAGTTTGGCGTGTTGGCTGGCAACTGCACATTGGGGGAATATGGCCCGAAAGTAGCACCGGAAATTGCACCGCGCGTCATGCCGGTGGGCACCTACATCATTGGCACAGGCCCTTTGACGGCAGCGCTGTGCAGGAGTCTGATACCCAGCAATGCGGCGGTGTGTGACAACAATTTCATTCTGGATTATTTCCGTTTCAGCGCCGACCACCGCATGCTGTTTGGTGGGCGGGTGAGTTATTCCGCCCGCACTCCCTCGGACCTGCAAGCCACCATGGCCGAGCGCATGGGCGATGTTTTTCCGGCCCTCCAGGGGGTACCTGTGGAGTTTGTCTGGGGCGGCTTTGTGGACATCAGCATGAACCGGGCTCCCGACTTTGGCCGCCTGGGCGATAACCTGTACTACCTGCAAGGTTTCAGCGGCCATGGCGTGGCGCTCACCGGGCTGGCGGGACGGGTGGTGGCGCAGGCCGTTGCGGGCCAGGCCGAGCGCTTTGACGTGTTCGCCAAAATTCAGCACCGCAAGTTTCCGGGTGGGCCCTTGCTGCGCACGCCCAGCCTGGTGCTGGGAATGCTGTACCACCGCTTGCGCGACGCGTTTTAAGCGCCGGTGGGCGGCGTAAGGCGGTTGATCTCCACCAGCAGGGTGTGGGCCAGCACCGGTCCCCAGCGTTCGATTTCCGCCAGCGGTGCGTACCCGTAGCCGATAACCAGGCCCTTGGCATCCTTGCGCTCCAGGCAATACGCCGACAGTGCACGCACCGTGAGCCCCTGGTCCGCCAGGCGCTGGGCCAGGGCCTTGTCATCCAGGGTATTGGGCAAGCGCACGCACAGGTGCAGGCCTTGCTCGGCCCCCGTGATCTGGGCCTGCTCTCCTAGGCAGGGCTGCAGCGCCTGCAGCAGGCACTGGCGGCGCTGGGCATAACTTTGGCGTGCCCGGCGCAGGGCGCTGGCAAAGTGGCCCAGCTCAATGAACTCCGCCAGCGCCGCCTGCAAGGGCATCTGGCCGGGGCGGTTCAGGTCGTAGTGGGCTTGTTTAAAGGCCGACACCAGGCGCTTGGGCACCACCAGGTAGCCCAGCTTCAGCCCCGGATAGAGCACCTTGGAGAACGAGCCCAGGTACAGCACACGCTGGTCCTTGTCCAGCCCCGCCAGCGAGGACAGCGGCGGTCCGCTGAAACGGAATTCGCTGTCGTAGTCGTCCTCCAGAACCCAGGCGTTGTGGGTTCTGGCAATGGACAAAATGTGTTGTCTGCGTGCCAGCGACATCACGGCGCCCGTGGGATATTGGTGGGACGGGGTGGTGTAAATCAGGCGCGGCGGGTGTTTTTCATCAGCGGCGCAAGGAGCTATGCCATGCTGGTCCACCCGCACCGGATGGGCGCGTAGACCGGTGGCCATAAAGGCCTTCACCGCGCCCCAGTAGGCCGGGTCTTCCAGCCAGACGGTGTCGCCATGGTCGGCCAGCAACTGCGCGCACAACTCCAGCGATTGCTGGGTTCCGCTGGTGATGATGACCTGGTCTGCCTCCAGCGGCACGCTGCGAAACACGCGCAGGTAGTCCGCCACGGCACGGCGCAGGGGGGCGTGGCCACCGGAGTCGCTGTAGTCCAGCATCTCGGGGTAGGTCATGCGCCAGTGTTTGTTTTGCAGGCGTTGCCACAGCGCCACCGGGAACGCGCTGAAGTCGGCAATGCCGGGCGTAAAAGGCTGGATTTCCAGTTGGGTGGCGCAAAAGGTGGACGACAGGGCGGTGCCCCGCTTCGACAAATCGGCAACATGGGAGGGGGCATGGGGTGCACGCATGCGGGCCGCGGCCTTGGGCAGGTTGTCGTTCACATAGGTGCCACTGCCTACCCGGCTGACCAGGTAACCCTCCACGCTCAGTTGGCTGAGTGCAGCGACGACGGTATTGCGCGAAAGGTTCAAATCCGTAGTCAGCTCCCGGCTGGAAGGGAGCCGGTCGCCTGCGGCCAATTTGCCATCGAGCATGGCCCTGCGCAAGGCCTCGTAGAGCTGGCGATGCAAGGGCATGTTGTCCTGTAAGCTCAGGCGCGCCATCTCGGTTAACAAGAGTTCTGACAGCATGAAGTTGGCTTTCCGGGTTCTGAAGTGCATTCAAAATTAAAAGGAGCACCACTTTAAAGTGGCACCTTGCCGTTGCCGTAACTGGCTCCCACAGGAAACCAATTCTGCCTGACAATCACACAAAGAATACGGAGACAACGATGAAAAAGCCGCCATGTATGGTGTGGCTGCCTGTGGACCATCGCAACTTGGGCGAGGGCGATCAGGCGATGCCTTTTTTGATCCTGGGCGATAAATATGCGCGTGCTGTCAAGGCCCATGCAGGCGCTGAACCCGTCATGTTCCCCTTGGCACAGGCCGACCAGGTCGAAGACCTGTTGGCGATGGTGGACGGCGTCATGTTGACCGGATCCCCCTCCAATATTCACCCCTCCCATTTTGGCGAGTCTGTGGCCGACACCGCCTTGCCGCTGGATGCCCACCGGGATGCACTCACACTGGCCTTGGTCAGGGCCTGCGTGGCCGGATCGGTTCCCCTGTTGGGGGTGTGCCGTGGCTTTCAGGAAATCAATGTGGCTTTGGGAGGCTCTTTGGTGCAGCAGGTCCACGATGTGCCCGGAATGATGGACCACCGCGAGCCAAGAAACCAACCGTCTGTAGAACAATATGCCGCACGGCATGCAGTGCGCTTGGTGGCGGATTCCGTGTTGGCACAGTGGGCAGGGTCTGGTACGGCCCAGGTGAACTCGCTGCATGGTCAAGGGGTAGGGCGCCTGGCACCAGGATTATGTGCTTTGGCCCACGCGCCGGACGGCTTGGTGGAAGCCTTCGAGGTGCAGGGTGCAACAACCTTTGCCTATGCTGTGCAATGGCACCCTGAGTGGCGCACCGCAGAGAATTCCTTCCACACGGCCTTGTTCAAGGCCTTTGGCGAGGCCTGTCGTGCAAGGCAGGCTGCCCGGATTTCGTCAATCAATGTGTAAGAGTGCTGCCGACGCAGCGAGGAGCTTGGTATGAGTGAATCAAAAACAATGACCTTTAACGATCTGGAGCAATGGCTGAATGAACGGCGGGTGACTGAGGTGGAGTGCCTGGTACCCGACTTGACCGGTGTGGCCCGCGGGAAAATTCTGCCCCGTGCCAAGTTCACCGAAGACCGTGGCATGCGCTTGCCCCAAGCCATTGTCGCCATGGGGGTGACTGGCGAGTTCCCGGAGAGCGGGCCGTATTACGATGTGATCGACCCCACGGACAAGGACATGCAGCTGCGTCCCGACCCGTCTTCGGTGCGCATCGTGCCCTGGGCGGTGGACCCGACCGCCCAGGTGATTCATGACTGCTTCGACCACGAAGGCAAGCTGGTGCCTTTTGCGCCGCGCAGCGTGCTGCGCCGCGTGTGCGATTTGTTTGCCGCCGATGGCCTGCAACCGATTGTGGCGCCCGAGTTGGAGTTTTATCTGACCGCACGCAATACCGATCCCAATACCCTCTTGCGTGCCCCGGTGGGACGCAGTGGCCGGGCCGAAACGTCGCGTCAGGCCTACAGCATTGATGCGGTGAACGAGTTTGACCCCTTGTTTGAAGAGATCTACGACTACTGCGACAAGATGGCGTTGAACGTGGACACGCTCATTCACGAGGTGGGTGCGGGCCAGATGGAAATCAACTTCTTCCACAGCCAGCCGCTGGGACTGGCCGACGAAGTGTTCTTTTTCAAGCGCACCGTGCGCGAAGCGGCGCTGCGCCACGACATGTACGCCACCTTCATGGCCAAACCCATTGCCAGCGAGCCTGGCAGCGCCATGCATGTGCACCAAAGCCTGCTGGAGGTGGCCAGCGGCAAGAATGTGTTTAGCAACGAAGATGGCACGCCATCGGAAACTTTTATGCATTACATCGGGGGCTTGCAGCGCTACATCCCGGCGGCCATGGTGCTGGTGGCCCCGTATGTCAATAGTTACCGGCGTCTGTCGCGCAATACGGCAGCCCCCATCAACATTGAATGGGGGTATGACAACCGCACCGTGGGCATTCGTTCCCCCATTTCGTCGCCGGTGGCGCGGCGTGTTGAAAACCGCGTGATTGGCGCGGATGCCAACCCCTATGTGGCCATGGCCATGACGTTGGCATGCGGCTACCTGGGTATCAAGAACAAGATCAAACCCAAGCCCGAAATGAAGGGGGATGCCTACCTGTCCCCGTATGCGCTGCCGCGCAGCCTGGGTGAGGCGCTGGACTGGTTGCGCAAGGAGACCGACTTGCACGAGATATTGGGCAAGGAGTTCATCACCGTCTATTCAGAGATCAAGGAACTCGAATTCGACGAGTTCATGAAGGTCATTTCTCCCTGGGAACGTGAGCACCTCCTGCTCCACGTTTAAGGCCCGTATACCCACCCTTACCGGAAACATCGTATGAACACCGTTGTCGATACCAGGCTGATCCAATCCATGGACAGCGCCCACTTTTTGCACCCTTTCACCGACTTCAAGGACCTCAATGCGCGGGGTGCCCGTGTCATGACCCGGGCCGAGGATATTTATGTCTGGGATTCCGAGGGCAAACGGGTGCTGGATGCCATGAGTGGTTTGTGGTGTGTCAATGTGGGTTATGGACGCAAGGAACTGGCCGACGCCGCCCACCAGCAAATGATGACGCTGCCTTACTACAACAGCTTCTTCCAGACCACCAATGTGCCTGCCGCCCAACTGGCGGCCAAGCTGGCATCATTGGCGCCCACAGTGGGGGACCGCAGCTTCAAGCATGTGTTCTATTCCTCCAGCGGCAGCGAAAGCAATGACTCCAACGTGCGCATGGTGCGCCGGTACTGGGATCTGTTGGGCCAACCCCAGCGCAAGGTCATCATCAGCCGCCTGAATGCCTACCACGGCAGCACCATGGCGGGGGCCTCGCTGGGCGGCATGAGTGGCATGCATGCCCAGGGGGATCTGCCTATTCCCAACATCACACACATCGGGCAGCCCTACTTTTTTGAAAACGGTCTTCCTGGCGAAAGTGCTGCGGATTTTGGAGTCCGCGCAGCGGGCTGGCTGGAAGAAAAGATTTTGGAGCTGGGTGCCGACAAGGTGGCGGCCTTTATTGCCGAGCCCTTGCAGGGCGCGGGTGGCGTGATCATCCCACCGGATACCTATTGGCCCGAAATCCAGCGCATCGTGGACCAATACGGCATTCTGCTGATCAGCGACGAAGTGATCTGTGCGTTTGGCCGCCTGGGACACTGGTTTGCCTATGAAAAATTTGGCTATAAACCCGATCTGGTGACCTTTGCCAAGGCCGTTACCAGTGGTTACATCCCATTGGGCGGTGTGATGGTGGGCAACCGGGTTGCCAAGGTGCTCATAGAGCAAGGTGGTGAGTTCAACCATGGCTACACCTACAGCGGCCACCCCGTGGCCTGTGCGGTGGCCTTGGCCAATATCGAGATCATGGAGCGTGAGCAGCTGCCCCAAAGGGTGCATGACGACATCGGCCCGTATTTGGCGAAAAAATTTGCCGAAATTGGTGAACATCCCCTGGTGGGGCTGGCCGAAACCTGCGGATTTGTGGGAGGCATGGTGCTGGTAAAGAACAAGTCTACCAAGGCACGCTTTGGGGACGATCAGGGCATTGGCATGGTGTGCCGTGGACACTGCTTCAGCAACGGCTTGATCATGCGTGCGGTGGGTGACCGCATGATCATTGCGCCACCGCTGACCATGACCCATGCCCAGATCGATGAAATGACAGGCTTGATTTTGAAATGCCTGGATTTGACCTACGCCGATGCCCAAAAAAATGGATGGTTGGCATAGGGATTGCGTGGATGGATATTCGGCTTGCCGGGTACTAGCATGCGGGTGGTTTTTGTTCTGTGCGGTGGGGCCGGAATAGAAAATTTTGTTTGGTCGTTATTTTGAATATCAGGAGCATAAATTGGTCAAATCATTGAAAAAAAATGGGATGGGCAAGCTGTTGAATGGCTTGGCTGTCGCCGGATTGATAACGTGTGCCGCCACTTCGGCCCTTGCGCAGGAGGAAAAGGTTCTCAACATCTACAACTGGTCGGACTACATCGCAGAAGACACGATTCAGAATTTTGAAAAAGAAACCGGAATCAAGGTCCGCTACGACACCTACGACAACAATGAAATTTTGCACGCCAAGCTGGTGGCAGGCAAGTCCGGCTATGACATCGTGGTTCCTTCGTCCACATTTGCCCGTTTGCAGATTGACGGAGGTTTGCTGACCAAACTGGACAAGTCCCAATTGCCCAACCTGAAAAACCTGGACCCGGACATTCAGGCACAAATTGCCAATATTGACCCTGGCAATCAGCACCTGGTGAACTGGATGTGGGGCTATACAACGGTCGGTATCAACACCGCCAAAGTCAAAACGGCACTGGGCAATGAGCCCATTCCCGCCAACGTATGGGAACTGTTTTTCAATCCCAAATATGTGAGCAAGCTCAAGAGCTGTGGTGTTTCGGTGCTGGACAGTGCCACCGAAGTGCTGCCTGCCGCGCTTCACTATCTGGGCAAAGACCCCTACAGCAAAAGCGCCGCGGATTACAAGAAAGCCGGAGCTCTGTTGAAATCGGTCCGTCCCTACATCACGCTCTTTAGTTCATCTGGGTACATCAACGACATGGCCGGTGGTTCCATCTGCCTGGCTTTGGGCTGGAATGGCGACATCAATATTGCCCGCAAGCGTGCCACTGAAGGAAAAACAGGCCAGGACATCGTGGCGTTTGTCCCCCAAAACGGCGGACTGCTGTTTTTTGACATGATGGCCATTCCCGTGGATGCGGCGCATCCCAAGAATGCCCATGCATTCATGAACTACATCATGCGGCCGGAGGTGCATGCGTCGTTGACCAACAAGGTGAATTACGCCAATCCCAACAAAGAATCGCGCAAGTTCATCAATCCAGATGTCGCCAAGAATCCGTCGGTGTTCCCCACCGGAGAGGAGATCGGGGTGATGGTCGCGCCCAAAGCGCTGACCAACGATGTTCGGCGCCTGGTAACCCGTACCTACACTGGATTCAAGACCGGGCTGTAAGGTATGCAGAAACAACAAATATCCCATTTTTGAGCGGTACTGACGGGCGCATTGCGTCGTTGTTCCTCGCTTGTGTGGCCCGCCACATGGCACACCGAACGCCTTGCACTGCATCCCGCCAGCACCGCCAAAAACGGGACATTTAAAATTTCCGCATCCCTAAGCGCCAGGTAACCCACATTTGCTCAAGAGGATTTATTGGTGGCAACAAATTCAAACCCCAGGCCAGAGGCCCCGGCGAACGGTGGCGCTCCCTTTCTGCAGATCAAACGTATCGTCAAAAAATTTGATGATGTGTTCGCCGTGGACGAAGTCACTTTGGATATCCAGCAAGGTGAGATCTTTGCGCTCCTGGGTTCCTCAGGCTGCGGCAAGTCCACCCTGTTGCGTATGCTGGCCGGGTTTGAGACACCGACCTCCGGGCAAATTTTGCTGGCTGGCCAGGACATCGTGACGCTGGCACCGTACGAGCGTCCCATCAACATGATGTTCCAAAGTTATGCCCTGTTCCCGCACCTGACCGTGTGGGACAACATTGCCTTTGGTCTGCGCCGCGATGGCCTGCCCAAGCCCGAGATTGAGGCACGGGTTGCGCAAATGCTGGATCTGGTCCAGCTCAAGGCCTATGCCAAACGCAAACCGCACCAACTCTCGGGCGGGCAGCAGCAGCGGGTGGCGCTGGCGCGCAGTTTGGCCAAGCGACCCAAGTTGCTCTTGCTGGACGAGCCGCTGGGCGCGTTGGATGCCAAGCTGCGGGAGCGCACGCAATTGGAACTGGTGGGCATCATCGAGCAGGTGGGGGTGACCTGTGTCATGGTGACGCACGACCAGGAAGAAGCCATGACCATGGCCACCCGCATTGGGGTGATGAGTGAAGGCAAAATCCTTCAGATCGGCCGTCCCGATGAGATTTATGAAACGCCCAACTGCCGGTTCGTGGCCGACTTTATCGGTAGCGTCAACCTGTTCAAGGGCAACGTCGAAGAGGACGAACCCGACCATGTGGTGATTGCATCGCCCGAGTGCAAACACTACATCAACCACGGCATTACCGGCACGGCTGGAATGGCGGTGCATGTGGCGGTTCGGCCCGAAAAAATGTCTATTCGGCAGACCCAACCGCTGGACGGCGAACGTGAATCTTTGGCTGAGGTGGGCTTCAATATGGCGCAGGGGGTGATTCAGGATCTGGCTTACCTGGGCAGTTTGACCACCTACCACGTCAAACTCGACAACGGCACCGTGGTCAAGGTGACCCACACCAATGCCGCGCGGCATGCAGCCATTCGACTGACCTGGGGGGACCGGGTGTATGTCTGGTGGTGCGGTGGCGACGTGGTGGTTCTGACCCGGTAGCGCCACCATGGCAACTTCTGCACTTAAAAAAATGTCGATCCGCGACAAAGTGACTGGATCCTGGGGGCGATCCGCCGTTATCGGCGTGCCCATGGTTTTTCTGCTGGCGGTGTTTCTGCTGCCATTTTTGATCGTCTTCAAAATCAGCGTGTCCGAGATGGACGTGGTGCTGTTTAAAGACGTGTTGACCTGGACTGATGACGTCGTCACGGTCTCGGTCAAGCTGGGCAACTACATTGCCCTGGCCCAGGATTCGCTGTACATCCAGACCTACCTCAGTTCACTGCAGTTTGCCGCGATGACCACGGCGATTTGCCTGCTGATCGCCTACCCGTTCGCCTATTTCATGGCGCGCAGCCCTGCAGACAAGCGGCCTGCGTTATTGATGCTGGTGATGCTGCCGTTTTGGACTTCGTTTTTGCTGCGGGTCTACGCCTGGAAAATGTTGTTGGCGGACAGCGGTGTGTTCAACAACATGGCCATGGCGCTGGGCTTGATTTCTGAGCCGATCAAGATGATGAACACGCCGTTCTCACTGGTCCTGGGCATGGTCTACACCTACGTTCCCTTCATGATCCTGCCGTTGTACGCCAACCTGGTGAAAATGGATTTGCGGCTGCTGGAAGCCGCCCTGGATTTGGGCGCCACGCCCTGGCAGGCGTTTTGGCGCATCACGGTGCCTTTGTCCAAGAGCGGGATCATCGCGGGCTCCATGCTGGTGTTCATTCCCTGCGTGGGGGAATTCGTGATTCCTGAATTGCTCGGCGGCCCGCAGACGCTCATGATTGGCCGTGTGTTATGGGATGAGTTTTTCAGCAACAACGACTGGCCCATGGCGGCCACCGTGGCGGTGGTGATGGTCTTGCTCATCATCGTGCCACTGGCCTTGTTTAACAAACACCAGGCAGAAACTGCCGGAGGGGGGCGGGCATGAAATTCAATCTGGGCCGCATGACATCCCGGTTCTGGATGGGCGCCGTATTCCTGTTTTTGTACCTGCCCATTTTGACCCTGGTGGTACTGAGCTTCAACGCCAGCCCGATGGTGACCAGCTGGGGGGGCTGGTCCTTACGCTGGTATGAAGCGCTGGCTGCGGATACGGAAATTCTGGGCGGCTTTTTCCTGTCGCTTCAAATTGCCTTCCTGACGGCGTGCTCTTCGGTGGTGCTGGGGCTGCTGGCTGCTTTGTCGATGCACCGCTTCAAGCGCTTTCCGGGCCGTACCCTGTTTACCGGAATGGTGAACTCGCCCCTGGTGATGCCTGAGGTGATCATTGGCTTGTCCTTGCTGTTGATGCTGGTGTCCGTGCAGCGCATGTTTGGTTTCCCCGAGCGTGGCATGGGCACCATCTGGCTGGGCCACACCTTGCTGGGCATGGCCTATGCCACGGTGGTGGTGCAGTCGCGCCTGCAGGAAATGAGCCCCCAGCTGGAAGAGGCTGCCCAAGACCTGGGGTGCCGTCCCCTGCAGGTGTTCTTTCTGGTGACCTTGCCGCTGATCTCCCAGGCCATTGGGTCCGCGTGGCTGTTGACCTTTACCCTGTCCCTGGACGATGTGGTGCTGTCAGCATTCCTGTCGGGTCCTGGCTCCACCACCATGCCGATTGTGATATTTAGCCGTGCGCGGCTGGGTTTGAGTCCCAGCGTGAACACGGTTGCCACTTTGACCGTGGCCGTGGTCAGCATCGGTGTGCTGGCTGCCAGCGTTCTCATCGCCCGTGCCGAGCGCAGGCGGGCGCAGGAGATGGCGGCGGCCTACCGCGCTGTGTGAGTGCCTTGGGTGGTGAGGAGCTAAACGTTGCGGCACACGCGCAACCTTGGGTTCAGTAGAAGCGGGGTCGGCAGCAATGCCGCCCCGTTTGTCATTTGAGGGGTCCGGTAGGTCCAGTTGGATGCACAAAGGTGGATCCACTTGGGTGTCCGACATGTTTGTACAGAAGGAGAAATAGCGTATGAAACCAGCAATCCATCCCAGCCCGGCGTCGTTCGACGGACGGGCCTTGATCAACGGCAAACGTGTGGCCGCCCAAAGCGGCCAATGGTTTGACTGTGTTTCTCCCGTGGATGGCCGCATCCTGACGCAGGTCGCCCGTTGTGCGGAAGCGGATGTCAACGCCGCCGTGGCCGCTGCGCGCGCGGCCTTTGAAGACCACCGTTGGAGTGGCATGCCCCCGGCGCAACGCAAACGCATCCTGATCCGTTTTGCCGATTTGCTGCTGGAGCATGCGGACGCGCTGGCACTGACGGAAACACTGGACATGGGCAAACCCGTGAAGTACGCCCGCTCCGTGGACGTTACCAGCGCCGCCAACTGCATTCGCTGGTACGGCGAAGCGGTGGACAAGGTGTACGACGAAATCGCCCCCACCGCCCGCACCGCCTTGGCGCTGATCACCCGCGAACCCGTGGGGGTCGTGGGGGTGATCGTGCCCTGGAACTACCCCATGATCATGGCCGCCTGGAAAATTGCGCCAGCCCTGGCCTCAGGCAATTCGGTGGTCCTCAAACCCAGTGAAAAATCTCCGCTGACGGCCCTGCGCATGGCCGATCTGGCGCTGGAGGCGGGTGTGCCCGAGGGCGTGTTCAACGTGGTCACGGGCATGGGGCCTGAAGCGGGATCGCCCCTGGCCCTGCACATGGATGTGGACTGCATTGCCTTTACCGGCTCCACGCGCGTGGGCAAACAAATCCATGTGATGGCCGGGCAAAGCAATTTGAAGCGGGCCTGGACCGAACTGGGCGGCAAGTCGCCCAACATCGTGTTTGCCGACTGCCCGAACCTGGACCGGGCGGTGGAAGCGGCGGTGGGCAGCATTTTCTTCAACCAGGGTGAAAGCTGCAATGCGCCCTCGCGTCTGTATGTGCAAGCCGAAATCAAGGAACGTTTCTTGGAAAAGGCCTTGGCCCTGGTACCGGCGTATGCCCCCGCCAACCCGCTGCTCCCCGACACCGTGATGGGGGCCCTGGTGGACCAGATTCAGATGAATTCGGTGCTGCGCTATATCGATATCGGCAAGGCCGAGGGTGCCAAAGTCATTGCCGGTGGTGAGCAAGCGTTGCGTGAGACCGGAGGCTGCTATGTGCAGCCCACCATTTTTGATGGTGTGACCGGTGGCATGACCATCGCGCGCGAGGAAATCTTTGGGCCGGTGCTGTCGGTGCTGACCTTTACCGATGCCGCCGATGCGGTGCGCCAGGCCAATGCCAGTGTGTACGGCTTGCAAGCGGGGGTCTGGACCAGCGACCTGAACAAGGCGCACGGGGTGGCGCGTGCCCTGCGGGCCGGAACCGTGCATGTGAACCAGTACGACGAGGACGACATCACCGTGCCCTTTGGCGGCTTCAAGCAAAGCGGGGTTGGGCGTGACAAGTCCTTGCACGCCTTTGACAAGTACACCGAAACCAAAACCACCTGGATTCGCATCGATTCACCGGTGTGATGGCGCCCGGCTGCATGGACTTGAATCCCCATCCATAGTTTTTAGGACTGAAAAAATGAACGCCATATTGAAACCTGCCGCGCAGGCCACTGAAACAATGCCCGGCACCAATGCCGAATGGCATGCCCGCCGCCTGGCGGCCACCCCGCGTGGTGTCGCCGTGATGGGCGATTTTTTTATCGACCACGCCAAAAATGCGGAATTCTGGGACATCGAAGGCCGCCGCTTTATTGACTTTGCCGGCGGCATCGCCGTGCTCAATACCGGCCATGTGCACCCCAAGGTACAAGCCGCCATTGCTGCGCAATTGCAGCGCTTCACCCACAGTTGCTACCAGGTGGTTCCCTATGCCGAATACGTTTCGTTGGCCGAACGCATCAATGCCATTGCTCCCATTGCGGGGGCCAAGAAGACGGCCTTCTTCTCGACCGGCGCCGAGGCGGTGGAAAATGCCATCAAAATTGCACGCGCCCACACCCAGCGCAGCGGGGTGATTGCCTTTGGCGGTGGTTTCCATGGCCGCAGCCTGTTCGCTGTGGCGCTCACCGGCAAGGTGCAGCCCTACAAGGCCGGATTCGGCCCGTTTCCGCCGGAGATCTACCACGCACCGTTCCCCGGCGATACGGCCAGCACCGAAGCCATGAAAACCGCCGTGGAGCAACTCTTCAAGTGCGACATCGAAGCCAGCCGCGTGGCCGCCTTTATTTTCGAGCCTGTGCAAGGGGAGGGGGGATTCACCCCGATCTGCGCCGAAGCTGCTTCGTGGTTGCGCGCGCTGTGTGACCAACACGGCATTCTCATGATTGCGGACGAGGTGCAGACGGGCTTTGCCCGCACCGGCAAGATGTTTGCCATGGAGCATTACGGCGTTTCCCCCGACCTCATGACCCTGGCCAAAAGCATGGCCGGTGGCACCACCTTGTCCGCCGTGGTGGGGCGTGCAGAGGTGATGGACGCGCCCAACCCCGGTGGATTGGGCGGCACCTACGCTGGCAACCCCCTGGCGGTGGCAGCGGCCCACGCGGTGCTGGACGTGATGGCGGAAGAAAATCTGTGTGAGCGCGCGCAGGTGCTGGGTGATCGCCTCCAGGCGCGCTTGCTGCAAGCCAAGGCCCGCAACCCACGCATGGGAGATATCCGGGCTTTGGGTGCCATGGTCGCCTGCGATTTCATCCACCCCACCACGGGCGCACCGGATGCCGACTTCACCAAGCAGGTGCAGCAGGCCGCGCTCAAAAAGGGCTTGCTTTTGCTCACCTGCGGTGTTGATGGCAACGTGGTCCGTTTTCTGTTCCCGCTGACCATTGAAGATGCCGTGTTCGATGAGGCCATGGGTATTTTGGACACCGTGCTGGCCTGATTTTGGCCCTTGGCGGCGCACCGGTGGTGTCGCCATTGGCCATTACCTCTTAACTTTCGCTATCATATTGATAGCTGTTTGCGCAATAACTACGGGGGCTGTAGGCCTATTTGGTTATGAATACTATCCAAGAACACATGGCTGCGCTGCAGTCCCAAGGCATTCACTCCATCCTGGCGCAGTTTTCAGACATCCATGGTGTGGCCAAAGGCAAGCTGGTGCCCGTGGCGCATTTGAACGAGTGGGTGGAGCAGGGCGCGGGTTTCGCCGGGCCCAGCATCTGGGGCACGGGCTTGCCCCGCTACGGCGCGCGCAGTGAGTATTACGGCCGGGTGCTGCCCGAGTCTTTACGTCCCTTACCCTTTATGCCCGGTGTGGCGCACGCCGTATGTGATGGTTATGCCGGTGGAGAACCCCTGGAAACCTGCTCTCGCCAGGTGCTCAAGCGCCAGGTGCGCCGACTGGAGGAGCGGGGCTGGACACTGTGGGTGGGTATCGAGCCGGAGTTCTTCCTTCTGAACAAGAATGCGCAAGGACAGTGGGCTGTGGCAGATGGCCAGGACCAACTCGGAAAACCCTCCTACGACATCAAAGCCATCCACCGCAATGCGGGTTTCCTGGAAGACATGCGCAGTGCGCTGGTCGCACTGGGGTTCGACCTTCAGCAGATAGACCACGAAGATGCCTGTGGCCAGTACGAGATCAACTACCGCTTTGACGACGCACTGGCGGCAGACCGCTACATGCTCTTCAAACTGACCGCCCACGCCATGGCCGAAAAATACGGCATGACCTTTAGCTGCATGCCCAAACCGTTGGCGCATGCGCCGGGCAGTGGGCTGCATTTTCATTTGAGCATCACAAACGCCCAGGGAAAGCCCCTCTTTGCAGAGGCCGCCGGACCGCTGGGCCTGAGTGCGCAAGGCCACCAATTTGCGGCCGGATTGCTGCACCACGCCGATGCACTCAGCGCGCTGTGCGCCCCCACGGTGAACAGCTACAAACGGTTGGCTTCCAGCACCAGTGCCTCCGGCACCACCTGGTCGCCGGTGTGGAAAAGTTATGGCGACAACAACCGCACCTGTGTGGTGCGCACGGTGGCGGGCCGTCTGGAATGGCGCTTGCCCGACCCCTCGTGCAATGTCTATGCCGCCCTGGCGGCCACCCTGGCCGCCGGCCTGAGTGGCATGGACCAAGCCCTGGGGGCTCCGCCACCGTGTGGCGAAGACCTGTATGAACGCCAGTCCCGTGGTGGCGCCATGCCGCCGCGTCTACCCCGTAATCTGGACGAGGCGGTGACGGGACTGGAGCAAGACCGAGCTTTGATGGCGGCCCTGGGGGACGCGTTTTGCAAGGAGTTTGTCAAGCTCAAGCGGGCGGAGTGGGATGAATACAGCCAGCAGGTCAGTGCCTGGGAACTCAGGCGTTATGCCGATGCCTTTTGAGCGCAGTTCCGGGGAGGGCTCCGCCGCATTTTGAAATGCGTGTTGTGATTTCTTAATGTGAAATTGTACGTCTTATTTGCGGTGCATCAATTTCCGGATAGCGGTGTATTGTTTCGTATTGTGAGTTTGTGTTTGTAAGCTATTGATTTATATTGTGAAAATTTATGTCTTATATAAGACATAAGATTTGTTTCATGTCTTATATAAGACTAGAATAGCGTCACCCACCTGCCACATTGTTTGTATATGTTCAGGTACCGTTTTTCTTCAACCTTCGGAGTGACTCCATGACGACACCAACCCGTGAACAACAAATCGCCGCTCTTGAAAAAGACTGGGCTACCAATCCCCGCTGGAAAGGTATCAAGCGCGGTTACTCCGCCGCTGATGTGGTCCGCCTGCGTGGCTCCTTCCCCATTGAGCACACCCTGGCCCGCCGCGGTGCTGAAAAGCTCTGGGACCTGGTGAACAACGAGCCCTATGTCAATTGCCTGGGCGCATTGACCGGCGGCCAAGCCATGCAACAAGTCAAGGCTGGCGTCAAGGCCATCTACCTGTCGGGCTGGCAAGTCGCTGCGGACAATAATTCCTACGCGTCCATGTACCCCGACCAGTCCCTGTACCCCGTGGACTCGGTGCCAACCGTGGTGGAACGCATCAACAACACCTTCCGCCGTGCCGACGAAATCCAGCACTCCAAAGGCATTGACGCGGGCGACAAAGGCTACATCGACAACTTCGCGCCTATCGTCGCTGACGCAGAAGCCGGTTTCGGTGGCGTGTTGAACGCGTTCGAACTGATGAAAGCCATGATCAAGGCGGGCGCAGCCGGCGTGCATTGGGAAGACCAATTGGCTTCCGTCAAAAAATGCGGCCACATGGGTGGCAAAGTGTTGGTCCCAACCGCGGAAGCCTGCCAGAAGCTGATCGCAGCCCGTATGGCTGCCGACGTTTGCGGAGTGCCTACCTTGGTGATCGCCCGTACCGATGCCGAAGCGGCTGATCTCTTGACCAGCGACTACGACGAAAACGACAAACCTTTCCTGACCGGCGAGCGCACTGCCGAAGGCTTCTACAAGACCAACAAGGGCATGGACCAAGCCATCTCCCGCGCCATTGCCTATGCTGAGTACGCTGACTTGGTGTGGTGCGAAACCGGCACGCCTGACCTCGAATTTGCCAAGAAGTTTGCCGATGCCGTGCACGCCAAACACCCTGGCAAGATGTTGGCCTACAACTGCTCGCCTTCCTTCAACTGGAAGAAAAACCTGGACGACGCGACCATCGCCAAGTTCCAGCGCGAACTCGGCGCCATGGGTTACAAGTACCAGTTCATCACCTTGGCTGGTATCCACTCCATGTGGTACAACATGTTCGACTTGGCGCAAGACTACGTCGCTCGCGGCATGTCGGCCTACGTCGAGAAGGTGCAAGAGCCTGAATTCGCAGCCCGTGACCGTGGCTACACCTTCGTGTCGCACCAGCAGGAAGTGGGCACCGGTTACTTCGACGAAGTGACCACCGTGATCCAGGGCGGCAAGTCCAGCGTGACCGCGCTGACCGGTTCCACCGAAGAAGAGCAGTTCCACTGATCTGACCCTTTGGGTCTAGAGGGCTGGGTCTTCCGCAAGGGGGTCCCAGCCCTTTTTGTTTGGGGTGCGTCTGACTGAGGTTAAAATTGGGCATCTTCCTGCATCACAAGAGCGAGAAAGGCACTTTGGTTATGACACCGCGAACTACACCGGCAAAAGTTTTAAGCAAATAAGGCCGTAGTCCGCGTGCCTTGTGCGCAGACAGCTCCT
>Ga0156180_1078_pt2 | contig 52780 bp, 43 predicted proteins | sample RifCSPlowO2_12_FD_107833 | JGI IMG/M metagenome (GOLD analysis project Ga0156180, IMG submission 107833) | Burkholderiales bacterium RIFCSPLOWO2_12_FULL_61_40
ATCGACCTTGACCACATCGGCCGCACGGTATTCCTTGAACTCGTAGTCCATGGACGCATAACCCCGGCTCACCGACTTGAGCTTATCAAAGAAATCCAGCACGATTTCGGCCAGTGGCATCTCATAGGTGAGCACCACTTGCCGCCCCTTGTAGGCCATGTTCATTTGCACGCCGCGCTTCTGGTTGGCCAGGGTCATGACCACCCCCACATATTCCTGCGGCATGTACAGATGCACGGTAACGATGGGTTCGCGAATCTCGGCGGTCTTGCCCACTTCCGGCATCTTGGAGGGGTTTTCGACCATGATGACTTCGCCGTCGTTCTTCATCACCTGGTAGACCACACTGGGCGCCGTGGTGATCAGATCCTGGTCAAACTCACGCTCCAGACGCTCCTGCACAATTTCCATGTGCAGCAGGCCCAGGAAACCACACCGGAAGCCGAAACCCAGCGCCTGCGACACTTCAGGTTCGTAGTGCAGCGAGGCATCGTTCAGCTTGAGTTTTTCCAGCGCGTCGCGCAACGAGTCGTATTCGCTGGCTTCGGTGGGATACAGGCCTGCAAACACCTGGGGTTGAATTTCCTTGAAACCGGGCAGCGCCTCGGTCGCAGGACCGGCGTTGTTGGGCAGCTTCTTCTCCAACGTGACGGTATCTCCCACCTTGGCGGCCTGCAACTCCTTGATGCCCGCAATGATGTACCCCACTTCACCGGCTTCCAGCGATTCACGCGGCTGGTTGGCGGGGGTGAAAACGCCCAGATTGTCGGCGTTGTATGCAGCCCCCGAGGCCATCATCTTGAAGCGCTCCCCCTTGCCCAAGCGTCCATCCACCACACGCACCAGCATCACCACGCCGACATAACTGTCAAACCAGCTGTCAATAATCATGGCGCGCAATGGAGCATTCGGATTGCCCTTGGGCGCGGGAACCTTGGCGACGATGGCCTCCAGAATTTCTTCAATGCCCATGCCTGATTTGGCAGAGCAAGGAATCGCGTCACTCGCGTCAATGCCAATCACGTCTTCGATTTCAGAGCGTGCGTTGTCGGGGTCTGCATTGGGCAGGTCCATCTTGTTCAAGATCGGCACCACTTCAACGCCCAATTCCAAGGCGGTGTAGCAGTTGGCCACCGTCTGCGCTTCAACCCCCTGGCTCGCATCCACCACCAGCAGGGCACCCTCGCATGCGGACAAGGACCGGCTGACTTCATACGAAAAGTCCACATGCCCCGGCGTGTCGATCAAATTGAGGTTGTAAACCCTGCCATCCTGGGCTTTGTATTTGAGTGCTGCAGTCTGCGCCTTGATGGTTATCCCACGCTCCTTTTCGATATCCATCGAATCCAGAACCTGCGCCTCCATCTGGCGCGCTTCCAGACCTCCGCATCGCTGTATCAGGCGGTCTGCCAAAGTGGATTTGCCATGGTCAATGTGGGCAATGATCGAAAAATTTCTGATGTGATTCATCAACGAAAAGCTTTAAGTGATTGAATTAAAACGAACGACCAAGAAAAAAGGGCGCGTCTGGTTGAGACGCGCCCTGAACCAACAATCTTTGGCAACTGCGAAGGTTGGAGCTTCATTGTAGGCAAAAAGTCTGGAGAGCACAGCCCAAAAAAACGGATTTCAAAGTCGTTGCAAACCAGCAACGGCCAATCTATGCACAAGTTATCAACAATCTATCGCAAAAAATCTTGGATAACATGTGGGTGAACTGTGGGTGAGTGCACTTCATCCCATATCATGGATTTTCAGCCACGCCTTATATCCATAATGAGGGCCGCGATGCTTCTATTCTAACCAAATCTTCATGCAGGGCCTGCAGCCAGTACAGGCTCACTGTCACGACAAGCATCCAGAATAGGAAAATATTTCGTTGCGCGCATGCCATATACAGATTGAAAACCTGCTTCGAATTAGGGTTGTTCGCGCACCGTATGCTTCAACGAGCGGTTCGGATTACCGCATATTGCGTCCACTCGCCCCGTCGGAACAACATGTTCAGTGGTTTGTTTTTGTCATGTTTGGCCAGCGCTGCGTCGAAGTCCTTGACTGATGTCACTTCACTATTGGCGACCGACAAAATCACATCTCCCTCATGCAGCCCGGCGCGGGCGGCAGCCTCCACGGCCACCTCGACCTTGACGCCTCCTTTGACCTTTAGCTCTTTCTTTTGAGCCTCGGAAAGTTCACTCACGGTCAATCCAAAAATTTGTCCCGCAATTGACGCTTTGGGCTTTTCTCCCCGCGCCGAAGTTTTCACGGCTGGCTTGTCGGCTTCAATCTCAATAACCGTGACGTTCAGTTCTTTCACTGCACCACGGCGGAACACCGCCAAGGTGCTTTTGGTGCCGGGTTTGGTATTGCCCACCAAGCGCGGCAAATCACTGGATTTCTCAATGGTTTTGCCTTCAAACCGGATGATGATGTCTCCCGCCTCCACGCCCGCCTTTTCAGCAGGAGAGCCCGCTTCTACACCGCGAACCAGTGCGCCGACCGGTTTTCCCAGTCCAATCGATTCGGCAATCTCTTTGCTGACCGCCTCGATCTGCACGCCAATGCGCCCGCGGGTCACGCGCCCAGCACTCCTCAGTTGGTCGCTGACCCGAACCGCCTCGTCCATGGGAATAGAGAAGGAAATGCCCATGGACCCACCAGATCGGGAGTAAATCTGGCTGTTGACACCCACGACCTCGCCGCGCATATTGATCAAAGGTCCGCCCGAGTTACCTGGATTGATGGCCACATCGGTCTGAATAAAGGGCAAATAATCGCCAGTATCCCTTTGTTTCGCGCTGACAATACCGGCCGTCACGGTATTTTCCAGGCCAAAAGGAGAGCCGATGGCGATGACCCATTCGCCAACCCGCAGACGGCTCACGTCTCCCACTTTGATGGCGGGCAAGCCATTGGCGTCAATTTTGACCACAGCCACGTCGCTGCGTTTGTCGGCACCGATGATTTTGGCTTTGAACTCACGTTTATCGGTGAGTGTTACCAGCACTTCATCGGCGCCATCAACCACGTGGGCATTGGTCATGATCAAACCGTCCGATGAAAGAATAAAGCCAGAGCCCACACCGCGCGGCTGTTCTTCGTCCGGCTGCGGTCGGTTTTGCCGCGGCGGTTGGCGCGGGGTGTTTGGAATCGGCAATCCAAAGCGCTTGAAAAATTCCAGCATTTCTTCTTCGCCCGGAGCCCCCTGCTGCGAACGCTTGCCGACCCTTTCCAGCGTGCGAATGTTGACCACCGAAGGCCCGACCTGGTCCACCAAATCCGTGAAATCGGGAAGGCCACGCATCTGCGCCATTGCCGGTTGTGCTGGCAGCACAGCGACAACGCCAGCAAAGGTAGCCGCCATAAAACAGGACCGCAGTGTTTTGATCAATCTACTTGTCATCGTATTTTCCTATGCCCACAAGATTCATTTCCGCTTCGCGACACTTCGCGAACAAACTTCCATTTAACGTCTTATTTCGTGCGTTCAAGCCCCTGCGCAAAAAGACCCAAGGTGGAAGACGGAACCTCACCAACCACAGTGAGCCACCAATCCCCCATGCGTTGGGTCAAGATATGGGTAGCCCCCCCCATCGCTGTCACGCCTTCGCGAACATGGTTGTGGCGATCAAACGTTTCAACGAACAAAGACACCGTCGCCAACCCATCCGAAAACATCCACTGTATGGGTTTCGCCATGGCGTTGGAAGCCTTGGTAGACGGCACAGCGGGGCGTTCATAGCAGCCGACCGGTTTGAATCCGGTCACAACCTTGTGCAAGGTCCAACCGAGGCCATTCGCAGTTGTCTTTTGTAAATCAGGACGTTCCAGCCGATACCCCTGCGTGTTGTCCATCATTTGGGACAGTTTATCGATGCTCACCGGGGCATCAAGCTGCAACTCGGAAAAAGCCGCCTGCTCAATCACCTGGCCATTGAGATCCAAAGTCTGCAACTGAATGACCAGACCGGTCTTCTTCTCACTCCAGATGCGGTATCCGTAGCGCAAGTTGTCTTTGGGAAGCAGTTGCAGAACGTCGGCATCAAAACCTGCAACACGTTCTTTCCCTTGGACCTTGAGTTGGTAGAACTGACCTATATCGGTATCATTTGATTTGAGCAAGTTGGGAAACAAGCCCAAAGACTCACGCTGCTCCACCACCGCCACCTTGGATTGCGGAAAGAAAGTGATCACGCGGTCATTGCGCCGAAAGATAGCGCGCGGAGTGCCGCTGAGGGACTCTACCCGCTCCAGTTGCTGCGTGCCATCACATACATGCCAAATTTTCGCACTGGCCATGCTGCCAGCGGCGGACACGACAAACGTTCCCGAGTAAGTACGCTGCCCCGACGCTTCATGCATGCGAAGCAACCATGTGTTGACGGACTTTTCGGCTGCCGCAGTTTGCGCCCAAGCTGAACCATGCACCAGCCCAAAGCACAAAACAACCACAAAGGATAAGCGAACGTACGCCAGGCACTTCACCGTGTGGGCCCCTCGTAGGTTGCATTTCGCAAAAAGCCTGCAGGCATCTGCAAAGCGGAATGCCCTGCAAGTTGCCGGTGCGCCAACAGCAGTTCGTCCAACCGGGGGTCACGCATCATCACACCGGTTCCCGCCACGTCAACAGCAACCAACGGCGATTGTGCTGCACGCTCAGGAACCATAGACAACTGCCCAGCGTTCTGATTCGGAGACTGATCCCACAACCCCAAGCCCAGCACAGCGGATATCACCACGCTCGCGGCAGCAGCCCAAGTTGTCCAGCGAAACACGCTCTGGTTGGCGCTGGGTAAAACTGCCACCAGCGGCACAGAAGAACGCTCCGACCCCAAACCATCTTGAGGCACCTGCCCATCCATAGCGGCAGGCCGCCGTTCTACTTCCAATGCCAGGCGCTGCGTAAATCTGTCCAAAAACGCCAAATCATGGACTGAAGGTGCCAACTCCGGACTGCGCAGCACGTCACCAACCACATGGTAGGCCAGCCACGTCTGTGCGGAGTCCGGGTCAAAAGACACCTCAGTCAGCGTTTGGACGAACTGATCACCTTCCAGCTGACCATCGGCAAGAGCGGAAATACGCTCCGCAGACAGGGATATTGCATCATTCATTTGGGAATACCTCACCAGCGCTTGCCCATCTGTTGCTCTAACAAAGGTTTCACTTTGATCGAAATAGCCTCACGCGCACGAAAAATCCGTGAGCGCACCGTTCCAATGGGACAACCCATTACCGTGGAAATCTCTTCGTAACTCAGTCCTTCAATCTCACGCAAAGTAACCGCCTGTTTCAAATCTTGGGGCAAATCATCCAGCGCCGTGTTGACAGCGTCTGCAACCTCCTTGGCGCCCAATACGGACTCCGGTGTCTCCTCGGAAATTAGTTCTTCTTTTCGCCATGAAGTTTCATCATCCTCCTCGGAGGCGAGAAAATTCTCGGATACGGTCGGATCCCGCTTAAGTTTGAGCAAGGATTTTTTGGCCGTATTGACCGCAATACGGTACAGCCAGGTGTAGAACTGGGCGTCACCCCGAAACTGATGCAACGCACGATAGGCTTGAATGAATGTTTCCTGGGCAATATCCTCCACCAGATCCACATCGCGCACCATTCGGCCAATGAGACGTTGAATGCGCCGCTGGTATTTCACCACCAGCAAACCATAGGCGCGCTGGTCACCCGCCACGGTGCGCTGCACGAGCAACACATCCGAATCCTGGGGGACAATCACTGGCGCTTGGCTCACACGTCCTCCCCCAATGCTTTGGCCGCATCTGCGTTGCCATGTGCACCCGATGATCTGTGGCGTCCGACCAAAGCCCGGCGCAACGCCCTCCATTGCACACTTACAGGCTCGTGCTGCTCAAGCCACAGCCATACCGGGCGGTTGGTGTTGCCACGCACACAGACCAGCAACACACTTTGAAAATCCAGCAACACGTTCAGACGGCACTGGCCTGAGTCTTCCAGTCCAGACCAATGCCAGTGCTGCCCGTCCCACTGCAAGCACCCCGTGGAAGATTGCTGCCAGCCACGCCAGGAAAGGAACCCGGCTCCGAGCAAAGCCGCAAAAACAATGGCGTCAAGCACCCAATTCGACTGGGCATGCACCCAGGCCAAAGAAACTGCAAATCCCAGCAGGCACAGAAAAATGACCACCCGCCGGTGCCAGCGTGATCTCGCGACCAGGTAACTCACTGCGGGCGCCCTGTGCATAGGCCTGGAGCAATGGCGCCAGAGAATCAGATGCGCTTGAAAACCAGGGTGCCGTTGGTTCCGCCAAAACCAAAATTATTCTTGACCGCCACATCAATGCGCATGTCGCGCGCCACGTTGGCGCAATAGTCCAGATCGCACTCTGGATCCTGGTTAAAAATGTTGATGGTGGGCGGGCTTTTTTGGTTGTACAGCGCCAGTATCGTAAATACCGACTCCACGCCACCAGCGCCTCCCAACAAATGCCCCGTCATGGACTTGGTGGAGTTCACGACAATTTTCCTGGAATGCTCACCCAATGCCGCCTTGATGGCATTGGTCTCATTGAGATCCCCCAGCGGCGTGGATGTGCCATGGGCATTCAAATAATCCACCTGGTCCGCATTCACACCGGCATTGCGCATGGCGCTGAGCATGGCGCGACGTGGGCCATCCATATTGGGCGCCGTCATGTGACCGGCATCCGCGCTCATGCCAAAGCCAGCCAGTTCCGCGTAAATTTTGGCCCCACGGGCCTTGGCATGTTCATACTCTTCGAGCACCACCACGCCGCCGCCTTCACCCAAAACAAAACCATCCCGGTCTTTATCCCAGGGACGCGAGGCTGTGGCGGGGTCATCGTTACGCGTGCTCAAAGCACGCATGGCAGCAAAGCCGCCAATTCCCAAAGGTGAAACCGTGGCTTCCGATCCGCCAGCCACCATGACATCGGCGTCGCCGTATTCGATCATGCGTCCCGCTTCACCGATACAGTGCAAGCCGGTAGTGCAAGCGGTCACAATGGCGATGTTAGGGCCCTTGAACCCAAAACGCATGGACACATGGCCCGCAGTCATATTGATAATGGTCGAAGGCACAAAAAATGGCGATATGCGCCTGGCACCCCGGTTGGTGTATTCGGTATGCATGCCTTCAATCATGGGCAAACCACCAATACCGGAACCAATCACACAGCCAATCCGGGTGGACTCTTCTTCGCCCAGTGCGTCACCTGTTGGCAAGCCCGCATCGGCAACGGCCTGCACTGCCGCCGCAATCCCGTAATGGATAAACGTGTCCATCGTGCGGGCTTCTTTGGGAGAAATATAAGAATCGAGGTCGAAATTGCGAACCTCGCCTGCAATCTTGCAGGAGAAAGCGGACGCATCAAACCGGGTGATCAGGTCAATGCCGGACTTGCCAGCCAGCAGGTTTGACCATGCCTCTTCAACCGTATTTCCTACGGGACTGACACAACCGAGACCGGTGACAACAACGCGACGACGGGACATAGAAATGAATTTTCAGTAGTTCGTCAATGAAATGCCGTGGGATACGGCGTGTGAAACGGTGACATAAAAGAACCTGCGGGCGGTTGGCCATAGCCAACGCACCAGCGCAGGTCTTTTTTACACCCAAGTGCTCTGATGCGAATCAGGCCTTTTTGTGTGTATTGGCGTAATCAATCGCGTTTTGCACGGTGTTGATTTTTTCCGCGTCTTCATCTGGAATTTCGATCCCAAACTCATCTTCGAGCGCCATCACCAACTCCACTGTGTCGAGAGAATCAGCACCCAAATCGGCCACGAAGGCTTTTTCGTTGGTGACTTGAGACTCTTCCACACCGAGTTGCTCGGCAATGATTTTTTTGACGCGGACTTCGATATCGCTCATGGGTTCCCTCTGAGGGTTGTAAAAGAATCCGTAATTTTACCCGGCCTTGGAAAATCTTCTCAAACCAGGTAGCCGAACGGACAAATCGGCTTGATTCTCAATTCTTACATGTACATGCCGCCGTTGACGTGCAATTCTTGCCCCGTCACGTAACTGGCTTGGGGCGATGCCAAGTAGGCAACCGCATTGGCAATGTCGGCGGGCTTGCCGAGGTGGCCCATCGGAATTTGACCCAGCAGGCCTTTCTGCTGGTCTTCGGACAAGCTTGCCGTCATATCGGTTTCGATAAAACCCGGCGCAACACAATTGACCGTGATGTTACGGGATCCCAATTCGCGCGCCAACGCGCGGGTCATGCCTGCCACACCGGCTTTGGCCGCAGCGTAATTGGCTTGGCCTGGGTTACCCGAGGCACCAACCACCGAGGTGATGTTGATGATGCGACCATAGCGCTGTTTCATCATGGTACGCATCACCGCACGGCTCATGCGAAACACGCCCTTGAGGTTGGTATCCAAGACAGCGTCCCAGTCGTCATCCTTCATGCGCATGGCCAAGGTGTCACGGGTGATACCAGCATTGTTGACCAACACCTGCAAACCGCCCCACTCCTTGACAACCGCATCCACCAACGCCTCGCCAGCGGACCCGTTCGTCACATCCAATGTACGGCCCGAACACCCCTCAAATGCAGCCAAGGCTTCCTGGATTCTGGCAGCCCCCGCGTCCGTGGTGGCGGTACCAATGACTTTGAGACCTTTGCGGGCCAGTTCCAGCGCAATAGCCGCCCCAATACCCCGCGAAGCGCCTGTCACCAGTGCCACTTGTCCTTCAAACTTGATTTCGCTCATGCCAACATCCCTTTCACGTCTTCCATGCTGGACCTATCAAACAAGGCAGCACCCGTCATTTCCGCATCAATGCGCTTCACCATCCCTGCCAATACTTTGCCAGGTCCGCATTCCACCACGGTATGCAGGCCACGCGCTTTGAGGGCCTGCACACATTCAACCCACCGCACCGGGCCAAACGCCTGGCGGTACAGCGCATCCCGCAAACGGTCTGCCTCTGTCTCCACTGCAACGTCAATATTGTTGACCAAGTCCATTTGCGGCGCAGCAAACTCGATCGACTTCAAACGTTCCTTCAATTTCTCTGCCGCTGGCTTCATCAAACTGGAATGAAACGGAGCAGAAACAGGCAGTGGCAAAGCGCGCTTGGCACCATTGGCCTTCAGCACTTCACATGCCTTCTCTACGGCAGCCTTGCTGCCTGCAATCACCGTTTGGGCCGGGTCATTGAAATTCACCGCCTCCACCACCTCGCAAGATCCTGCACCGAAGGAAGCCGTTACCTCAGCGCACCCGGCGGCAACCCGCACCGCATCCATCCCCAAAATCGCAGCCATGGCCCCGACGCCCACCGGTACCGCCTCTTGCATGGCCTGCGCACGCAAACGCACCAAAGGCGCCGCTTGGGCCAAGGTCAGTGCGCCAGCGGCCACCAGTGCCGAATACTCACCCAGCGAATGCCCCGCCACCGCAGCGGGTGCAACACCGACCTCGGACATCCACACGCGGTAGGCCGCCACACCCGCCACCAACATCACGGGCTGGGTGTTGGTGGTGAGCGCCAAAGTCTCCTTGGGGCCTTCATGAATCAGCTTGGCCACATCCTCACCCAAGGCTTCAGATGCTTCATTCAGTGTTTGCACCACCACAGGGTGATCACCCCAGGCGTCCAGCATGCCCACCGACTGAGAGCCCTGGCCCGGAAATACGAAAGCGAAATTTTTCATGAATTGACTCATCAAAAAGGGCTCTGGCCCTTATAGATACTGCGCAAGCAGCTATAAATTAAGGAGCACCGCACCCCAGGTAAAACCACCCCCCACACCTTCCAGCAAAAGGGTCTCTCCGGGCTTGACTTTGCCACTGCGCACCGCCGAATCCAGCGCCAGCGGAATGGAGGCAGCAGACGTATTGCCATGCTGGTCCACGGTAACCACGACCTTGTCCATCGACATTTTGAGTCGCTTGGCGGTGCTTTGCATGATGCGGATATTGGCCTGGTGCGGAATCAACCAGTCGACGTCCGCAGGGGTCTTGCCGGCTTTTTCCAGTGCTGCACGGGCTGCATCTTCCAACACCCCAACAGCCAGCTTGAACACCGCTTGGCCGTCCATTTTGAGCAAGGGATCACCCAGAACAGAACCACCAGACACATGCCCTGGAACACACAAAATATCGACGTGTTTGCCGTCGGCATGCAGGTCACTGGCAAGAATTCCCGGCGTATCGGACGCTTCCAGCACCACGGCACCCGCACCATCACCGAACAACACGCAGGTGGTACGGTCGGTGAAATCCAGAATGCGGGAGAAAACCTCGGCCCCAACCACCAAGGCACGGCGGGCAGCTCCGGCCTGGATCATGGCGTCTGCGATGCTCAAGGCATAAACAAAGCCACTGCACACGGCCTGCACATCAAACGCAGGGCAACCGTTGGCGCCTAGCTTGTTTTGCAAAATGCACGCCGTTGAAGGGAACACCATGTCCGGTGTAGAGGTCGCGACAATCAGGAGGTCGATATCCTGGGCACTACACCCTGCGGCTTGCAGCGCATTTTTGGCGGCCTCCAGGCCCAAGTCACTGCTAAAAACACCCGCGTCCGCAAAATGCCGAGCGCGGATGCCGGTGCGCTCCACAATCCAGTCATCCGATGTTTCAATTCCTTTGGCGGCCAACTCGGCCACCAAATCGGCGTTGGTCAGCCTGCGGGGTGGCAAATAGCTGCCAGTGCCTGTAATTCGCGAATATCGTCTCATGGTATGGGCTATTGATTCCCGTCAGATGAACGCTCAGCGTCGGCAACCGCCAAAAGAGGGGCTACGTGGGCAATGCGGACCCGAACACGGTCAAGCAAGTTGTTTCGGGCTGCATCATACGCCCGGTTCAAGGCGTTCCCAAATGCCAGGACATCTGCGGATCCATGGCTCTTGAATACCAGACCACGCAAGCCAAGCAAAGCCACGCCGTTGTAGCGTCGGTGATCAATCCTGCTTTTTAGTGCATTTAAAACAGAATAAGCAACAATTGCCGAGAATTTCGTGAAAATGTTGCGGGAAAATTCGGCCTTTAAAAAAGCACCAATCATGGAAGCAAGGCCTTCGCCGGTCTTCAAGGCAACATTGCCGACAAAGCCATCGCATACCACGATGTCGACCGTTCCCTTGAAAATGTCATTGCCTTCGACATTGCCAAAGAAGTTCAAATCGCCGGACTGGGCTGCGGATCGAAGCAACTCCCCCGCTTTTTTGATCACTTCATTGCCCTTGATGGCTTCTTCCCCAATATTGAGAAGGCCCACCGTGGGCGACTCTTCACCCTTTTGTACCGACACCAAAGCGGAACCCATGACGGCAAACTGCAGCAGGTGCAAGGCAGAGCAGTCCACATTGGCCCCCAGATCCAAAACAGTGGTGGCGCCACCCAATACATTGGGGATTTGGCCGGCAAGCGCAGGACGCTCGATGCCATCCAGGGTTTTCAAAATGTAGCGGGAAATGGCCATCAAGGCGCCGGTATTGCCCGCAGACACCGCGGCCTGGGCTTGGCTGTCCTTCACCAGTTGAACCGCCACCCGCATGGAAGAGTCTTTTTTCTTGCGCAAGGCAATTTCCAGCGGATCCTCCATCGTGACCACTTCGCTGGCGGGAACGATCCTTGCCCGTGGATGCACAAAACCACCAATCTGGTCAGGCAAACCGACCAAAATCAAGGACGCGTCGGCGTTTTGCTCAAGAAAAAGCCTGCAAGCAGGCAAGGTGACTTGGGGGCCGTGGTCACCCCCCATGCAGTCAACAGCGATTGTGATCATGGGGCAGCCACCCGAAAATGAGAAAAATCAAACAAACCCTGAGGCCAAAAATGAGAAAAGCCCGTCGCTACAGTGCCTGTAGCTTCGGGCTTTGCGAGAACAGCAATGTTCAGGCTTCAGATTTCGTCTTCAGCACCTTGCGTCCACGGTAAAAACCGGTAGGGCTGATGTGGTGACGCAAGTGGGTCTCACCGGTGGTGGACTCTACTGCAATGCCTGGGACAACCAGAGCATTGTGTGAGCGGTGCATACCGCGCTTGGAAGGTGATTTTTTGTTTTGTTGAACAGCCATGATTCGCTCCTGAGCGAAGGTGCTGCACAAACGGCAACACTTGAAGGGTTAGTAAAAGCGCGACTGGTTCAGCGCGCGAAGCCTCGAATTATAGCCCAAAGCGAAAAGCCTAGTTGCCACTCTTTTTCTTGAGTTGCTCCAACACGGCAAACGGATTGGGTTTCTCGACCGATTCATCGACAAAATCCACATCGGCAACTTGCATTTTGACAGACTCCGGGCACACATCATGCTTGGGCACCACGGGCAATGCCATGAGCAATTCATCCTCGATAAGTTCTAGCAGATTGAAGTCACGGCGGGTCACCAGCACATCTTCTTCAGACTCCTCATCCTGTTCAGCCGCCAACTCCTCGGTGGCCACAAACCGAAAGCTTCTCTCTACCAACATAGGCATGTCCACCGGCCCCATGCACCGTTGGCAGGTCAAAGGCAGGACCACCTGCGCGGCCAAATGAAGCCAAATTTTTTCGCCAGCCGCCCCCTCGTGCAAGACCTCGCCCCGAACCGAATAGCTCACGGGCGTTTCCGCGCCCAAACCCAGCGTCTCTTCCAACAAGCGATCAAAGCGGGCAAGACGCTCATCGCCCACGAGTTTTCCCGCCGTGCGGGCAAAGGTATCCACATTCAGGTGTACTGGCACAAAGTCATTTTTCATGCGCGCAGTGTAAGAGAATCGCAACATGAACGTCATTTCTCCCAGAAAACTCATCTTGGGATCCACATCAAGCTACCGACGCATGCTGCTGGATCGCCTGTGCATTCCCTATACCGTGGAGTCGCCCCATGTGGACGAAGCCCCCTTACCGGGGGAGCGGCCAGACGAACTCGCACAACGCCTGGCATTGGCCAAGGCACAGGCGGTTGCCCTGCGGTTTCCAGACTGTATCGTCATCGGATCGGACCAAGTGGCCGACATGCAGGGCACGGCCTTGGGCAAACCCGGCACCCACGACCGCGCCGTGAAGCAACTGCGCCAAATGAGTGGCAACACGGTCATCTTCCAAACGGCAGTTGCGGTGGTGTGTCTTCAAAGCGGTTTTTGCCAGCAAGCATTGGCTCCGGTAAAGGTGACGTTCAGGACACTGAGCAATGACGAAATTGAAAACTACCTGCGCATCGAACAACCCTACGACTGCGCTGGCAGCGCCAAAAGCGAGGGCTTGGGCATAGCACTGCTCGAATCGATTGACAGCGATGACCCCACAGCACTGATCGGCTTACCGCTCATTCGCACCAGCACCATGCTGCGCGCCGCTGGCGTGAATCTTCTGGGTAACGCGCGGACTGCCCCATGAATATGCACAGCAATACTTCACCTGCGGCGCAGACTCCCACACCCCACCCGACACCAGGCACTCTCTATCTGGTGCCAGCGCCCCTGGACTTTGGCTGTGCCACACAAGCCCCCTTGCACCGGGTGATGCCCTCAGGCACCCTGGAGGCCGCCGCAAAGCTGCGCCACTGGGTGTGCGAAAACGCCAAATCCACCCGGGCCTACCTGAAACGCGTGGGTGAAATCTACCCCCTCTGCGAACCGCTGCAGGCCATGCACTTGCAAGAGTTGCCTCGGGATGTGCACAAAAAGGGGGACCACCAGGCGGGATTTGACGCCCGGTATTTGCTAAGCGCCGCGCTGAACGGCGAAGACATCGGCTTGGTCAGCGAGGCGGGCATGCCTGCCGTGGCCGATCCGGGGTCCTCGGTCGTACGCGCCGCACATACCCTGGGCTTGCGGGTCGTGCCTTTGGTGGGCCCCGTCTCTTTGCTTTTGGCGCTGGCAGCCAGTGGCCTGAACGGTCAGAATTTTGCTTTCGTCGGGTATCTGCCCAGTACACCAGCAGAACGCACCCAAAAAATCCGCGAACTGGAGTCCTTGGCGCTGAAAACAGGCCAGACCCAGTTGTTCATCGAAACACCCTACCGCAATACCGCCATGCTGCAAGCTCTGGTACAGGGATTGCAACACAACACCCGCCTGGCAACCGCCAGTGGCCTGACCCTGGACCATGCCGCCTGCCGCAGCGATCTTGCCAAGAACTGGAAGCATCAGCCGTGGGCGCTGGACAACGCCCTGCCCACGGTGTTTGCCATCGGCCGGTGATTGAACTTAGTGCAGCGCTGGCAGGGACTGCAGGGAATGGGCAGCCCCCTGGCCAATGGAAGCACCAAAACGCTTGACCAGCCGCTCCGCAACGTTGTCACGGCGGGTGTAATCCACCAGTTCTTCGGCCTTCACCACCTCGCGCGCGACATAGTCCAGATTGCCCAGTTGATCGGCCAACCCCATCTCCACGGCCTGTTGCCCGGTCCAGAATAGACCACTGAAGGTTTCTGGTGCTTCTTTCAAACGCTGGCCGCGACCGGCTTTGACCACGCCAATGAACTGCTGGTGGATTTGGTCCAGCATCTCCTGGGCAAACACCCTTTGTTTTTCGGTCTGGGGACTGAACGGGTCCATGAACCCTTTGTTCTCGCCTGCGGTCATCAAACGCCGCTCTACGCCCAGCTTCTCCATCAAGCCGGTAAACCCAAAACCGTCCATCAGTACGCCGATGCTGCCCACCACACTGGCTTTGTCTACAAAAATCTGGTCCGCCCCCACCGCGATGTAATAGGCCGCAGACGCACAGGTCTCCTCCACCACGGCGTACACCGGTTTGTTGTGCTTGGCTTTCAGACGGCGAATTTCATCATTGATGATGCCTGCCTGGACCGGACTGCCACCAGGGGAGTTGATCAGCAGCACCACCGCCTGCGCACCACTGTCCTCAAAGGCACTGCGCATGGCAGCCACCACCAACTCCGCACTGGCTTCCGATCCGGAGGCGATTTCCCCCTTGATATCCACCACAGCCGTATGCGGCTTGGACACATCGGCGGTCGCGCCGCCACGCTCCACACCAAACCAGACCAAAAGCACCAGGAACACCAGCCAGGCCAAGCGAATGCCATTGCGCCAACGCCTGGCCAGGCGCTGCTCCTCAATCGCCGCCATGGCCAACTTCTCCAAAACCGCACGCTCCCAGCCCAGCGCCCCTTCCTGTCCTGCAGTTGCTATATTTTTAGGAGCATCATGCGCAGGATCTCCGGGGGATTGAGGGGTATTTGACGCCCATTCAGGGATGATGGTATTTTTAAAATCGGTCATTTCAAAATTCGAGAGGTTTCAAATGGTGGGAAGTATGCCAGCACACCACACCGTCTTCTTCCGACAGGAGGATCTTGACCAGCCCGCCACGGCAGGGGCCCCCACGGCACTCGCCTGTTTCGGGGCGGTAAAGGGCGCCGTGGGTTGCGCACATGAGCCACTGCCCGGTACTGTCGAAAAAACGGTTGGGCTGGTAATCCATTTCCATGGGCACATGGGCGCAGCGGTTGAGGTAGGCATAGACGCGGCCCTCGTACCGAATGGCAAATCCGCGGCAGGCCTGTCCGCAATACTGCACGTCGAATGGAACTGCTTCACCGCCATTGCGCAGGTCCGCGCTGTTGCACAGGGGAATGGCATTCTGGTCTGCGGGCATCGTCGACGGCTCCATGCTCAGGCCTTGTCCAGCAGCCAGCGGTGCAACTCCGGCACCGAATGGGCGATAAATCGGGGCGAGAGCGCATCAAACGCCGCAGGCGCATGGGCGCCGTAGCTCACCCCCACGCTGGGGCAGCCGGCATTCAGGGCCATCTGCAGGTCGTGGGTGGTGTCTCCCACCATCAACACCCGCTCAGGTTCCAGTCCAAACTCTTGCATCAACTCTTGCAGCATCAAGGGATGGGGCTTTCCTGCAGTCTCGTCCGCCGTTCTGGAACTGTGGAACAAGCCCTGCAGCTCCACCGCACGCAAGGCCTCGTTCAGCCCCGACCGGCTCTTGCCGGTCGCCACAGCCAGCCAGTGCTGGCGGGACTTGAGATCGGCCAGCATCGCCAGCACGCCTTGGAACAGACTGATATCGTTCTGGTGCGCCATATAGTGGTATTTGTAGCGTGCGCCCAACTCGGGGTACCGCTCCTGCGGCACGTCCGGCGCGGCATGGGCCAGCGCCTGCATCAGCCCCAAACCGATGACATAGGCAGCCTCCTGGTCACTGGGAACCTTGCCCCCCACATCACCCACCGCCAACTGAATGGAGCGGGTGATGATGGCAGTGGAGTCAAACAAGGTTCCATCCCAATCAAAGGCAATAAGGTCGAACTGGCGTGCGCGAACCGGCAAGGTGGTGGACATGGTGACGGAAGATTTCAGGTGGTTAAAAAACGGCAAATAGGCCGATTCAGGCGGCTCCGGGCAGTGCATGCGCCAAAAACAGGGTGAGTTCCGGGGGAAGCTCCGCTTTCAATTCCAGACGCTCCCCCGTGGCGGGATGGTTGCATTGCAAACGCCAGGCATGCAAGAACATGCGTTTAAGTGCCTCGCTGCCGCTGCCTCGGGCCAGCAATTTGTTGCATTCAAAGTCGCCATACTTGTCGTCCCCCACGATGGGCATGCCCTCCGAGGCCAGGTGCACCCGAATTTGGTGCGTGCGCCCGGTCTTGATAGTGACCTCCAGCAGCGAGTAATCGCGTCTGGCTAGCTGGACCGGGTTTTGCACCGGGACCGCACCAGCGCCTGAGGCGGCCCGTATTTTGACCAAAGTCAACGAGGGCATGCCATCGGGGTCGTCTTTTCCGACCACCTTGACCCGCCGCTCCCCGGCACCCACCGCACCATCCTTGCTGTCGATCAAATACTTATGCAGGGGTTTGTCCAGCACCTTCTTATTGGAGGGCCAGCGCCCCAGCACCAATGCCAAATAGGTCTTGCCCGTTTCGCGTTCACGGAACTGGTCTTGCAGGTTTTTCAGGGCACTGCGCTTTTTGGCGACCAGCAAAATGCCGCTGGTTTCCCGGTCCAGACGGTGCACCAACTCCAAAAACTTGGCTTGCGGCCTTGCCATGCGCAACTGCTCGATCACACCAAAGCTGACGCCGGAGCCGCCATGCACCGCCACCCCGGCCGGTTTGTTGATTGCCAAAAAGTGATCGTCCTCAAACAGCACCGGAAAATCTTTGGCGGGTACACGGCTAGCGACCTGCTCGGCCATGGCCTGCGTTTTCTCGGCGGCACGTTCAGACACCCGAACTGGTGGCAGGCGCACCACGTCCCCCCCGGCGACCCGCGTGTCAGCACTGGCGCGGCCCTTGTTGATGCGGACTTCACCGCTGCGGATGATCCGGTAAATATGGGTCTTGGGCACCCCCTTGAGGTGGCGCATTAGAAAGTTGTCCAGGCGTTGCCCGGCGTCATCTTCGTCCACGGTGACCGATTTCACCTGCAAGCCTGGGGGATGGGGATTGCCCTCTATAATGTGTTTCACTAGCGTAATGCTGTAAGTGGTTGATTTATCTGGAGTTTAGTCCACGTCCCATTTGCAGCTGCGCTAGAAGGTCGATGCCGCCGGGTCGTACTGCAAGTAAATCACACGCCAGATGCGTGCGATGGCCTGCAAACAACACGGTCAAGCGGACGAATTGAAATACTGATACGGAATACCAAAAGCTTGCAGACTCTGCGTCTGCGAGCGGAATGAAACGAGATGTTTGTGTTGATGCGACTGATGAACCTGTGCCTGCGGTGCGTTTTCGCCCCGTTTATGGGCACAAATCGGCCGCCAGCCCTTGCAAAAAGGGCGCAACCAGCTATGAATTTAATAGCAAGTTCACAAACGCATTCCCTCGTCCCCATCCACGCGCCTACGCTTCGACACTCTGTGTAAGTCGAAGTTCTCCGGCAATTCCTCCTCACTTCAGCTCGTCAGTTCAGGCATCGTTTGCTCAATAGGAGCATGTGCAAAATGAAGAAGAAGGATGCGATCCATGAAACGGATGCTGATTAACGCCACCCAGGCGGAAGAACGCCGCTTGGCCATTGTCGACGGACAAAAACTGCTCGACTACGAAATCGAAATTGAAGGGCGCGAACAGCGCAAGGGCAACATTTACAAGGCCGTCGTCACCCGTGTCGAGCCCTCGCTAGAAGCCTGTTTTGTGGACTACGGCGAAGACCGCCACGGCTTTTTGCCCTTCAAGGAAATTTCCCGTCAATACTTCCAGCAAGGCGTGTCCGTCAGCCAGGCGCGCATCCAGGACGCCATCCGCGAAGGCCAGGAACTGCTGGTGCAGGTGGAAAAAGAAGAGCGCGGCAACAAGGGCGCAGCCCTGACCACCTTTGTGTCACTGGCCGGCCGTTATGTCGTGCTGATGCCGAACAACCCCCGTGGCGGTGGTGTCAGCCGTCGCATTGAAGGCGATGACCGGGCTGAACTCAAGGAGGCGCTGGACCAGCTCGAATACCCCAACGGCATGAGCATCATCGCCCGGACCGCTGGTATCGGCCGCAGTGCGCCTGAGCTGCAGTGGGACCTGAACTACCTCCTGAAACTCTGGTCCGCCATTGACGGCGCGGCCAAGGGTGGCAAGGGCGCGTACCTGATTTACCAAGAGTCTTCTCTGGTGATCCGCGCCATCCGCGACTACTTCAACCACGACATCGGCGACATCCTGATCGACACCGACGACGTGTATGAGCAAGCGCAGCAGTTCATGGCCCACGTCATGCCCGAGCACGCCGCCCGTGTCAAGCGTTACCGCGACGATGCACCGCTGTTCAGCCGCTTCCAGATCGAACACCAGATCGAATCGGCCTACGCCCGCACGGTGCAACTGCCCTCCGGCGGCGCCATCGTGATCGACCACACCGAAGCCTTGGTTTCCGTGGACGTCAACTCGGCCCGCGCCATCAAGGGCAGCGACATCGAGGAAACCGCCACCCGCACCAACCTGGAAGCCGCCGACGAAGTGGCGCGCCAGATGCGTCTGCGCGACTTGGGCGGCTTGATCGTGATCGACTTTATCGACATGGAAGAGTCCCGCAACCGCCGCGATGTGGAAAACCGCCTGCGCGACGCGCTGCGCCAGGACCGCGCCCGTGTGCAGTTTGGCACCATCAGCAAATTCGGCCTGATGGAAATGAGCCGCCAACGCCTGCGCCCTGCGCTGTCCGAAGGTGCGTCCATCCCCTGCCCCCGCTGCGGTGGCTCCGGCCACATCCGTGACACCGAATCCAGCGCACTGCAGATTCTGCGGATCATCCAGGAAGAATCGCTCAAGGACAATACGGCTTCCGTGCTGTGCCAGGTGCCGGTCGATGTCGCATCCTTCCTGCTGAACGAAAAGCGCACCGAGATTGCCAAGATCGAGCTGAAGCAGCGCATCAACGTGCTGATGGTTCCCAACAAGACGCTGGAAACCCCCAACTACCGCTTGGAGCGCCTGAAACACGACGACCCACGCCTGGACCACATCGAAGCCAGCTACAAGATGGCCGATGAAATCGAAGACCCCACCTCGGTAACCCGGCGTTCGCAAGAGCCTACCAACAAGCAAACGCCCATCATCAAAGGTGTGTTGCCCGATGCGCCCGCACCGGTGGCTCCGCCCAAACCAGAAGCGGTCAAACCTTCCCCTGCGCCAGCCAGCCAGCCAGCGCCGGTTGCGCAGGCACCGGCCAGTGGCGGCTTCTTTGCCTGGATCAAAGGACTGTTTGCAGGCCCGCCTCCGGCACCCATCAAGGTGGCGCCAGCGGCAGCACCTGCCCCCAAGTCTGAAGACAAGCGCGAAGGCCGCAATGGCCGGGACGGCAACCGCAACGGTGGCCGCCCTCAAGAGGGTCGCGCCGAAGGACGCCCAGAGGGTCGCGGCGAAGGCCGAGGCCCTCGCCCAGAAGGGCGCGGCGAAGGGCGCAATGAGGGCGGTCGCAATGGTGGACGTGGCGGTCGCGGCGGACGAGGTGGCCGCAGCGAAGGCCAAGGCGGCGCCCAGCGCGAACGTTTTGACGCGGAAGGCAAACCCATCGCGATGGAGATGAACGTTGGTGCGGCCCCCATGGAAGCCCCACGGGCCAATCCGGAAAATGCCCGCGGCGAACCACGGCAAGACCGCAATCCACGTGGAGAACGGAGTGAGCGCGGCAACCGCCAGGGACGTGGCGGCGAGCAGCGTCCAGACGCAGCCGAGCGCACACCAAGCAACCCCGATGCACGCCATGCAGGTCCCGCCGAAGTGCGGGGTGAAGAACGGGCAAACGCGCCAGCCGAAGGCGATGTGGAGAACCGGCCCGAAGGACGCGAACCCCGTGAAGGCCGCAACGGCCGCGGTGGTCGGGGTGGCCGTGGTGGCCCACGCAATGAGCGCGGACCACGCCAAGACGATGGAAACAGAGGCGAGACTGCCGACAATGGCCAGGCCCAGCCAGGTTTCGCAGAAGCTGGCAACGCCGCCAATGCGCCAGCGGCCTCCGCAGAAGCCATGCCCAATGGCGATACAGCCGCACCACCGGCCCCTCGCGACGACCAGCCAGCGCCTCGGGAAAAACGTTCCCGTGACCGCTATGGCCGTGAACGCGGCCCCCGCACAGACCGCGGTGAACGTGGCGAGCGTGGTGAGCGTGGCGATCACCATGCACCCGTTGCTGCGGACGCGCCATCCGAGGCCATTGCGCCGCCAGCCACCGACGTTGTTCAGGCCGCCGTAGCGCCTGCGCCTGCATCGGCTCCCGTTGTGGCTGCACCAGCGCCCACCGGCCCTGTCGTGGCGGCAGCGGCAGCGCCAGCGGCTGCACCCGTACAGGCGACGGGTATGCCGAAAGTGGAAGCGTATGCGCTGCCTACCGAGGCTTTGCAGCAAGTGGCACAGGGCTCAGGACTGCAATGGGTGAACTCCGATGCGGACCGCATCGCGGCGGTACAAGCCGCCATTGCGGCGGAACCCAAGCCGGTTCACATTCCCCGTGAGCGGCCCGCGCCCATGGAGATCGACACCGGCCCACTGGTTCTGGTGGAAACCAGGCGTGATCTGCGCAACATGGCTTTGCCATTTGAAGAGTCAGCCAGCGTCTGACACCGATGGGGGGCTCGAATCGCCCCTCTTTCGGCAACAAAAAAGGGCACTTGAAGTGCCCTTTTTTGTTGCCGAAAGAAATTAAAACAAATCTACAGCACCGATTTTTGGAGTGTCGCCAAAAAACCCTTTGCGCACCAGATCAATGTGGCTGAACACCTGGTTGTAACCGTGGTGCTGCGCATAGTCCACCGCGCGCTCCGCACGTTCCAGGGCCGTACTGGGCGAATCCTCGGCCGAAATGCGGGTGAAACCGCCACTGGCCGTGACCCGACCGACCTGCGGGAAATTGAATTTTTCCATATTGGCACGGAAACGCTCAAAGGCGGCAAGCACCAGCGCCTCGTCAGGGCAATGCATCAACACCGCAAACTGCTCGCCACCAAACCGGTAAATGCGGTCATAGGTGCGAAAGGTGTTGTTCATGATCCTGGCCACCAATAACAGCACCTCTTCGGCAATCAAATGGCCATTTTTGTCATTGATGACTCCAAAATTATCCACACTCACGGTACCCAACCAGTAGTTGGGCGGCACCCTGTGACGGCGCTCCTGACCAGAAGCCACCACGGCCTGGCGGGCGTTGGATTTGGCTTCGGCGCCTTCGTCCAGTTCTTCCAGCACCGCGCTGTAAAAAGTATCGTCCAGTGATTTGCGGTTGAGTAACCCGGTCAGTGCGTCCCGGTCACTGTAGGCCAGCAGGCTGTACATATTCCGGAACACACGGTGCAGCTCACCGATGGACTGCAATTGCGCGCTGGTCAAAGCCGCACCGGAATGAATCTCGATCACGCCCTCATCGTCGGTGCGCGAATCAGAAAACAGCGGAATATAGGTAATACGCGGACCTTCTTCACCGGCCCAGGCAATCTCCACCTGGTCACGGGATTGAATGCAATTGAGCCGGTCCTTGGCATCTTCCAAAAGAAGCAAGGATTGAAAATCCACCCGCAAGGGATCCACCACCTTGCCGCCACCCCGCGCATCCAGCGTGGCGATCTCCAGCCATCGCCTGACACCTTCCTGGCTCGCCACGCGCGCAATGACTACGCGGTCAATGGGCAGCAAGTCAATGATCGCCTTGGACAGCGTCAACTCCAAGAGGTCCCGATCCCGGTGGTCGGTCAGTTTGATGAGGTGTTCAATGAGTGTGGCCATAGGCGGATAATAGCTCTGAATCCGCCACCCGTCATCTTTTTGCAGCCTCTTTATAAGCCTCTGTGGCGGCTTTGGCATCCTGCCTTTGCTCGGCCATTTCGGCCAATGCACGCCATCCGTCGCGCTTGAGCTGGGTGTCCTGCAACATCATCACCGACTGTTTGAGCAATTGCTGTGCCTTGCCCCACAGGCGCAAGCGCATGCACACCACTCCCGCCAGGTACTGGAGAACCGCATCGCGTGGATTGCCCATCTGCGCCGTTTCAATGCGGGTCAGCCATGCCGCATCGGGGGCACCGTCCACCGCACTGAATCCGCATTCCAGCGCACGCGCCAGCCTGACACGCTGCGCAAGCGTAAGTGCGTCAGCGCTCTGCACCATGGTGTCCCATATGGGAAGGAGCCACAGCCTGGACACTGCCACTTCACCGCCATGCGACAAAAGCCGCTCGGCTGCCTCCAAAGCCACTTCGGGAATGCTTCGCTCCGAATCATCCAGTGCATCCCACACCCGCTGAATCTGCACCTGGTCGTGCGCAGCACGGATCATTTCAACGGCCAGCCCGATGGCAATGCTTTTACCGGCGGCTTCCGAAAAAGCCCGGTGCTTCGTGAGCAGGCGCGCGGTTTCCAGGGCTGCGCTGGATTGCCCATCCAACCGCGCCGCCTCGAAGCGCAAACGCAAGGCAATGGTCCGGCGGGACGCGCCTTGGGGCAACTGGTCCAGCCACTGCAAGGCGGCCCCTGCGTCCCGGTCTTCAAACGCCCAGCGGGCTGCCCGCAGCTGAACACCATCACGGGCGTCCTGTGCCTCGCGGCCCTGGGCATGCTCCAGCGCTTGCTGCAAATGCACATCACGCACCGCACGGTCTTGCAGCGCATGTGCGCTTTCCGCCGCCAGCAAGTGCGACATCGTGCGCAAGCGCCCGGCATACGCCAGCCGCTCGCCACCGCGCAGCAGCGACTCTTCCAATGAAATCACCAATTCGGCCGCCTTGCGCGCACGCACAAACCGGCCGGCAAACAAATGGGACAGTGAATCGAGCAAAGCACTGTCCATGGAGCGCACTTTCTGCTGTAAACGCCATCGTTTCGCCTGAAGAGGAATGCGCAGCAATCCCGATAAGGCCCGTAGCGCGAAATGCAGTACGACAAAGCTGGCCGCCAACAACAGCAAAACCAGATTCAGGGACAGATCCACACGGTAAGGCGCCCAAAACACCGTGACGGTACTGTGGTTGTTGCCCGCAAACAGGGCGCTCGCCACCGCGATACCAAACAGGGCCATGAACCACAGAACAATCCGCATGGTTTAGCGTCCTGCGGCAGCAGTGGCCAGGGCCGCCAGTGTGTCGTCCACCCGCGGCAATTCCAGTGCCTTCATTTGCCCCTGCACTTGCTGCAACAAGGCGGCGGCGATTTGGGTTTTGCGTGAAGACGCATCGAAATAACGGCCCAAGGCCACGGCCGCTGTCGCCAGGTCGGAGCGCGCCGAATCGATTTGGCGCGACAACAAACCCAGCCGCGCGTTGAGCAGCTTGAGCTTGAGGTTTTCCCGCAGGAAAAATGACTGCTCTGGTGACAGCAGCGCGGCATCCGGCTCTTCAATGCGGCTGACACGCACCAGGCTGTGAACCTCTTGGCGCACGGCCAGACCCAAGCGCACCCACCAACCGGCCACCGTTTCCTCGGGCTTGCGTTTGAGCGTGTCATTGCGACGCGGCGCCATCGCGGCATTGGCGACCGACAGGTCGTCTGCCATAAGCACCAGTTCGTCTAACTTGACCAACAAAGCCGGCATATCGGACACGGTGGTCGCCTTGATGCGCGCAATATCCTTGGCTATCGCCCGCTGCAAGGCCGCCAACCGCGGCTGGGCAGCCCGTGTCACCCGCAGTTCGGCGCTTTTCAGGGCCGCCAACAAGGGCTCCACGCTGCCCGCCAACTGGGCTTGCTGCTGGGCCAGGCGCACTGCAGACTCGATATCAACCACCAGATTTTCATCACGCGAACGCGACAGGCTCTGCATCAACTCTTCAAGTTGCGTACGTTGCAGAGACACTTCGCTCAGCCGTGCCTCCGCGACGGCCAGCTTGGCTGCCGTTTCCATGGCCAGCTCCTGGGCTTGCTTGGCGGTGGCGCGTGCTTGCGTTGCCTGTGCCCCGGCGTCGGCACTTTGGCGCGCCAGCTGCTCCTGAATCGAGGCCAGCTTTTGCCACAAGAGGCCGCTGCTGACCAAACCGGCCAAAGCAACCAGCGCCACGCCCGGCAGCATGCGCTGCCACAGCGGCGCGGGTGGCGGTGACGCAAGCAAAGGCGTTGGCGCCGCCTCAACAGAGGGAATGCTGGCGATAGCGGGAGACTCGGAGTTCATTGCAGCGATTCTATCGAGGCCACCAAACTCGCCAGTTGGGGGCGCGACTCGCGAACAACAGCAAAACCAGCATCCCGGGCCACTTGGGCAATCCGTGCATGTGTCACCACCGCACGCGCTTGCTGCCAGGACTGGAGGGCACAGCACGAAACCAGGTTCAAAATCGCTTCGGAGCTGCTGAAAAGCCAGACCGAGCCATCTGCGGCGGCTTCCTGTACCAAGGCCCTATTTTCTTCGGTCATCGTCGGGCACCGCCGCTGGTAGGCCACCACATAGTCCACCACGCCACCTGCGGCCTGCACATGGTCGGCAAACCAGTCGCGCCCATGCCCTTTGTCACCCGACATCGCCAAACTGCCCGCGCCGCGCACAATCAGTACCCGGTAGCCCGGCTGCACCCGGTGTCCCGCCACAGCCCACAAGGACTCCGAGTCAAACTGCCCCGCCTGCGCATCTGGCGCATCAATGAACGCCGCCTCGGCATGCGCCCGCAGCAGCGCCGAATGGCTGCCGGGTCCGGTCACAAACGCTCTTGTTTTGATAGCTGCCTGCGCAGTGAATACGGGGGCTGGAGTCGGCTTTAATGTGAAAAAATGCTCTACCGCATTGCCACTGACGAACATTGCCGCGTCATAGGTGTGCAACTGCTCCCACGCCGAAACCACCGCTTGCGTGTTGGGGGCAGCAGACACCTCGATCAGTGGCAAAGCCACGGCGTCAAAGCCGGCACTTGCCAAGCTATCCACCCATTTTCCGACTTCCCGCTGCGGACGGGTCACGATGACTCGCATGCTCAGCCCGCCTGCTCTCCGCACGAGGAGGCCACACCGGCTTGCAATTGCCGGGCGACCTGTTCGCCCATTTGCGTGGCCGCGCCCACATCCCGCACCACGCCCTGGGCCTGCGCACACACCAAAGGCATGCGCCCTTCGGGATCCCCCCAGGTGGCACGGATATTCAGGAGATCACCGTCCAGGGTGGCGTAGGCGGCCAGGGGCATAGAGCAGCTTCCCCCCATCACACGGCTCACCGCACGCTCGGCGGACACGGCCAGCCAGGTCGGCATATGCAACAAGGAGGCCAACACGTCAGCCACGTCCGCGCGGTCCGCCCGCACTTCGATGCCCAACGCACCCTGTCCTGCGGCAGGCAACATCTGTTCTGGCTCAAAGGTGGCACGAATCCGGTCTTGCAGTCCCAGGCGCTTGAGGCCCGCCGCCGCCAGCACAATGCCGTCGTACAAACCGCTGTCCAGCTTTTTCAAGCGGGTGTCCAGATTGCCGCGCAAGGCGTCTATCTTCAGGTCAGGCCGCAAGGCGCGCAGCAGCGCCACACGCCGCAGGCTGGAGGTACCGACCACCGCGCCGATGGGAAGCTCTGCCAGCGAGGCATACCGGTTGGAAACCCAGGCATCGCGCGGATCTTCGCGCTCCATCACACAGGCCAGGGAAAATCCGGGCGGTAACTCCATGGGAACATCCTTGAGGGAGTGCACCGCCAGATCGGCATGGCCGTCTTCCAGCGCGGTTTCCAGCTCTTTGACGAACAAGCCTTTGCCGCCGACTTTGCTCAGCGAGCGGTCCAGAATCTGGTCTCCCCGGGTGGTCATACCCAGTAGATTCACCGAATGGCCCTGCTGCTCCAGCAGAGCTTTGACATGTTCGGCCTGCCAAAGTGCAAGCCGGCTTTCCCGTGTGGCGATGGTGAATTTGCGCAAGGTAGTAACCTATTTGTAATCAATTGGTAGCCTTCAATGCTAGCATGGGCAGTATGAAAAATGTACCCGCAGCAGAGTCGGCCAAGCGCGCACGAGACAACGAACGCCCCTTAGTGGAAGATATACGCCTTCTGGGTCGCATTCTGGGTGACGTCATCCGGGAGCAAGAGGGCGTTGAAGCATTCGAGTTGATCGAGAAAATTCGCACCCTGTCGGTTGCATTTCGCCGCGATGCCGACCATGAAGCGGACCGGGCGCTGAAAAAGCTGCTCAAGGGTCTGACGGGGGACCAGACCGTCAGCGTCATTCGCGCATTCACCTATTTCAGCCATCTGGCCAATCTGGCCGAGGACCGGCACCATATCCGTCGCCGCGCCGTCCACGAGCGCGCCGGTGACACGCAAGAAGGCAGCATTGATGTCGCCATGTCGCGCCTGCGCTGGGCAGGTATTTCGCCCAAGACCATCGCCAGCACCTTCGCGCAAAGCTACGTCTCCCCAGTCCTGACCGCGCACCCCACCGAAGTGCAGCGCAAGAGCATCCTGGACGCCGAGCGGGACATTGCCCAACTGCTGACCGCGCGCGACGAGATCAAAATGCGTGCCGCCAGCTTTGACAGCAAAAAAGATGCATTGACCCCCCGCGAACTGGGCGCGAACGAAGCCCAGATGCGGGCCCGCGTCATGCAGCTGTGGCAGACCCGTTTGCTGCGCTACAGCAAGCTGACGGTGGCCGATGAGATCGAGAATGCGCTGAGCTACTACGAATCCACCTTTTTGCGTGAAATCCCCAAGCTGTACGCCGCCCTGGAACAGATGCTGGGCGACCAACCGGTGCACAGCTTCCTGCGCATGGGCCAGTGGATTGGCGGTGACCGGGACGGCAACCCCAACGTCAGCGCCCAAACCCTGGAATACGCACTACGCCGCCAGGCCGAAGTAGCGCTGCGCCACTATTTGACCGAGGTGCACTACCTGGGGGGAGAACTCTCCATTTCCGCCATGCTGGCCGACTGCACCCCGGAGATGAAGGCCCTGGCCGAAAGCTCTCCCGACCAGAACGCCCACCGCATGGACGAACCCTACCGACGCGCACTGACCGGCGTCTACGCCCGCCTGGCAGCCACCCTGAAGGGTTTAACCGGCACCGATGCGGCGCGCCATGCCGTAGCACCACAAAACCCCTATGTACACGCCGAGGACTTTGTCGCCGAGTTGCGCACCATTGAAGCGTCCCTGAAAGCCCACCACGCCGCAGCGCTGGTCCCCCAGCGGCTGCGCCCCCTTATCCGGGCCGTCGAGGTGTTTGGTTTCCATCTGGCCACCGTGGATTTGCGCCAAAGCTCCGACAAACACGAGGAAGTGGTGGCCGAACTGCTGGCGACCGCTCGCATCGAACCCAACTACAGCAGCCTGGACGAAATGGCCAAGCGCCATTTGCTGCTGAGACTGCTCAACGATGCCCGTGCGCTGCAGGTGCATGGCGCCCACTACTCAGCCCACACGCAGGGCGAATTGGCCATCTTTACGATGGCCAAGGTCATGCGCGAACGCTTTGGCGCACACGCCATCCGCCACTACATCATCAGCCACACCGAGACCGTCAGCGATTTGCTGGAGGTCTTGCTGCTCCAAAAAGAAGTGGGCTTGATGGTGGGCACGCTGGACGCCCAGGCCACCTGTGACCTGATCGTGGTGCCCCTGTTTGAAACCATCGAAGACCTGCGCAATGCCGCCCCCATCATGCGCGACTTTTACGCGCTGCCGGGCGTGGCCGCTTTGGTCGCCCGCAGCGGTGGCGAGCAGGACATCATGCTGGGCTATTCGGACAGCAACAAGGACGGCGGCATTTTCACCAGCAACTGGGAGCTGTACCGCGCCGAGATTGCGCTGGTTGAGTTCTTCGACCAGATCAACCTGGACAGCATGGGCGCCACCCCCATCAAGTTGCGCATGTTCCATGGCCGAGGCGGCACGGTGGGACGCGGCGGCGGCCCCAGCTACCAGGCCATTTTGGCGCAGCCCCCCGGCACGGTACGTGGTCAGATTCGCCTGACCGAGCAGGGTGAAGTCATTGGCTCCAAATATGCCAACCCCGAAATCGGCCGACGCAACCTGGAAACTCTGGTGGCGGCCACGCTGGAAGCCACCCTGTTGCAGCCCACCAAGTCCGCCACCAAGGCCTTTTTGGACACCGCCGCCGAGTTGTCCCAAAACAGCATGGCCGCCTACCGGGCCCTGGTCTATGACACTCCGGGCTTTACCGAGTATTTCTTCAGTTCCACACCCATTCGGGAAATCGCCGAACTCAATATCGGATCGCGCCCGGCCTCACGCAAGGCCTCGCAAAAAATTGAAGACCTGCGGGCCATCCCCTGGGGTTTTAGCTGGGGCCAATGCCGCCTGACGCTGCCAGGCTGGTTTGGCTTTGGTTCTGCCGTGCACAACTTCATCCATGCAGGGGCACCTGACACGGTGAAAGAGCGCACCGCCCTACTGCAGAAGATGTACAAACAATGGCCGTTCTTCCGCACCCTGCTCTCCAACATGGACATGGTGATGGCCAAGAGCGACCTGGCGCTGGCCTCGCGCTATTCCGAGCTGGTGAGCGACGCCCGTTTGCGCAAGAAAATTTTTACAGCGATTGAAGCCGAATGGCATGGCACGGCGCAGGCCCTGGCGACCATCACCGGTGAAAAGAACCGGTTGGCGAACAATGCGGCGCTGCAACGTTCTATTCGCCACCGCTTCCCCTACATCGACCCCCTGCACCATTTGCAGGTGGAGCTGGTACGGCGCTACCGCGCAGGCAAGGCCGATGAACGGGTGCAGCGAGGGATTCACATCTCGATCAACGGCATCGCCGCCGGACTGCGCAATACCGGTTAAGCGGCACCAGTGAAGCCGCCCGAGGGGGCTGCTTAGCGCAGCACCAACTCCCGGACGGCGGCCAGTTGGCGGCGCGAGACCGCCAACAGTTCGTCCACGCCGTGCAGGCGAACGGCCCAGCCTTCGCCCTCTTCCACGTCGTAGTGTTTTTCCAACGCCTGCACACAACGCCGCGCGATCAGCGCATTGCGGTGGATGCGCATGTAGCGATCCCCGTATTTTTCCTCCAGCTCGTTGAGGGATCCGTCCAGGATGTAGCTGCGCGCAGCGGTCCGCACGGTCACGTATTTCAGCTCTGCCTTGAAATAGACCACCTGGTGCAGAGGCACCCTCTCGGTGCGCCCCCGCTCCTGAATGATGAGCACGTCTTGCGACTCTGCGGCACGCTGTCCACCGGCTTGCGCCTGCAAAAAACGCTCCGCCTTTTGCAAAGCGGCTTGCAGCCGCTCCAGACGCACCGGTTTGGTCAGGTAGTCCACCGCCTCCAGCTCAAACGCCTGCACCGCATGCTCCGCATGGGCGGTTACAAAGATCAAGGCAGGAGGATGGGCCAGGGATTGCAGCGACCGCGCCAGCGCCATGCCATCGGCACCGGGCATGTGGATATCCACCAGGGCCACATCGAGCCGCTGCCTTTGCAGCTGCTCCATGGCCTGCACCGCGTTGGACGCTTCCGCCTCCAAACTAGCGCTGGGCGCAGTGCAGTCGGCCAGGAGCGTGCGCATACGCAGCCGCGCCAGTGGCTCATCATCCACCACCAGTGCACGCAATAAGACGCCAGAAGCTGGCAAGCTGGTCATAAAGGCACCTCCATGCGAACCTGGTATACCCCATTTTTCAACCCGCTGCGAAATTGGCCCTGCACGTCGTGCAGCAAGCCCAGGCGGTCCCGCACATTGCGCAAAGCCACGCCCTGGCCCCGTGCGCCCTGCCCGGCAGGCACCGTGTTCGTCACCTTGATCACCACCACCGAACCTCGGCGCTCGGTAGATACCTTGATATCCGCACCGGTGGCACTGGGCTCCACCCCATGGAGCACTGCATTCTCCACCAGGGGTTGCAGCAGCAGCGGCGGCAATTTGGCCCCGTTGCCTGCGGGGTCCAGCACCCATTGCACCCGCAAACGCTCGCCAAAGCGCACCTGTTCAATCGCCATATAGCGCCGGGCCAGCGCAATTTCATCGGCCAAGGTGACCGAGTCGCTGCTCTCCATCAGGGCGTGGCGAAACAGATCACTCAAATCCTCCAGCAGCATCTCGGCCTTGGCGGGCTCCGCACGCACCAGCGCGATTGCGCTATTGAGGGTATTGAACAGAAAGTGCGGCCGTATGCGCGACTGCAACTCCGTCAGGCGCGCCGTGGTGTCGGCGGGCATGCGCCCTTTGGCCCGCATGACCAAACCAGCAACCAGCAGCGCCGACAACAAAGCCCCCGCGCTGGCGCTGGCGACCCAGGGCGGCGACTCCAGCAGGCCCGCCATGGCCAATACCCAGCAACCATACAGCCCCGCAACAGCACCCAGCGCCACGGCCACTGCGTATTGCAACGCAGGCACGGCCTTGGCCAGCAAACGTTTGGCGACGCAGGCCGTCAGCAGCCATGCCACGGTCGCGGGCAAAGCCCCGCCAGTCACCAGGGACACGCGGGTGACCCAGTCCATCAAACTGGCCGCCGCAAACATCACCACCACGCCCACCGCCAGCTCCACGAACAGCACCGCGCGCAACACCACACCCATCTGGCAGGCGTCAAACACCAAGGCTGGCGTCGCCGATTCGGACCCCGGCGCGGGGCTGCTTTCCTGGAACGCCGATAATATTTGGGTATCTTTCATGAATCCGCATTTTGACTCCTTTATCTGAGCCGCTTTCCATGTCCCAAAACCAATTCGACAAAAAATCCGAGGCGTGGTCTGCGCTGTTTTCCGAACCCATGAGCGACCTGGTCAAACGCTATACCTCCAGCGTATTTTTTGACAAACGCCTGTGGCAGGCCGACATCACCGGTTCACTGGCCCATGCGGACATGCTGGCGGTCCAGGGCATCATCAGCGCGCAAGACCATGCGGCCATCCAGGGTGGCATGGCGCAAATCTGGTCCCAAATCGAGTCCGGTGCGTTCGAGTGGAAACTGGACCTGGAAGACGTGCACCTCAACATCGAAGCCCGCCTGACCCAGTTAGTGGGCGACGCCGGCAAACGCCTGCACACCGGGCGCTCTAGAAACGACCAGGTCGCCACCGATGTGCGCCTGTGGCTGCGCGGCGAGATTGATCTGATTGGCGGCCTGCTGACCGACCTGCAAAAAGCGCTGCTGGACGTGGCCGAGAAGAATGTCGACGTCATCCTGCCCGGCTTCACCCACCTGCAGGTGGCCCAGCCCATCAGCTTTGGCCACCACATGCTGGCCTATGTGGAAATGTTCAGCCGCGACGCCGAACGCATGGTCGACGTGCGCCGCCGCACCAACCGCCTGCCCCTGGGCGCTGCAGCCCTGGCGGGCACCAGCTACCCGCTGGACCGCGAACGCGTGGCGACCACCCTGGGTATGGTCGACGAACAAGGCCAGCCCCAGGTCTGCCAGAACAGCCTGGACGCCGTGAGCGACCGCGACTTCGCCATCGAATTCACCGCGGCCGCCAGCTTGTGCATGGTGCACATCAGCCGTTTCAGCGAAGAACTGATTTTGTGGATGAGCCAGAACTTTGGTTTTGTGCAGATTTCCGACCGCTTCACCACCGGCAGTTCCATCATGCCGCAGAAGAAAAACCCCGACGTGCCCGAGCTGGCGCGCGGCAAGACCGGCCGCGTGGTCGGCCACCTGATGGGCCTGATCACGCTGATGAAAGGCCAACCCCTGGCCTACAACAAGGACAACCAGGAAGACAAGGAGCCGCTGTTCGACACCGTGGACACGCTCAAGGACACACTGCGCATTTTTGCCGAAATGGTGGGCGGACAACTCAACCCCGCCACCGGGGTGAAGGAAGGCGGCATCAGCGTCAAGCCCGAAGCCATGGAGCGTGCCGCGCTCAAGGGCTACGCCACCGCCACCGATCTGGCCGACTACCTGGTCAAAAAGGGCCTGCCCTTCCGCGACGCCCATGAGACCGTAGCACACGCCGTGAAGGCGGCGATCTCGCACCAGGTGGACTTGTCGGAGCTGCCGCTGGCGGTCTTGAAAGAGTTCAACCCGAACATCGAGAAAGACGTGTACGAGGTGCTGAGTCTGCGCGGCTCGCTCAATGCGCGGAATATTCTGGGCGGCACGGCGCCCATGCAGGTACACCTACAGATTGCACGGCACCGGGCACGCTTGGGCTGATTGAGCTTCTCCACACGCTATTAATTTGATAGCTTCCTGCACATATTCGGCGTGGGCTGCAGGCCAATTTAACTCACAAAACCCGCATTCAAACGCGCCAGGGGATGGATTTCCAGATTTTGACAACGCGCAAAGACCCTGAATCCACCGGCGTGATGATGCGCCCATGCAAGGCGAGGCCACACTCTACGACACGCTGGAAGTCAGCCCCCGGGCCTGCCCGCAGGTCATTCGGGCGGCTTACCGCAGCTTGGCCCAAAGCCACCATCCTGACAAGCAAGCGGGCAGCGATGCCGCCAGTGAGCGGCAGGCACGGATCAACCACGCCTACACGGTTCTGTCGGACCCCGCCCAACGCCAGCGCTATGACCAGGCGATTGGGGTTCGGGAAGGTTTTGCAGAGCGCCGTGGCGCCACCGCAGGACAAGCGCAGGGGCAATGCACTGGTGCAGCCCGGCGACAGGGGCTGCGACCTTTTGCTTTTCGACCTTTGGTGTAGAACGGATACGGCCTTCGAGCGAAGGCGTTTGGCCAGCGCTAAAGCTTCATCAGGTCTTCAATGGCGTCCACCACCATGCTGGTGCCAATGGCGATGAGCAAAATGTCGTTGGCCGCACGCACATAGCGGTATCCGGCGGGCGGCACCCCAAGCTTTAGCACCACGGCTTGCGGAACCGGATACAGCACCACCGTGCTGGGCAGCGGCTGGCCTAGCGCCCACTTCTTGGCTTGCCCGGGTGGCATGCAACCGTTGTTCTTCTTGGCCAGCCCGGGAGGGCAATTTTTGGAAGAGTACTTGGTGCCATAGTAGTTCTGCACCTGCTGACGTTGCTGCTCGCCAAAATAGGCCCCCATACGGACCTCTGCGCTCGCCCTGCCATCGCTGGCATGTTCTTCCTGTTGTTTGTGCTTGCCCCCCTGACCCGCCCACTCGGGCTTGCCCGCGAACGAGGTGCCGCAGGCGAGAAACGCCGCCAGGAATAAAGGCAAGATGCGTTGAAGCGGAGAAAACATAGACTTCATAGTGGGACCGTGGTTGGAGTTAACTGCAGGCGATTGTCCATACATCAGAAAGGAAGGCAGGAAGCCAGGCCTTTACTTCTTACCTCCACCTCCACCACCCCCGCCGCCGCCACCGCCTCCATTGCCACCATGCCCGCCCCCGCTGCTGCCACCGCTTGCGCCATGGCCGCTATTGGAATGGGGCTCGCCAGATTTGCCCGACGCATGGGCGTTGGACACATGTTCGGTTTTTGCCGCCGCCTTACCGGTTTTGGAGGCACTGACCAGGGCACCCAGTTTGACCCCCATGCGGTTGGCGATCTGGCCCCAGCCCAATCCGTCCTGGCGCTGCGCCAGGATGCCAGCCAGGGTGGCCGATCCGGTCGGCGTGCTGATGGCGCCACCGTTCAATGCCGCAGCGAGTTGGGCCGGTGTCGGGTTGCTAATGCCCAGCTTGTCCAATTCCGCTTGGGCCAGGGACAGGGCAATGTTGATATTGCCGTAGCCCAGTTTGCCCGTGGCGGGCGTAAACGTGGCAGACGGTGCGCCAGGGTTCTGGCCATCGGGGCTCGCGACCAGCGTGATGCGTGTCCCGTCCCGCAGCCCGGTCACCAAGGAGTCGGCGTTCCTGGATGAACCCGCCAAGCCCACGTACTGGCTTATCAACTGGGTGTCTGCCGTCGATTGCGAGAGGGCACTCGCACTCGCCAGCAACAAGACACCCACCACGGCCAGCGATTTCACCTTTTGACTGAGCAACATAGCGACTCCTTTAATTGTCAGGCGGATGGATATACGCCACCACTTCATTTTGAGCCAGAAACCCGGAGAACAACACGCCCACGGGAGGTGTTGCAATCGCTTACACATCCGGTCGAATTCCCTGACAGATTCGCAGGCGCTATGCTCACCCTTCAGAGGCCGCAAACCCAAGCAGGTGCGGCACATAGGACCCGGAGACAAAAAACATGCACATCTTGATTCTTGGCAGTGGTGTCATCGGCACCACCACCGCGTATTACCTCGCCCGCGCTGGCCACCAGGTGACGGTGGTGGACCGCCAGCCCGGCCCGGCGCTGGAAACCAGTTACGCCAATGCGGGAGAGGTATCGCCGGGCTACTCGGCGCCCTGGGCTGGCCCCGGCGTGCCCATGAAAGCCATCCAATGGATGCTGATGCACCACAGCCCGCTGGTGATCTGGCCGATGCGCGACATGGCCATGTGGCGCTGGGGCGCCATGATGCTGCGCAACTGCACCGAAGCGCGTTACCGCACCAACAAAGGCCGCATGGTGCGCCTGGCCGAGTACAGCCGCGACTGCCTGGTGGCGCTGCGTGCCGACACCGGCATCCAGTACGACAACCGCGCGCAGGGCACGGTGCAGCTCTTTCGCACCCAGAAGCAGCTCGACGGCATTGGCAAGGACATCGACATCCTCAAGGGCTACGGCGTGCCTTTTGAGGTGCTCGACCGCGATGGCTACTGCCGGTACGAGCCGGCGCTGGCATGGGTGAAAGAAAAATTTGTGGGGGCGCTGCGCCTGCCGGGCGATGAAACCGGCGACTGCTTCAAGTTCACCAACACCATCGCCAAGATGGCCACTGACCTGGGCGTGAAATTCCGTTTTGACACCACGATTGACGGCCTCAACCATGCGGGCGGCCAAATCACCGGTGTGCGCACCAGCGCAGGCACCCTGACTGCCGATGCCTACCTGGTGGCGCTGGGCAGCTACTCGCCGCAACTCGTCCGCCCCCTGGGCATTGACCTGCCGGTCTACCCCGTCAAAGGCTACTCCATCACCGTGCCCATCACCGACGCCAAGTTCGCACCGGAATCCACCATCATGGACGAAACCCACAAGGTCGCGGTCACGCGCCTGGGCGACCGCATCCGGGTGGGTGGCACAGCCGAGCTGGCTGGCTTCAGCCTCAAGCTGCGGGAAGCGCGCCAATCCACCCTGAACCATGTGGTCACCGACCTCTTTCCCAAAGGCGGCGATGTCTCCAAGGCCGAATTCTGGTGCGGCCTGCGGCCCATGACGCCGGATGGCACCCCCATCCTCGGTGGCACGCACTTGCCCAACCTGTACCTCTCCACCGGCCATGGCACGCTGGGCTGGACCATGGCGGCGGGCACCGGACGCGCGATGGCCGACCTGATCTCCGGCCGCACACCGGACATCAGCATGGAAGGGTTAACGGTGGAGCGTTACCGCCCAGGCCACTTCGACACCACACGCAGCTAACGCGCACCCAAACTGCAAGGGGGGACCTATGCCGACTGAATCGAATCCGGTCTGCGTGCGGCAGTTTCGCCAAATTTTGCTGTGGCCCTTGCGTCTGATGCCGGTGCGAGGCTCCGAAGGCCAGCACGCCAAACCCTGGCAAATACTGGCGGACATGGGCAACGCCTCGCCCTGGCGCGAAGTGGTGGACGAATACGCCGGAGACAGCGGGCGCTTTCAGGAACGCCACTACAACGAGTTCGTCAGCTTCCTGCCCTACGTGCAGCGCTTTCTGTACGGCGAAGGGCGCAACCCCAAAGGGGGTGGTGCGGCGGTTGGCTCACCCATGCGGGTATTTCGCCGCAGCGACGTGCGCGCCGTGCGCGCGGTGTTGCGCCCGGAGACCGCCCCCATCACGCTCGACGTCGCCCATGTCGATCTGTACTTCTTTCTGGATCTGGACCTGGTGCTGCTCAATGTAGAGGTCAGCGCCACCGATTTGGCACTCCCCCAGGCCCAGGACCTGTTGTACCGCTTTGGCCGGGGCTACCCGGCGGGCTGGGACGCCGCCGGTCATGCGCAAAATTGTTTGTTCGGCGCCGAGTGGCTGGACGCCGGTGGCCTGGTACTGGCCAAATCCGACGCCAACCAGGCGGACGCCTTCATGGCACATGTCAGCCACCACCGCGCACCCCGCATTGCCGCCCACTGGGCCTGGCTGTTGCAACCCTTGGTCAGCGATCACTCCGAACAGGCCGGCAAGTTGCGCTACCGCCAGATCGAGTACTACCGCATGCCGCAGCTCGGTTACCTGGCGCTGGACCAGCCGCGGGCCTTGAACCGAAACGATTTCGTCCGCCTGGGGCTGGTCACCGGTGCACCCGAGCCCGGCAAGGACTCCAAGCTGCCCTACGGCGAGCAGCACCTCTGTGATTTTGAACAACGCTATTGTTATGACCGTTTCTGGAGCGAGCATGGTGCCGCACCCAACACCCGCTATGTGTGCAGCGGGCATTCGCTGGTGGTGCTGGGCGACGCCAACAGCCCGTTTTTCACCAGCCACGAGCGCGGCGTGCTGGCGCAATTCCGGCACCAGCATTTTTTGCTGTTCCTGATTGCGCATTTCCAGAAAGCCGCGCTGCTGATGTATTCGGACCGGCTGGCCGAGGCCCTGAAAAACCTGAACATTGCAGATGCTGCCAGCGTACGCCACTTCAAGCGCACGATACGCGACAGTTTTGCTGGCTTTTTACGCTTCACACACCGCTACTGGTTTCACGAGGTGTCGGAGCAGGCGCAGGTCCGGGCACTCTTTCGGATGTGCACCAGCCACCTGGAGCTGGACGTCCTGTATGCAGAGGTCAAGAACCGCATCGCCGAAATGAACCAGTACCTGGAAACCGACAGCCTGCGCCGCCAGGCCAACACCGTGGTGCGTTTGACCGTGGTGACTATTTTCGGACTGATAGGCACGGTCACCACCGGCTTCCTGGGTATGAATTTGTTGGCGGAGGCCGATGCGCCCGTATCCCGCAAACTCTGGATTTTCGCCATCGTCTTTGTACTGACAACGGCCCTGACCGTCTACACCATGGCCAAATCCAAACGCCTGTCCGATTTTTTGGATGTGCTGTCGGACGAACGCACCAGCGTTTGGCAAAAGTGCAAAGCGCTGGCGCTCGTCTGGAAAAACGACGGCGATTGAGCGTCCAGACACCATGGCCCCGTTGCGGGGGCCATCTGCCGTTTAGGGCGCCGTGTGAATCGGGATGTAGATTTCCCCACCGGCCTTCTTGAATTCTTCCGACATGCTCTCCATGCCCGACTGAAGCGCCTGCTCATCGCTCACGCCTTTGTCCTTGGCATATTCGCGCACCTCTTGCGAGATTTTCATGGAGCAGAACTTGGGCCCGCACATGGAGCAGAAATGCGCCACCTTGGACGAGTCCTTCGGGAGCGTTTCATCGTGGAAGTCGCGCGCGGTATCGGGGTCGAGCGACAGGTTGAACTGGTCCATCCAGCGGAACTCGAAACGCGCCTTGGACAAGGCATCATCGCGCGCCCGCACGCCGGGGTGGCCCTTGGCCACGTCGGCCACGTGCGCGGCGATCTTGTAGGTGATGATGCCGACCTTCACGTCGTCGCGGTCCGGCAGTCCCAGGTGTTCCTTGGGTGTCACGTAGCACAGCATGGCGGTCCCGAACCAGCCGATCATGGCCGCGCCGATGCCGCTGGTGATGTGGTCGTAGCCGGGGGCGATGTCGGTGGTCAGCGGCCCCAGCGTGTAGAACGGCGCTTCGTGGCAGTGCTTGAGCTGCTCGGTCATATTGGCCTGCACCATGTGCATGGGCACGTGGCCGGGGCCTTCAATCATCACCTGCACGTCCTGTTTCCAGGCTTGCTGGGTCAGCTCACCCAGGGTGCGCAACTCGGCAAACTGGGCTTCGTCGTTGGCATCGGCGCCCGAGCCGGGGCGCAGGCCGTCGCCCAGCGAGTAGCTGACGTCGTAGGCCTTCAGGATTTCGGTCATTTCATCAAAGTGGCTGTAGATGAAATTCTCTTTGTGGTGGGCAATACACCACTTGGCCATGATGGAGCCGCCGCGCGACACAATGCCGGTCATGCGGTTGGCTGTGAGGTGGATGAAGGCCAGGCGCACACCGGCGTGCACGGTGAAGTAATCGACGCCCTGCTCGGCTTGCTCAATCAGCGTGTCGCGGAAGATTTCCCAGGTCAGGTCTTCGGCGATGCCACCCACTTTTTCCAGCGCCTGGTAGATCGGCACGGTGCCGATGGGCACGGGCGAGTTGCGCAAAATCCAGTCGCGCGTGGTGTGGATGTTGCGGCCGGTGGACAGGTCCATCACGGTGTCTGCGCCCCAGCGCATGGACCACACCAGTTTTTCCACTTCTTCTTCAATGCTGGACGTCACGGCCGAGTTGCCGATGTTGGCGTTGATCTTGACCAGGAAGTTGCGGCCAATCGCCATGGGCTCCACCTCGGGGTGGTTGATGTTGGCGGGGATGATGGCGCGGCCCCGGGCCACTTCATCGCGCACAAACTCGGGCGTCATGATTTTCGGGATGCTGGCGCCGAAACTGTTACCGGCCAGGCGCGCTTCGCGCTCGGCATTGCCCAGGTACTGCTCCATCCAGGCCTGCTTCTGGTTTTCGCGGATGGCCACGTATTCCATCTCGGGGGTGATGATGCCTTTGCGGGCGTAGTGCATTTGCGAGACGTTAGCACCCGCTTTCGCGCGGCGCGGCGTGCGCTGCAGGCCCGCAGCCTGGGCGCGCAGGGAAGCCAGGGTTTCGGTCTCGCCATTTTTCAGGCCATCGTCCAGCGCAAACGGTGTGCGGCCGGTGTAGGACTCGGTGTCGCCACGCGCCGCAATCCAGGGGCTGCGCACCGTGGGCAGGCCCTGGCGCACGTCGATATTGGCATTCGGGTCGGTGTAGGGACCGGAGGTGTCGTACACCACCACGGCCTCGCCGTTGCTTTGCATGATTTCACGCATGGGCACCTGGATGTCGGCTTGTGAGCCGGGCACGTAAATCTTGCGCGAGGCCGACAAAGGCTCGCGCGTGAGGCGCATCAACTGGCTGAACTGGTCGGGTGCATTCATCGCAAAATCTCCTGTGGAATTGACAAAGTGCTCGGGAGAACAGCCTTGCAATCACGCGAACAAGGAGGGGACTGGCACCCGCGCTGCCCGCTACAAGGGGCAATGGGACTGCAGTCTGGCTCTTCTTACGCCGGTATGAACCGGATCAAGTTCGCGGGTTTGGTCGACCATCTCAGCGCATTCCTTGCGCACCCCGGGCAAGGCTGGAGTTTAAGCGATCTGCTCCTGTCGCGCCGGACCTGGCCCCCAGTACACCCGGCCCAGGGGTGGGCAATATCTGATTTTTGCGTAATCACAAACGGGCGCCTGCGGCACTGCCTACAGTCCAAACCACGGTAGCGGTCACGCCGCTTGCCAAGCGCCCCACCACAGTCCAAGGAGAAAAACGCCATGAAAAACAAACTCTGCATTGTTTCCATCTGCCTGGCCAGCGCGTGTTTCAGCGCTGCGGCATGGGCCCAAACCAGCCCCTTCATGGTGGTTACCCCGAGCGATCTGAAGTGGGCCGAGGTGGGCTCCCTGCCACCGGGCGCCAAAATTTCGGTGATTGAAGGGCCGATGAATGAGGCGGTGCCCATCACCGCCCGCCTCAAACTGCCCGCCAACTACATGCTTCCCGCCCACTGGCATCCGGGCGTAGAGCGGGTGACCGTACTGTCCGGCACCTTTTACTATGGGCAGGGCGACAAGCTGGATGTGCAAAATACCCGTGCCCTGGGGCCTGGCAGCTTCGTTGTCATGCCACCCCAGATGAACCACTTTGGCTGGACCCGGGAGGAAACCGTTCTGCAGCTCAACACCATGGGGCCCTGGGGCATCACCTACGTCAATCCGGCCGACGACCCGCGACCCAAGTAGTCAGACCGGGTGCGGTGTGGGGGTGTTCAGGAATTGCGCGAACTCCTGCAGCGGCAGTGGGCGGCTGAACAGATAGCCCTGGTAGGCATGGCAGCCCTGCCCTGCCAGGTAGTCTCTTTGCCCCGGCGTTTCCACACCTTCCGCAATGACCGCCAGGCCCAGGCTCTGCGCCAGTGCAATGATCATCTTGGCAATGGCCGCATCGTCGGGGTCCGTCAGGATGTCCTTGATGAAACTCTGGTCGATTTTCAGCTGGTCCAGCGGCAAGCGTTTCAGATAGGACAGCGACGAGTAGCCGGTGCCGAAGTCGTCGAGTGAGAAACCGACCCCCTGGGCCTTGAGCGCGGTCATCTTGGCGATGATGTCTTCCACGTCATTGACCAGCATGCTTTCGGTCAGCTCCAGCTTGAGGCGCGCGGGGTTGGCATGGGTCTGGCGGACGATCGCCAGAACCTGGTTGACGAACTCCGGTGCGCGGAACTCCTGGGCGCTGACGTTCACCGCGATGGTGAGTTGGGCCGTTTCCGGCTGGCGGGCCCACAGCGCCAATTGTGCGCAGGCGGTTTCCAGCACCCATTTGCCAAGCGCCAGAATCAATCCCGTTTCCTCCGCCAGAGGGATGAATTCGCACGGGGGCACCAGGCCGCGCCGGGGGTGTTGCCAGCGCACCAGCACTTCGGCTCCGGTGACGTGCCCTCCCTCCTGCACCTGGGCCTGGTAATGCAGCAGGAACTGGCGCTCTTGAACGGCTTGCCGCAGGTCCGCCTCCAGCGCGGCACGGGCCATCACGGCGGCTTCCATCTCGGGGTCAAAGAAATGCAGCGCGTTGCGCCCCATTCCCTTGGCCTTGTACATGGCAAGATCGACCTGTTTGATCAGATCATCCACGGTGGCCAGATCGCGTCCGAACAGGGTGGCTCCGATACTGGGCGTGCCGTGGTAACTCACCTCATTGAGCTGGTAGGTCCGGTTGAGCGCGGCCAGAATTTTTTCCCCCACGGTTTCCGTCTGGAGAGCGGCGTCTTGCGCCCTCATACCCAGGCCCGTCAGCATCACCACGAACTCGTCGCCGCCAAAGCGCGCCACCGTGTCTGCCGCACGCACACACTGGGTCAGGCGCTGCGCCACCTGTTGCAACAGCAGATCCCCCATGCCATGGCCCAGGGTGTCGTTCAGGGTTTTGAAATTGTCGAGGTCAATGCACAGGAGCGCGCCGTAGCTGTGGCTGCGGATATTGGCGGCCATGGTCTGTTTCAAACGGTCCAGCAGCAGCGTGCGGTTGGGCAAACCCGTCAGCTGGTCATAAAAAGCCAGCTCCTCAATGCGTGCATCGGCCTTCTTGCGCTCCGTGATATTGCGGCCCGTGCCGTGGTAGCCGGTGAAATGGCCGGCCTCGTCGAACAGGGGGTCGCCACTGATGCTGTACCAGCGCACCTCGCCATATTCGCCGGTAATGTCGTACTCCAGATGCCGAAAGGGAAGGTGGGCCTCCAGGGTGGCGCGGTGGGCGGCCCATTGCTCGGGCGACAGACGGATGTCGAGCTCCCAGCGGGTTTTTCCCAGCGACTTGGCCAGGGGCGTGAAGCCGCTGGAAAAAGTTCCGGAAAAGTCTGTGAACCGGAACTGCGCATCCTGCTGCCAGAACCAGTCGGACGAAATCATCGACAGCGACTGGAAGCGCTGCTCGTTCGCCTTGAGCGCCTCTTGCGCCTGCTTGCGGTCGGTGATGTCCTGCGTGATACCCACGACGTTCAAAACGCTGCCATCCGCTGCGCGGCCCATTTCCGCTTTTTGCCGGACCCAGCGAATCACACCGCCCACCAGGATGCGGTGCTCATGGTCAAGGCTCCCTTTTTGGAGCGCCGCACGCCAGGCATTTGCCACTGCGTCCCGGTCCTGGGGGTGGACGCGTGCCAGATAGGCCCCATGGCTTTCACTGGCGCCCTGCGGCAGTCCCAGGATGCGGCAGGCCTCGGCGGACAATCGCACCGTGCTGGATCCGGCCTCGTACCCCCAGCTCCCGACTTTGGCGACCGCCTGGGCCCGCTGGAGTTCCGTTTTGCTCACCTCCAGATCGCAACCGATACTGCGCAATTCCTCCAGCCGCTTTTGGTACGCGCGCACCAGAAAGACGATCAGTCCGCCCGACAGAACAGCGATGATGAGTTCAACCACCGCATGTATCACCGCCACACTGGACACGGGCTTGGGCAGCAGGCCCCCTGACTCGGCAAACAGCAGCGCAACAATGGCCAGCACGGTCATAGCGGTCACCACCAGCGCCTGGCGCGAACCGATCAGCCAGCCCATCATGAAAATGATGACCGGGTAGGCGACGATGATCGGCGCACGCACGCCATTCGAGATAACCGCGATGGCCGTGATGGCCGCCCATACCCCATAGGACAGCACCTTGACGGTGGCGGCAATTTTGCCGTGCGCCAGAAGCCACCACCCCGCCATGGCCAGACCAAACATCAGCACCGGCCCCACCATGCGGATGTTCTGGTCGGGGGCCACCATGCGCAAGGCAATCCCGGAGACAGCGGCGCCCGCCAGCATGGTGGCAATGGTGAATTGAAGGAAAACCAGCGAAGCGTCCCAGGCGGCTGGGCTATTGGCCTCCTTGTCGGCACGCGACAGCGGTTCGTACGGGTGTGTCATTCTGAAAACCACTCTAGCACTTCGCATGGCGCACGAAAAGGGGGTTCACCCGCAGACCAGCCCCCACGCACCGCCATGCACCGCCATGCACCATGCCACAAGCCTTTCCGGCGCGCCCCTATTGCGCAAGCAGCTATTGAAATGCTAGCAAGAGAACGACACATCCGCCCGGCTGCACTCCTCCAGCAGGTAGGCAATCGACCGGTAGGGACGCCCGGTTTCAGACGTGAGGCCGATTTCGCAGGTGCGGTTGGTGGACACCCCTTCGCAGCAGCTTTTGGGCAGGGCATCGTGCACCTTGCGCAGGGCGTGGGCGTTGAGCTCGGGCACCACAAAGCCCCGGTCACCGCCAAAGCCGCAGCAGGTCACGCCTGCGGGCTCCACCACCTGCTCTACGCAAGCGTTGAGCACCCGGCGCAGCTTGGCGTCCGACGCGGTGCGACGCACGCTGCAGTTGATGTGCAAGGCGATGGGTCCGGGCTTTTTGACCAGGCGCAGGCGCGGCAACAAGGCATCGTGCGCAAACTCGTGAAAATCCAGCAGCGTCAAGCGGCCCGCCAGGTGTTTTTGCATGCGCACCGAGCAGGTGCTGGCGTCCATGATGACGGGGTAGTGGCCGCCCTGGCCATCGTCCGCCGCTTTCAACAAAGCCTGTAACACCGCATCGGACATGGCATCAGCCTCCTCGGCCATGCCCTTGCTGGCCAGCATCTGGCCGCAGCAGAGTTTGTCAAAACCTTCCGGCAGGCGCGGCGCGTAGCCGGCGCGGGTGAGCAGCTCCGTGATGACCTCGGGCAGCGTGGCCTCGTCGGCCGTGTTGGCGCCAAAGATGCGCCCGCCACAGGCCGGGAAATACACCACCGGGTCGCCCGCGCCCTGGTATCCGGCGGGCCGCTTGCCGGCCTTGGGCATGCCGCGCTTCCAGGCCCCGCCCGACAGACGGCCCACCAGGCCCTGGCCCAGCACGCTGGTCGCGGCGTGGCCCATGCGGATGCCCACGCGCGACGCCGTGGCCACTTTGTCGAAATTGTCCACCGCCCACTGCCCCACTTTTTGCGAGGTGCTGCCCAGGCCACGCCCGCGCAGGCGGCGGGTCAGCTCGCCGGTGTCGATGCCCACCGGGCAGGCGGTGGAACACAGGCCGCAACCGGCGCAGGTGTCCAGCCCGAAGTAGGCAAAGTCGGCCTCCACATCGGCCCCCGGCTCGCCCACGGCGGCGCGCCGGGACAGCTCGCGCCAGCTGACAATGCGCTGGCGCGGCGAGAGGGTCAACCGGTGCGAAGGGCACAGCGGCTCGCAAAAACCGCACTCGATGCAGCGGTCCACAATGTCCTCGGCTGCCGGCATGGGTTTGAGGTTTTTCAGGTGCGCTTGCGGGTCGTCGTTGAGCACCACACCGGGGTTGAGCAGGTGCTGCGGGTCCAACAGCCGCTTGATGCTGCGCATCAGCTCGGTGGCCTGTTGGCCCCACTCTTTCTCGACAAAAGGCGCCATGTTGCGGCCGGTGCCGTGTTCGGCCTTGAGCGAGCCGTCGTATTGGTCCACCACCAGCGCGCAGATGTCATCCATGAAGCGGGCGTAGCGCTCCACCTCGCTTGCAATGGAGAAATCCTGGGTGAACACAAAGTGCAGATTGCCTTCCAGCGCATGGCCGAAGATGATGCCTTCGGTATAGCCGTGCTTGCGCAGCAGGGCCTGCAGGTCCAGCGTGGCCGCAGCCAGCGATTCCACCGGAAAGGCCACGTCCTCGATGATGACGGTGGTGCCCGCGCGGCGCATGGCGCCCACCGAGGGGAAGGTGCCTTTGCGCACTTTCCAGTACATCTCGCAGGTGGCCGGGTCGGTGGAAAACGCGGGCGCTTCCACCGTGGCAATACCGGTCAGCGCGCCCAAAGCGGCGTCCATGCGCAACTGCAGCGCCATGGCGGTTTCGGCGCGCACTTCGATCAACAGGGCGGCCGCGTCGTCGCCCAGCGTGCGCATGACCTGGGGCAGGCCGGGCTTGTTTTCGACCGAGCGCAGGGCCGGACGGTCCAGCAGCTCCACGGCCGACACGGGTTCTTTCTTCAGCCCGATGACGGCCTGGCAGGCGCTCTCGATGGTGGGGAAAAACACCAGCGCGCTGGCCTTGAACGGGTCTTCCACCACGGTGCGGTAGGTGATGCGCGAGATAAAGCCCAGCGTGCCCTCCGAGCCGATCATCAGGTGGGCCAGGATGTCGATCGGATCCTCAAAGTCCACCAGGGCGTTGAGGCTGTAGCCGGTGGTGTTTTTGATTTTGTATTTGTGGCGGATGCGCGCAGCCAGTGCGTCATCGGCGCGGGTGGCGGCGCCCAGGGCGGCCAGCGCATCGACCAGAGGCGCATGGGTTTGGCGAAAGCGCGCCACGCTGAACGCGTCTTCGGTGTCGAGCACCGCACCGTCGGCCAGCACCATGCGCATGCCGGCCATGGTGCGGTAGCTGTTTTGCGCCGTGCCGCAGCACATGCCGGAGGCGTTGTTGGCGGCAATGCCGCCGATTTTGCAGGCGTTGATGGAGGCCGGGTCGGGTCCGATCTTGCGCCCGAAGGGGGCCAGGCGGTAGTTGACTTCGCCGCCGATGATGCCGGGGCCTACCCGCACCGTGGCCGCGTCGGGGCCGATCTCGCAGGTGGCAAAACTCTCGCCGATCAGCGCCAGCACGCTGTCGGTAACAGCCTGGCCCGACAGGCTGGTGCCTGCGGCACGAAAAGTCACCGGACGGCCGTGGGCCGCCGCGGCCTGCAGCAGGGCCTGCACTTCCTCTTCAGACTCGACCACCGCCACCACCTCGGGCGTGAGGCGGTAGAAGCTGGCATCGGTGCCGTAGGCCAGGCGGCGCAGGTTGTCGGTGATGACCTGGCGCTCGGGCAGAACGCGGGCCAGGGCTTGGACCAGAGGGGTCATTTATGTCTCTCTTTCAGCAGGTCGCGCAGGCGTTGGGGCGCGGGAATCAAGGGGGTTCGGCTGCGGGTCCAGGCGCCCTGTTCGGTGGGCGACAGGGCGCGGCCCCGGCTCATAAACCAGGAGGTCAGGCGGTACAGCCCCAGGCGGCTGTAGACCAGCGACCAAAAGCGCCAGACCAGGCTGATCAGCGGGGTGCGGGCCGCACCGCTGCCGCGCAGGGTGGCCTCGGCGCTGTCCGGGCGGGCCTGGGCCTCGTTGCGCAGGCGCACCAGCAGGTCGGGGATCGGAATCTTGACCGGACAGACCTCGCCGCAGGCCCCGCACAGCGTGGAGGCAAAGGCCAGCGGGTAGGTGGACTCCAGCCCCAGCATATGCGGCGAGATGATGGCACCAATGGGGCCGGGGTAGGTCGTGCCATAGGCGTGGCCGCCGATGCGGGCGTACACCGGGCAGTGGTTCATGCAGGCGCCGCAGCGGATGCACTGCAGCGTGGCGCGCAACTGCTCATCGGCATAGGCCTGGGTGCGGCCGTTGTCCAGCAGAATCAGGTGCACCTCTTCGGGGCCGTCTTTCTCGTCCGCCTTGCGCGGGCCACTGATCAGGTTGACATAGGTGGTGATGGACTGGCCGGTGGCCGAGCGCGTCAGCAGGCTCAGGAGCGGCGGCACATGCTCCAGCTTGTGCACCACCTTCTCAATGCCGGTGATGGCGATGTGCACACGCGGCACGGTGGTGCACAGGCGGCCGTTGCCTTCGTTTTCGATCAGGCACAGCGAGCCGGTTTCGGCCACCGCAAAATTCACCCCCGACAGGCCGATGTCGGCCTGAGCAAACTTGCGGCGCAGCACCTGGCGGCCGATCTGGATCAGCGCGTCCACGTCTTCGGTGTAGTCCACGCCAGGGATCTTGTCGGCAAAGAGTTTGGCAATCTCCTGCTTGGTCTTGTGGATGGCCGGCATGATGATGTGCGAAGGCTTTTCATCGGCGAGTTGCACGATGTATTCGCCCATGTCGGACTCAAAAGCCTCGATGCCCGCCGCTTCCATGGCGTGGTTGAACTCGATCTCCTCGCTCACCATGGACTTGCCCTTGATGATGCGCTTGGCCTCCACCCGGCGGGCAATGCCCAGCGCAATGGCGTTGGCCTCTTCAGCGTTTTGCGCCCAGTGCACCTGCACTCCGTGGGCCGTCAGATTGGTTTCCAGCTGCTCCAGCAACTGCGGCAAATGGGCCAGGCTGTAGCGGCGGATGCTGGCGCCGAGTTCGCGCAGGCTGGCCAGCTCGTCCTGGTCCGGGAACTGGGCGCTGCGTTTGGCCTGCAAAAAGTCCATGGCGCCGCGAAAATTCTTGCGCTGCCCCGGGTCGTTGAGCACGCTCCGGCTGCGCGCCTTGAAATCTTCGGCCGGGTGGATGCGAATGACTTGGCTCATGCGGCTACTCCTGGGGCGTGGCGCAGCAGCACCACCAGTTCGCGCGGACCGTGCGCGCCATAGGCCAGGGTCTGCTGGATATCGGCCGTTTTGGACGGGCCGCTGATCAAGAGCGCGTTGGTCGGCAAACCCTGGGCCCAGCCCTCCGCCCGCAGCGTGGAGTGGAAATCGGCATGGATGCAGGCCACGTCCAGCAGCACAAAATGCACCGGCGGCACCAGCGACATGGTGCGCGGCTCGGCGGCGCTGGGCCACAGCACCAGGCTGCCGGTTTCGGCAATGGCGCTGCGCGCCAAGGTCAGCGAAGCGTCGATGCCGTCAAACAGGGTGTCGCGCCAGGCGTCAATGGCCTGGGCATAAGGCACCAGTTGCAGTCCCTCGGGGCTGCTGGCTTCCAGCGCCGCACCGTGCGCGGTGCCGTCGCCAATCAGCAGCGTGCGCAGGCCCTTGGCCGCAGCCAGGCGCGCCAGCAAGGCGGGCCAATCGGCCTCGGTGGTGTCATGCACCTCGGTGTGCACGGCTTCCAGCGCGCTGCGCAGGCGGCGGATGCGCTGCGGCAGGTCTTCCTGGCGCTGGTGTGCGGCAAACCAGGCGCCCACGTCCGGCAAAGGTGGCCGCGTGGCAACGGGCGTGGAGCGCAAGCGGCCCAATATGCTCTCGCGGGCGCTCACGATGCGGCTCCCGTGGTGCGGCGCCAGAGGAAACTGGCAATGTGCTCCCCCGGCAGCGAGGGGGTGCTGCGCCCGGCCACTTCGTCCTGCTTGGCTGCGCGCCCGGTGATGTTGAACAGGCAACCGCAGTCGGCGCTGACCACGCTTTTGGCCCCGCTGTCTTTAATGCTGGCCACCTTGTCGCTGACGATGGCCTCCGAAATATCCGGGTAACGAATGGCAAAGGTGCCGCCAAAACCGCAGCATTCGTCGATGCGCGCCTGTTGCGCCACCGTCACCTGCCCCAGGCTGTCGAGCAAAGCGGCGCTGGTTTCGTGGGAGCCCATCTGGCGGCGCGCGTGGCAGGAGGTGTGCAGCGCTACCGTGCAGGCCTCGCCCTGGTCCTGGTGGTTGAAATTGAGCACATGCACCAAAAATTCGGTCAGCTCGTACACCCGCCCGGCCAGGTCTTTCGCCTGGGCGTGCAGCACCGGGTCGTGTGCAAACAGCTGCGGGTAGTGGTGCCTGAGCATGCCGCCGCAGGAGCCCGAAGGCACCACCACGGGCCAGGGCTGGGCAAACAGCCGGAGTTGTTGCAGGGCCACGGCACGCGCCTCCTCGGGGTAGCCGCTGCTGTAGGCCGGTTGCCCGCAGCAGGTCTGCGCCTCGGGAAAATGCACGGTGATGCCCTCGCGCTCCAGCAGGCGCACCGTGTCCAGGCCCGCCTCGGGGGCGAACTGGTCCACCAGGCAGGTGGCAAAAAGGTAAACGTCTTGGGGCCGCTGCGGGTAAGGCCGGGCCAGGTCGGCGCCTTGGGTGTCGGACGACATGATCACACTCCTGTAGTAGGTGCTAATTTCAAAATTTGCTGAATCTGGCGCATGGCTAGCGCACGGAAGCAAGCCACTTTTGCTACCGTTTTAATAGCTGCTTACGCAATATCTATAAGGGCTGGAGCTTGAAACCGCCCTTGGGTTTGAAGACACCGCAGCCGATCAGGGTGTCTTCACCCAAGGGCAGGATGTAGGAGGTTTTGGCCTCCACCACATCGTTGACCGGGTTGACCACTTCGTAGTCGATCCAGCCGCCGCCCCGCTCGGCGGCGGCAAAGCCTTCGCGCACCACATGGTCGCCGTCCAGGCCGCGAATGTCGTGCACCCGCTTGCCCACGCTGGCCGGAGTGGAGCCAAACACCTGGTAAACACCCCGGCGGTCGAACACAAAGACGTACAGGTCGCGGTCCCGAAAGCCGCCGTGCGGATCATGGAACCGGGCGGCGGCCGTGGCCATGCCCACCTGCTTGATCAGCTCCATGCCACGCAGCACCAGGGCATAGGCCTCATCGGCCGTGCCGCGGCGCAGCTTGATGGCCGCCACGGCCTCGCTCAGATGGGAGGCCCGGTCGCGCAGGCCCACCGTGGCCTGCAAGGCCTGGTCCACCATGGCGCCGTTGCGCTGGGTGATGTTGTCCAGCCCCTTGACCGCCTGGGCGATTTCGGACAGGGCCGTGCTTTGCTCCGTGCTGGCCTCGGTGATACCGCTTAAGCCCGCAGCCACCTCATGGATACCTTTGACCACGGTGCGCAGATTGCCGGTGACGGCTTCAATGCGCGTCACCCCCACCCCCACCTGTTCGCCCGAGCGCGCAATCAGGGCGCGGATTTCGCGCGCCGAGGTGGCGCTACGCTGCGCCAGCGTGCGCACCTCGCTGGCCACCACCGCAAAACCGCGCCCGGACTCCCCGGCCCGCGCGGCCTCCACCGCCGCGTTGAGCGCCAGGATGTTGGTCTGAAAAGCAATGCCGTCGATCACACCGATGATCTCGCCCATGCGCCGCGAACCCTCCTGAATCTCGCCCATGGAGCGCACGGCCACATCCATGGCCTGCTCACCGGCCTCGGCCTCGCCGCGCACGCGCCGTGTGAGGGCATCCACGTCTTTGGAACGCCGGGCCGTGGTTTGCACCGACTCGCTCAGGCCCAGAATGCTGGCACTGGCCTGTTCCAGACTGGCCGCCTGGGCCTCGGTGCGCTGGGACAGATCGTGCATGCCCGTGCTCAAAGACTCCCCCGCCAGCGCCACATGCACCGCCTGGTTGCGGATGGTGCCCACCAGCCCGGAGAAGTTTTCCCCCATGGATTCAAGGTTGCCACCCACCTGCGACAGCTCATCGCGCCCAGGCACCACCACCGTCTGCGACAAGTCGCCGCGCGCGTTGTTGCGGGCAATACGGACCAGGGCGTCCACCGCCTCGGAGAACCCCATGTAAAAAGCGGCAAACAGGTATAGCACCCCGCCCAGCGCGCCCAATCCCAGCGCCAGCCCCCAGCCCACACCCTGCTGGCGCTCCAGGGCCTGCAGCAAGATCTGCACCCCCATGACCAGAACCGGCACCAGCACCAGCGAGAACACCAGCGCCAGCCGGGTACGAACCCCCAAGCCTTGCAGAAGCAGCATACCGGGACGAAGAAACGCTTTCAAGGCGGACATAAAAACCCTTCACCAGCAAACACCTGTCTGCACAATCACTACCACCGATGCTATTCCCGGCGGCCTGCGCCTTGCATCGGGTTTACCCGCATTTTTTCGCAACAGGTCAGCAAACTGAAAGTCCGGCCACCCTTGCTTTTGACCCAACGGCCCGGCGACCTTGGCCAGCGTGCAGGCCAAGGACTGGTGCGCGGTGGAGGTAGCCAATTCGGTGGAGAAACGTTTTGGATGTTAAAAGCCGCCCGTCGGAATGAAGAATCAGCTGGCGTCCGCATCGGCGTCTGCAAATGCAAGCAGCCGAGCCATGTCCAGTATCTCAAGCTTGCCGTAGGAGATGCGAATCAAGCCGCTCTTTTCCAATTGACTTAACAGTGCATTTGCCGTCTGCCGTGAACACCGCGCCAGACCGGCCAGCCGCTCCTGCTTGACCATCAGCGTTCCCGTATTGCCCTTCATTTTCTGATCGCGTGCCAGGATGTGCACCAGCTTGGCCATGCGCTGCTCGGGTCCTGTGAGCACCGACTGCCCCGTCCACTCCATCAAGCGACGAAGGCGCTGGCCGATCTCGCCAATGATCAAAGGGTACATCTTTGGGTGCCGTTCGCAAAAACGCTGCACCTCAGCCACCGGCAGCGCGATGAAGCAACTGGAAGCTCCGCTGTAAAAATCGTGTTCGGGTGGCGTAGAAACAAAGCACGGCAGCCAGGTTGCCCAGGCACCGGGCCCTACCTCACTCATCGCAACTTCTTTGCCAGAGGCCCGGCGCGCCACGATTTCAATATACCCCTCGACGACCAGGCGCAACCACTGCAGTGGCGTGCCGGCGGCGTTGAGCAGCGTGGGGACTTCAAAACGCTCCACGCGGGCATGCACGGCCAGTTCGTCGAGCAACTCCGGCCCCAGACGGCCCAACACCGTAGGCTGCAGAAATGCCCGGATGTTGATATCGGACCGAGGGTTAACCATGAGGGTTCATTTCAATGTTTGTCAGAGTTCGGACATTCTGCCTCAGCGGAGTTTTTTAGCATCGTGCCGTACCTTCACTACATCACGACGACCATGAAAAAATCCCTTTTTGGCCTTGCTGCATCCTTTGCGATGACTCTTGCGCCCACGCTGTTGCAAACCGCCCAGGCCCAAATCATGAGCCCTGACAAAATGATGGGCGATGCACTGGCCTCTGTCGCCGCAGGCAAAGACCCTATCCCCGGCCCGCGCTCCTGCTTCTGGCTGCGTGGCCCGGCCAGTGCGGACCCGTACATCAACATTGCCTATCCCGATGCAGCAACTTTCTACTGGGCAGCAGTGTTCACCACGCCACCGGGGGCGAAGTTGCGTATTGAGGGGCAATTCGCCCATGCTCGCTACATATCCTTCATCAGCTACGACCAGGCGGGTCGCCCCATTGAGTCCGTGGCGGACTACCTGATCAAGCCCAAAGCAGGCTCCACCAACCCCTTCCTCTCCGGCGCTGACCGCAATGCCAAGCAGCGCGATTACACGCTGGGGGTGGTGGACAGCCAGCCCGACCCCAAACAAAAAACCGGCATGAACCTGGTGGGTGAACAACGTGATGTGATCAACACCCCCAAGTACGGGCCACCGGGCCAACAGGTCATTTTGTACCGTATCTATGCGGCCGACAAAGGCAGCGATGAAACTGGCAATGCCGGCTTGCCCATCCCCGTTCTCACGCTGGCCGACGGCAAGGTGCTGCGCGGCGCAGACGCCTGCCCCAGCCTGAAAACCCGCCAGCCCCTGCTGCTGGACCCGGCCGCCATGGCAGTGCCCATGCCTATGTACCAGAACATGCTGAAGGAAGCTGCCAAATTCGGCCCCACCTTTCCTGCCATGAACCCACCGGAATGGCACATGCAAATGGATCGTGAAGCCTTGTATGGCATTTATCTGAACAAAGCGCCCTCCATGGAGGCACGTCGCAGCGAAGGCGGTTTCTACCCGAATCTGGACAACCAGTACATCCGCGCCATCGTCAATCGCAAGCATGGCAAGGTATTCATGGTGCGCGCCAAAGCGCCCACCACACCACACACGCTCAAGGGCGATGCCACCATGGATTCCGGCGACCTGCGCTACTGGTCTTACTGCTCCAACCAGGGCTTTGCCAACACCCGCGTCAATGCCTGCGTGCATGACGAAAACGTGCCTACCGGGCCAGACGGTTTCTACACCATTGTGCTCAGCCGCAAGGCCGACCGCCCCCGCAACGCCATTGCGCAATGCGGCGTGGCCTGGCTGCCCATGGCGGACGATGGTGACGGTGCGGTGGACGATGACGTAACCGTATTGCAGCTGCGCCACATGCTGGGAACCAGCGCATTCTCCAACTCGATTCAGGGCATCGAGAAGCCCAGCACAGTGGAAAAAGACATGGGTGCTTATTACCCCCGAGGTCGCTACATGACGGTCAACCAGTTTGAAACCGCAGTGCCCTGCCAGATCGAAAAACGCT
>Ga0156180_1112_pt1 | contig 50651 bp, 43 predicted proteins | sample RifCSPlowO2_12_FD_107833 | JGI IMG/M metagenome (GOLD analysis project Ga0156180, IMG submission 107833) | Burkholderiales bacterium RIFCSPLOWO2_12_FULL_61_40
ATACCTGAGGCAGGAGCCGTATGCGGGAATTCCGCACGTACGGATCTGCGCGGGGGGCAGAGGGTAACCTTTGTTCCTACCGCAACTCAATTGGATAGCGCCTGCGCTTTTTTTATGGGAGGATTTGGTGGATAACGCCATCGCAGGCGTCTTCAGAAAGACCCTCAAGTGGTTTGCTGTTTCAGCAACGCCAGCCTAGCCCCCAAAGATGCTTGGAATTCCTTTTGAACGTAAACGGAGATCAATTTCTTGTTTTGCCTTAGCGAGTCGATTTCGGATTTCGTCAGCCGTGCGGAATCCGACAAGGTAGCGGGCCTCGTTGGCTGTGAGGGCATTGACTGCGATGCCAAAGATTTCGATGAGTTCATGTCCATACCTCGCTTCCAGTGTTTTGAGTGTTCGTTTGTCTGCAGAAAATGACTTCGATCTACCGGCATTTACCAAAACAAAAACACCATGAACAATCCCGCCTCTTGACTGGATGTAGTTCGCTAACTCGGCTAATGTGCCGCCAAGGCTGGTCACATCGTCCACCAGGACATAGCGCTTGCCTTGCAGTACGTCGCCGTCAAACTCGGGTCGCAGCGCCAAACGCTCCATGGCATCAGCACCCGTATGGTAAACCTTTGTCGTTTGAACGATGGTTTGATCTGCCGAAGCTCCAAAAACCATTCCACAAACCTCGGCAAACACTTGGGGAATGGCGTTGTCACCACTGGCTTCGCGCGCAAACGGTGCAACAAAAATGCAATCGCTGCCAAACTTGTCGCGATGGGCATGAATGCCCGCAAGCGCAACATCGGAAATCAAAGTCAGTGCACATTGCCAATCCCCGGCTTTTGCCTTCGCATACGCCGGGTGTGTTTTCAAGGCTTGGTCTGTATCAAACAACCAAACGGCAAGAGCACTGGGCGGAACTGAAAAGCGCCGTACATCCATTGCCACTGTGTCTTGTCTCGAAACGATGATGAGCTCCGTGAATTGTGGGCACATTATCTCGAAACCAACATGGTCGTGCTGGAAACCGAACTGGTGGGCGCGGCCAGCGTGGACTACCTCATGTACTTCGGCTACGTGATGATGGGCGACTACTGGGCACTGCAAGCGGCCAAGGCCGAAGAACTGCTGGCCAGCGGCGAGGGCGCCGAGTCCGAGGAGTTCTACCGCGCTAAGCTGCAAACCGCCGAGTTCTACTTTGAACGCATGATGCCCCGCGCCAACAGCCATCGCTCCGGCGCGCTGTCCTCCACGCGCTCGGTCATGCAAATGGACAACGAACACTTTGCGTTTACGTGAACGTTTGGGCGAGAAAAGGTGCCCTAACGCACCGTGAGGCGAAAGTGTTCGGGCGCCAGGGCCGCGCCAGGCAAGGGTTCCGGCTGAAGCGCTTTGCCGCAAACCCGTGAATCGATCCTGGCGCGTTCCATGCGCATTTTTAGTTCGTCCAGGATGGCCCGCTTGTCCGCCCGGGTCTGAACATCGAGGTTTTCGACCTGGGTCTGGGGGCATACCTCCGGCGCCCGGGCCACCAATTCGCGCAACGCGGCCAGGAACTCTTCGGCGTGTTCGCCCTGCACCCGCAGGCTCACGTCTGTGACCTTGTATTGGCCGGGCAGCTCTTCCATTTTGAGGTTGCCGCATGCGGGTGGGCTGCGCTGCAAATTGACGGTGAACTCGGGGAACCGCAGCGGCAGCATGATGCCGCTGTTCTGGATGACCGCCTGGGCGTAAGCCCGCAGGCTGTGCGCACGGTTGGTGAGGGCGTTGGCGCTCACGGTCATTTTCTGCGCGCACTCGGTACGCGCGTTCGCCAGCGCCTCAAGTTCTTGTGCAACAAAAATCACGGCCCGGATCTTGTCGGTGAGTTCGCCCTGCATGGCATCAACCGTGTCGAGCACGGTTGCGGCGGGCAAGTCCAGGTCTTGCAGGCGCGCCACGTCCATGCGGTATTCGTGCGCGATTTCATAGAGATTCATGGGGCACCTCCTTGGATCAGAAATCCACCTCGTCGGGCACGCTATACCTGTGCCCGTTGTCGTCGTGGGTGTCGGCAGGGCGACGGCTGCCCTTGTTGGTGCTTCTTCCACTGTCTGCGGACAGGGTGCGGTCCTTCAGCAGCGCCACCATTTTCTTGAGGTTTTCGGCGCTTCTGTTTTCCAGGCGTTCGCCCGCCAGACGCCCCGTGGCCGCCTCAAACGGGCACACGATGACGTTTTTCCATTTGGGCGTCTGGTCGAGCGCCAGATACTGTTCGCGCACGAGCACCACGCCCACGGGCACGTTCATCAGGCTTGCAAACCCTTCGCCGTGGGTCTGCACCTCTGCGCCAGCCTGCGCATCCCATTTGGGGAACTTGATGGTGCTTGCTTCAATGGAGCGCACACCTATGCAGGTCATGATGGCGTCCAGAATCTTGCGGCCGTGAAGTTCCTTGCCATCGCTGTTGACGGTCCACACCGTGAGGTAGCGCGCGTGCTGACCTTCGCTGCTCCTGAAATCGAACTCAACCCCCTGTGTGCCCTTGGGTGAGCGCACGATTTCGGCACGTGTGAACACCCCGGTGTAAGCCCCTTTTTCGGTGATGAAATCACTGACGCCGATCAGCTTGGCCGAGGCCGGATTCATCTTGTAGGCAGTGATGGTTTGCATGTCCTGGCTCCTGGGTTATGCCGCTTCGGGCTCGCGTTCATATTCGGCAAGCTCGGGGTATTTGTCGATTTCGTAATACGCGCAGATGGCGTCGTCGACCACGTCGAGGTCGTTGTCGATCAATTTGTCCTCGAACATTCCCATGGGGCTTTTTACGGTGTCGTTGCCGCTGTTTTGTGTCGAAAACTGGTAGACCGAGTCGGCCACATGGGTGCGCAGGCAAATTGTGACCATGCCCTCGACCGTGATCTTCTCGTCCAGCATCTTGCCGATGGTCTTGATCTTGGTGCGCCCCAGATCGTCGCTTTGGGTGTGGGCGAGGATGTAGACGCGCCGCCACGACGGACCCTTGGCCGCCGCGCGCAAAACGTCCCAGGCGTGGCGCCCGATTTCCGAGAACTTCTCGTACCCTTTCTCGTCGCTGCGCTCCATGAATTCGTTGGCCAGGATGTACTGCCAGTCGTCGATGACGACGATGGGCTGGCGAAAGGTCTTCAGTGCGCGTTCGATCGTGGCCGACTTGTCGGTGACGAGGAGGTTGCCCTGGCGGGTTTCCTTGTCATACGGTTTCCACCCCGCTACCTTGAAGGGCAGGGGCTTGCGTATTGCCTGGATCAGCAGGACGTGTTGCGGGTCGAGGTGGCGCAGGCTGGCGGTCTTGCCGGTGCCACTTTCGCCCAAAATAAGCGTGACTAAGCTCATGTGTTTTCTCCGGTTTTGGGGGCAGGCCGCAGCCTGGGGACCTAGGCGCGAGGGCGCGCAAATTTCTTGGCGATGGTGAGAGTGGGCGCGGATTGTTCACGGCATCGGGTGCCCGAAACACGCGCAGGACAAGACCTTCATAAGCCTGGATTCCTTTCGCAAAAAAATCAAAGTGATTCACAAAATTCTGGCCAATCCTTTGTATGGCCAACGTTCAATATACGCCTCGAATGGTATCTTTGGTACCTGATAGATGTCTTAACTACCATGGTGTCATGGTTACTTGTTGGCCATCAAGGCGCCTTGTTTTTGTGGAGCTGAAGGTATTGCTCGGCAAGGGTGAATACAGAAGGGGTAGGGGGTAGGGGGTTGCGCGTGCCCCGTTGGTAGACCAGGCGTGCGCGGTGCAAATCGCCCACAAAGGTAGGGGGTGGCTGCGGAAAGGTGCGGCGTTGGCAAGCGGTGTTGAGGGAGTGCTCGCCGGAGAGGACGGGCTCAAATGTGAACTCGCCGCGCCCGGTGTAGGCGCGGTGCGCCTTGTAGAACCGCTGCTGGATGCGGCCCAGATCCTTCATCTCGGTGCGGCAAAGCCCGGGCCAGCCGCCCAATTCCATAATGGTTGCGTGAATTGCAGGGTCGTCAAACACCACGTCGGCATAGGCGCCCACGCTACCCATGGCATCGAAGACTTTGTCCCATGCCCACTGTGCACCACTGGAATCGGGTGCGTTTGGTGATGTGGTTGGTGAATGTATTGATAGCAAAGATACTTTTAAGATATCTTGATGGGAATAAAAATTCAAGCCATTTTTGAATCCGTTTGTGGTTTATGTTGATGATTCGCAAAGCGGTGTGATGTGGCATCGTGAATTTCCACGGTGGGGTGGGGCCGTATTTGGGCGGTATCATTGCGCCGATGGGGAACTGAGGCCATGGAGATTCACGAAATCCGCAAGCAAAACTACCGCACGCTCCTGCAGCAATTCAGGGCGCGCGCCGAGGAAGTGAGCTTGCCCGAGCACGGCATGCTCAAGCGCTTTGCTGAGCACGCGGGGGTGTCCGCCCGGTACCTGAGCCACATCAATAACGACCGCAAACATATCGGCGTGACACTGGCGCGCCAGATGGAGGTGGGCTTGGGCCTGAGCCGTGGCTGGCTTGACAGCCACCACGCCGATGCGGCCCAGCCCAGCGACGGTGAAACCGAGTTTTTGTCCGTAGCGCAGCGCCTGTTCCGCGAGTCGCCCAGTGATGCGCAGGCCATGCTCATGCGCTACATGCTCTCACGTATTGAGGCGAAGGCGCCTGCCAAGCCGACGCTCCTCGCGCCAAAAGACGCGAAATAACGGACCCCAGTTTTTGGGGCGCTCCAGGATCACTTCGGGGCCAGCGTGTGTTACCGGAGAACAGAGCGCACGGTAATACTTCACATTTCCCCCAATTTCTGGTGCCCAAATGAAGCCACCTTGCTCTGCGTATCCTTTCGCAGCGCAGAATCCGGTTCGCGTGGACTGCTGCCACCTCGGGTACAGCGGCATGCTTTTTGGAGATGAAACACGATGAACATTCGGACAACATGGGCTGTCGCGATGGCCGCCGGTCTGGCTTTCGCGGGCGCGGCACAGGCGCAGGTGCTCGGCACCATCACCGCGTCTTCTACCAACGTCAAAGTCGGCGAGCCCGTCACCATTACCGCGAACATTGACGTCATTAATGCCAATTACTGCGGTTTTGTCGTCGGCTTTGGTGACGGCACCGGTAAAGATGCCGTCAGCGATGTGAGCAACCCGGTTCCCCTGGTGCTGACCCGTGCCTATGACAAGCCCGGCACCTACCACGTCACCCTGGGCGGCAGAAACGTGCAGAACCACCCCAACTGTGGTGGTGCTGAGCGTGCGGTGGATATCGTGGTGACAGGTGTCGCGAAAGCTGCAGCTCCCGCCGCGACGAAGCCCGCTGCGGTGTGTGCCACGGGTTGGAAACTCTCCGGCAAGCCCAATACCAAGACCGGTGCCTTTGCCTGTGCAGCCAAAACCGGCACGGCCTTCCCCGCCGCCAAACCCGTTTGCAAAGGTGATTTGGGCTACTTTGAAAATGCCAAAAAGGGCCAGTACGGCTGCAAACCCTGATTCGGCAAGAAAGATCTAAGCGATTTAGGTCGCGAGTCCTCGTGGCGTAAGTGTAGGCAGCTTGATGAAAAGGAAGCCATCGGCGAGTGAGCCGCTTGCTTCCAAGTTGCGGTGATTGGGTGATTTGGCTGAAAGTATTCAAACCAGATCGTAAGCATTTTTCATATAAAAATGCCTAAAATAAGCATTTTTCCGGTTGAATATGCAAAATTCATCTACCGACCTTGGATATAAATGGATTTCAAAGGCGCTTGGTGTGGCCCCGGTGCAGCCGTTTCGCGTCACGAGTGGCATCGGTTCAGGCATGTCCGCCTTGCAGCAGGGGCGTACCACGCATAAGACCTACACCCGCGTTTACGCGCCTGAGCCCACGCTGGCGGGACACCTGACGTTTGCGCTGAAGTACGAGGGGGTGGATCTTGATTTTCTGGCCCGGGTGTTTCAACGCACCGGGGCCGATTTCGTGCGGGAGTGGGTGCGGCAAGAGCCCACCAGCGCCTACGCCAGGCGCGCGGGCTTCTTCTTCGAGTGGTTGACTGGCCAGGAGATGGATGGCATTCAGGATGCGGGCGGAAATTACGTGGACGCGATGGATGCCAAGCGGTACTTCGTAGCCACCCAAGCCAGCAAAAACCGGCGCTGGCGTATCAACGACAACTTGCCGGGCACGCCGGCCTTTTGCCCGATGATTGAGCGCAGCAAAACCCTGCGCGATACCGCTAGTCTGAGTGCCGGGATCAAGACGCTGATGGACGATTTTGGTGAGGAAACGCTGATGCGCGCAGTCCACTGGCTCACGGTGAAAGAAAGCCGGGCCAGCTTTGCTATCGAGTCCGAAGGGAAGGAAGAAGACCGGATTCATCGTTTCGCACGGGCCATGGTCATGCACTGCGGCCAGATGGAAGAACCTCTGTCTGAAGCGTCTTTGGAGACCTTGCAAAGCGGGATCATGGGGGCCATCTCGACCGGGTTTCGTCCGGGTCTGCGGCGGTCTCCCGTCTTTGTCGGCCACACGGCCGACTACCAGCCCGTCATTGATTACCTGGCGCCGGGTTTCAAGGACGTGCCCGGCATGATGGAAGGGCTGCGTGCCGTGGCGCAGCGCACCTTGGGTCAACACTCCGTGCTGCGCGCGGCGGCGCTGTCCTTTGGGCTGGTGTACATCCACCCGCTGGCCGATGGCAACGGACGCATTTCCCGCTTCCTGATCAACGACACCTTGCGCCGCGATGGCGTGATTCCGGCCCCCGTCATCTTGCCGGTTTCAGCCGTGATCAGTGCGTCGGCCCAGCACCGGCATGCGTACGATCAGGCGCTGGAAGTGTTCTCCCAACCCTTGATGCGCGACTTTGGCAAAGCCTGTAGCTTTGCACAAGAGGTCCAGTATGAAGACGGGGTGCGCTCCAACCTCAAGTTCGAATTGTGGGATGATGCCTTGCCCTCATGGCGCTACCCGGATCTGACGCTGCAGGCCCAGTATTTGAGCCAGGTGATTGACGCGGCCCTCACCGACGGCCTGCGTGCCGAAGCGCACTACCTGAGTCGCTACGACAAGGCCGAGCAGGCGCTGAAACTGCGGGTGGAGGGCTCCAGCGAGGACTACGCCCGGATCATTCGGTCCATCACCCAAAATCGCGGTGTATCCGCCAAGTTGAAGAAAATTTATCCGCTGGTATTTGAAGATGCAAGCCGCTCGGAACGTATCGCGGCGGACATCCTGCGCGCTTTCAATGCGACGGATGGGGATGATGACGATGACGATGAAAATGCGGACCCGATTGAAACGGTGAAGCCCATTCTATGAAGCGCGAAAGGTCTGGATGACGCCGTCGCAGGCGTCTTCAATCAGGTCCAGCACATGGTCAAAGCCATTGGGCCCGCCGTAGTAAGGGTCGGGTACCACCTCGCTCTGGTGCCGGGTGCAAAACTCGGTGAGTCGGCGCAGTTTGCCCTGGTGCTGCGCGGGGCAGCGTTTTTGCAGAATGGACAGGTTGTCCCAGTCCATGGCCAGAATCAGGTCGAAATGTTCAAAGTCTGCTTCGCGCACTTGCCGGGCCCGCAGCTTGGAGAGGTCGTAGCCCCGGCGTGCCGCATGTTTTTGCGAGCGCACATCGGGCGGGCTGTGGGGGTGGTAGTTGTGTGTGCCGGCCGAGTCCACCTGCACCCGCTCAGCCAGGCGCATTTGTTTGAGCTTGTGCAGCATGACACCGTGGGCGGTGGGGCTGCGGCAAATATTGCCCATGCACACAAACAGAATGGATCGCATACCGGCCCGGTCAGACTTGGCTGGGAAGCGTCTGCACTTCAAATCCCACAATATTGCGGCTGGCCTTGCTGAACTCCACCCCGATCAGGTGGATGGGCTCGCCTCTGGATTGGTATTTGTCGGCGTAGCCCTTGTCCTGGAGTTGCTGCAGGGCCCGACCTTCGGGCGTGAGTTCCACCACCTTGAATTCAAACAGGAACACCTGGCCGTTGAACAGCACCGCCATGTCGATGCGGCCTTTGTTGGTGGTGTCTTCCAGCCGAATGTCCAGCCCCAAGGCGGCAAAATAGCTGTAGAAAATGCTGGCGTAGTAGCCTTCAAAGTGGGCCAGCTCGTTCTTGCGGTACCAGTCGTGGGGGATGGTGGCGTAGAAAGACTGAAACAGGGCTTGCAATGCCGGGAAGTTGTTGGCCAATAACAGGCGGTAGAGCTGGCTGACCTGGGGGCCGGGCACCGAAGGGCTACCGCTCAGGGCTTGTAACAGGCTGTCGTTCAGGCTGGCCTGCACTTCCAGATTGGGGTATTTCAGCGTCAACTCCAGCCGCCCGGGAATGCGCCAGGCGCTGGCAATGGTGAGGTAACCGGCCTGGAACATCAGCGCTTCCACGGGGATGTTGTCTACATCAAAGGTGGACAACAAGGTGTCGGTTGCCACAATCCGACTCAGGTCGGGCGTAAAAAACTGCCGTTCGCTCAGCAGCTTGACCAGGAAGGTCGGCGTGCCGCTTTCAAACCAGTAGGGCCTGAACACCCGGCTGCGAAACAACAAAAGTAAATCAAAGGGGTTGTAGACGCTGGTGCCCAGCCAGTTGTAGCCGTTGTACCACTGGCGTATTTCTTCACGGTCCAATCCTTCGAGCTCGGGCGCAAACACGGTTTCCACATCGGCATCGGTATAGCCGCACAGGGCGCTGTAGTGTGCGTCCAAGGTGATGTCGGTCAGGTTGTTCAGCCCCGAGAACAGGCTGACCTTGCTGAATTTGGAAACACCGGTCAGAAACACAAACTTCAAATGCGCGTCCGAACCTTTGAGCACCGAATACAGATTCTTCAAGCCCTCGCGCATCTCCAGCGCCACCGGGCTGTTGGTGATGTTGTCCAGAATGGGTTTGTCGTATTCGTCGATCAAAACTACGGCGCGCTGACCGGTTTTTTGGTGGGCTTGGGCGATCAGGTCACTGAAGTTGCCTGCCAGATCGGTGTCGGGTAGGCCCACTGGCAGTGGTGCCGCCAGTGCAACGCGGTTTTGGCGCAGGATCTCGCGAATGCGCTGGTCCAACTCGGCGCGGTCACGCAGCACCCCATCGGACAAGCTCACCCGGATCACGGGGTGCTTTTGGGTCCAGTCCCAGCGGGTTTCAGCGGCCAGTCCGGTGAACAATTCCTGGCGGCCTTCAAACAGGTCTTTGAAGGTGTCCAGCAGCAGGCTTTTGCCAAAGCGCCGGGGGCGGCTTAAAAAATAGTACTTGCCGGTGTGCGCCAGGTCCACGGCCATCCCGGATTTGTCCACATAGTAGTAACCCTCTTCGCGAATTTCGCTAAAGGTTTGGATGCCGATGGGCAGCTTGCGCCGGGCAAGCGGGGTGGCGGGAGTTTGGGAGGATGCCATCGGTACATTGTAGGCACGGATGGAGCGGGTGAAGGGAATCGAACCCTCGTATGAAGCTTGGGAAGCTGCCGTTCTGCCATTGAACTACACCCGCAGGACTGCACGAGTTTACTGCAGGACCAAGCCCTTTTCAGCCCGCATTCAATAACTTCGCACCATTTGCGAATGGTATGGCATGGGCGCCGGAATCGCCGCTGAGCTGGAACACGCGGACCACCTCTGCCAACTTCGCCGCCTGTGCTCTCAGACTGTCGGCAGCAGCACTGCTTTCCTCGACCAGGGCTGCATTTTGCAGCGTGACCTGGTCAATGCGGCCAATGGCATTGCTGACCTGGCTGATGTCGTGGTATTGCTCTGACGTTGCGCTGTGAATTTCGCCAATGAGTTCACTGACGTGCTGCACCTGGGTGACGATTTCACGCATGGACGCACCGGCATCGTTGACCTGGCGTGCACCCGCTTCGACCTTTTGCACGTTGTCGCCAATCAGCTTTTTAATTTCCTTGGCCGCATCAGCCGAGCGGTGGGCGAGCGAACGCACTTCGCTGGCCACCACGGCAAAGCCGCGGCCCTGTTCGCCAGCGCGTGCTGCTTCCACGGCGGCGTTGAGTGCCAGGATGTTGGTCTGAAACGCAATGCCATCGATGACGCCCGTGATATCGCTGATGGTTTGGGAGGACGCGGCGATGCCTTGCATGGTGGCAACCACCTGGGCTACGGCGTTGCCGCCCTGGGCGGCAGAGGCCGAGGCGCTGGACGCCAAGCGGTTCGCTTCGTTGGCGGTGTCTGCGTTGTGTTTGACGGTGCTGGTCAGCTGCTCCATCGACACAACCGTCTGTTGCAGGTTGCTGGCCTGTTCTTCGGTGCGCTGGCTTAAGTCCGAATTGCCGGTGGCGATCTGTGCGGAGCCGGTGGCGATGCTCTCGCTGCTTTGGCGTACCTCGCCAACCAACTGGGCCAGGCGTTCGCGCATGGTTGCCATGGCGGCCATGACGCTGCTGGTGTCCGCCGCTTTGAGGGGAACCGCCATGCTTAGATCACCGTCTGCGATGGCCAGTGCGATGCGCGCCACTTCGGTGGGTTCGCCGCCCATTTGGCGCCCGATGGAGCGCACCACCACGATGGCGGCACCCACACCCAGCGCCAGGGCCACGCCGCAGGCGATCACCAGCATGGAGAGGGACATCCGGTAAGTCGCAGCTCCTTTTTGAGCGAGCTGGCTGGCCATTGCGGATTTGAATTCCCATTCCTTATCGATGGCGAGCGCGGCCGCCTTGAACAGGCGCTCCGATTTTCCGGTGAAAAGTCGTCGGGCTTCTTCGATTTTTTCCGGATCGGCCAGGGTCTGGCGTGAGATGTCCTTGAGTTTGTCCCAGTGGGCCATGGCCAGGCCGGTGGTAGAGATGACGTTGTCCCAAAGTTCCTTGTCTTCGTCCCCCGATAGCAGCTTTTCGTGCTCTGCCAGGGCGGTATTCAGCTGGGTGTTTGCTTGCTGGATCGCGCCCTCCAGTGCCGCCATTTCGTCCGCGGAGACCGTCATCAGGTGCTGGGCTTGCAGCATGCGAATCGCCGCCATCTTTTCTTGCCATGAGCGCACCGCCTGCAAGGACGGCGTGGTATTGGCCGTGTAGTAGTTGAGCGCGCTGTGGATCACGCCAATTTGCTGGGCCGCCATGCCGGCGATGCCCATGAGCAGAACCAGCAGCAGGCCAAAGGCGCACGCCAGCCGGGTGCTCAGTTTCATTCTCGTCAAGAGATTCATATTTCGCACTCCTTGCGCAACCCTTGAGCCTACTGAAGTCTCTATTCCGTTTCCAAATCATTTCTGTCGAGGCGTCGAGCCGCAGGCAGTGCTTTAGCACGACCAGGCGAGACAACAACGACAGGGATGATTTAGAAATGGAATTACTTCAGGATGTCCCCAATACACAGGTACTTCACCTCCACATAGTCATCCATGCCAAAGTGCGAACCCTCGCGCCCCAGGCCCGACTGTTTGACTCCGCCAAACGGCACATGCTCGGTGGCCAAAATCCCCACGTTCACCCCCACCATGCCGTACTCCAGCGCCTCGCCCACGCGGTAGATGCGTCCCATGTCGCGGGTGTAGAAATAACTGGCCAGGCCGAACTCGGTATCGTTGGCCGCGTCAATGGCTTCTTGCTCGGTGCTGAACTTGAACACCGGTGCAAAGGGGCCAAAGGTTTCTTCCTTGGCGCACAGCATCTCGGGCGTGGCGTCGGCCACCACCGTGGGCTCGAAGAACTGCCCGCTGCCCAAGTTGGGCAGGCGTTTTCCGCCCACCAGCACGCGTCCGCCCTTGGCCAGCGCATCGGCCACATGGCGCTCCACCTTCACCAGTGCCGCCTCTTCGATCAGCGGGCCCTGGTTGACGCCGTCTTCAAAGCCGTTGCCGATCTTGGCGGTTTTCACCTTGGCGGCGAATTTCTCGACAAAGGCGTCGTAGACCCCGGCCTGCACATAAAAGCGGTTGGTGCAGACGCAGGTCTGGCCGGCGTTGCGGTACTTGCTGGCAAACGCGCCTTCCACGGCGGAGTCCAGGTCGGCATCGTCAAACACGATGAAGGGGGCGTTGCCACCCAGCTCCAAGGAGAGCTTCTTGATGGTGGGGGCGCTTTGCGCCATCAGGATGCGGCCCACTTCGGTGGAGCCGGTGAAGCTGAGGTGGCGCACCACATCACTGGCACAGATGACCTTGCCCACGGCGATGCTGTTGCTGGCATCGGCCGTAATCATGTTGAGCACACCGGCGGGAATACCGGCGCGAATCGCCAACTCGGCGGCGGCCAGGGCGGTGAGTGGCGTGAGTTCTGCCGGTTTGATCAGCACGGTGCAACCGGCCGCCAGGGCCGGGGCGACTTTGCGGGTGATCATGGCCAGGGGGAAGTTCCAGGGGGTAATCGCCGCACACACACCGATGGGCTGTTTGAGCACCATCAGGCGGCGGTTGTTGTCGAACTGGGGCAGGGTTTCGCCGTTCACGCGTTTGGCTTCTTCGGCAAACCATTCGACAAAACTGGCGCCATAGGCGACTTCGCCTTTGGCCTCGGCCAGGGGTTTGCCCTGTTCGGCGGTCATGATGCGGCCCAGGTCGTCCTGGTTTGCCATCAAAAGGTCAAACCATTTGCGCAGCAGGATGCTGCGTTCTTTGGCGGTCTTGGACTTCCAGGCCGGTCCGGCGGCGTTGGCGGCGGCGATGGCCGCCTCAGTTTCCTGGGGGCCGAGGTTGGCGACGTCGGCGAGTTTTTCACCGGTGGCGGGGTCGCAGACGTCAAAGCGGCTGGGGCCTGCGACCCACTGGCCGTTGATGAGCGCGTCGGTCTTGAGCAGGGTGGGGTCTTTGAGGTGGGAGAGGGGGCCGGTCAGGTTTTGCATGGGTGAATTCATAGGGGTCGTGAAAAGGTTAAAAATCAACGGTAGTGCACGCCAGGCAGCACGCACAGCATTTCAAACAGCAGGTTGGCGCCCAGCAGGGCGGTGTTGCCGTTGGGGTCGTAGGGCGGGGAGACTTCGACCAGATCCGCACCCACCAGGTTCAACCCCCGGCAGCCCCGGATGATTTCCAGCGCCTGCGGTACGGTCAGGCCCCCAATTTCCGGGGTGCCGGTGCCTCCGGCGAAAGCGGGGTCGATGCCGTCGATGTCAAAGCTCAGGTAGCAGGGCGTATCGCCAATGGTTTCTCGCACCCGCGCCATCAAGGGCGCGAGGGACTGGTACCAGACCTCGTGGGCCTGCACCACGGTAAAGCCCTGCTGGCGCGGCCAGTCAAAGTCGTCCGCGCTGTAGCCGCTACCACGCAGGCCGATTTGCCACACCTTGTGGGTTTGCAGCAGTCCTTCTTCCACGGCCCGCCGAAACGGTGTGCCGTGTGCAATGGCTTCACCAAACATGTCGTCGTTGACATCGGCGTGGGCATCCACATGGACCAGGGCGACCGGCCCGTGTTTGGCCGCCATGGCGCGCAAGATGGGCAGGGCAATGGTGTGGTCGCCGCCCAGGGTCAGCGGTATGCAACTGGCGCTGAGCAGTTCATCGTAAAACTCGGTGATGATGGGCAGGGACTTAGCCAAAGAGTAGGTGTTGATGGGCACATCGCCCAGGTCCGCCACCTGCAGTGTGTCAAAGGGGGCGGCGCCGGTGGCCATGTTGTAGGGCCGCAGCAGGCAGGACTCGGCCCGAATCTGGCGCGGGCCGAATCTGGCGCCGGGGCGGTGCGAGGTGCCGATGTCCAGCGGGATGCCGACGAAGGCGGCATCCAGCCCTTGCGAAGAGCTGGCCAGTGGCAAACGCATCATGCTGGCAATGCCGCCAAAGCGTGGCATGGCGTTGCCGGAGAGGGGTTGGTTTTTCATATTAGCCTTTGCCGGGGTGACGGGATGCAAAGAAGCTGCACAGCTCCGCATCGGGAATCTGTTGCTCGGCGAAGCCAAAGCTGCCGTGCTGGAGCATCTCCTGTGCCGCGCGGCGAACCAGACCGAGTGCGCTGCGGGCCAGGCTGCCGCCGATGCTGATGCGTTTGACGCCCAGGCTGCCCAGTTGCGCAACGGTAAATGCACTTCCCGTGAGCCCCATGACCACGGTGATGGGGCCATCCACTTCGCGTACCAGCGCGGCAATCGTCTCAGCATCCTTAATGCCCGGCACAAACAGGCAGTCTGCACCCATGTCACGGTAGAGGTTGATGCGGCGGACGGCTTCGGCAAAAGGCGAGGGTACGCCAGCAAGGTAGCAGTCGGTGCGTGCCGTCAGCGTGAAGGGAACACCGCTTTGGTCCGCGGATTCCCGGGCGGCTCGGATACGTTCGACAGCCAAGCCGATGTCGAAAAGCGGCGTTTGTGGGTCGCCCGAAAGGTCTTCAATGTTGCCGCCCACCACGCCGGCCTGGATGGCCAGTCGAATGGTCTCGGCCACGTCTTCGGGTGCGGCGCCAAAGCCTGCTTCCAGGTCGGCGCTCACGGGCAGCTGGACCGCACCTGTAATGCGGTGAATGCACTCCATCATCTGTGAGCGGCTGACGCAGCCCTCGTAGTCGGGTTGGCCCAACGAATAGGCGATGCCCGCGCTGGTGGTGGCCAGGCACTGGAAGCCGCTGTCGGCCAGGATGCAGGCGCTACCAGCATCCCAGGCGTTGGGCATCACAAAGGTTTCTGCGCCCGTGTGCAGGGCGCGAAAACGCTCTCCGCGCTGGATCTGGGTGTTCATCGGGGTCAATACCTTCCGCTGCGCATCGATTTTTGGAGTGCTTGGGCTCATTGCATGCGCTGGGAAAAGCGCTTCTCAATGGCACTGCCTTGGCGGGTCCAGAAGCTGGCATCAAAGGGCAGGGAACGCCGCAGGTTGCCCGGCGCCGAGGGCAAGTCGCTGATGGCCATGGTCAAGTCCACCAGGTGGGTGTCCGAGCCAGTTACAGGACGGCTGCGACCGACGTCGTAGCGAAAGATGGCACCGAAGTGGGTTGGGCCATACGGAATTTCGCGCGAGAACGCCAATTGGGCTTCCTCCGAGGTCGCGAAATTGATGAAGGCCTGTGCCATGGCGGCCTTGGGTGAACCTTTGACGATGACCCAGTAGTCCAGCTCATGGATGGCATCGGTCCATGCAATGGTGAGTTGGGTGGCGCCCTCCCGGTTGGCTGCGGCAATGCGGCCGTTGAAGGCGGTGGACATGCTGACCTCGCCGGATGCCAGGCGCTGAGGGGGTTGCGCACCGGATTCCCACCAGACGATGTGTGGCTTCAGTTGTTCCAGTTTGGCCATGGCACGGTTTTGCCCCGCCTCGGTGGCCAGCACGGCGTATACATCCCGGCGTTTGACGCCGTCGGACATCAGCGCAATTTCAAGGTTGTAGCGCGCGCCTTTGCGCAGCCCGCGTTTGCCGGGAAAACGCTGCACATTCCAAAAGTCCGCCCAGGTGCGGGGAGCCACTTTGAAACGGTTAGCGTCGTAAGCCATGACGGTGGACCACACGAAGGCACCGATGCCGCATTCTTTGACCGTACCCGGCAGCAGAAAGCTGGCGTGGGGAACGGCAGCACGGTCAATGCGTTCAAACAAGCCTTCGTCACACCCTACCTTGAGATCGGTGGACTCCACCTCCACCACATCCCAAGTGACTTTGCGGTCGCGCACCATGGCACGGATAGGGGCCAGATCGCCGGTGTATTCGATGCCCACGGCCTCTAGCCCACGCGCACGGGAGAAGGGCTTGATAAAGGCCACATCCTGGGCTTTGCCGTTGGCACCGCCAAAGTTGGCGATGGTCAGCGGCTGGGCCTGCGCTGCACCGGCCAGCGCCGCAATGAGGGTGAACAGAAGGCGGATCATCATGGTCGATCCCGTTTTAGCGGCGGCGACCGCGCAGCCACTCCAGGCCCAGCATGAGCGCGGTGGTGAAGATGATGAGCAGTGTGGCCACGGCCGCGATGGTGGGCGAAATGTTTTCACGGATGCCGGTGAACATCTGGCGCGGCAGGGTGACCTGGGTGGGCCCGGCGATGAACAGGGTCACCACCACTTCGTCGAAGGAGGTGGCGAAGGCAAACAAGGCACCTGAAATCACGCCGGGTGCAATGATGGGCAGCGTGATACGGAAGAAGGTTTCCAACGGCCCGGCACCCAGGCTCAAGGACGCACGCACCAGGTTGTGGTTAAAGCCCTGCAGGGTGGCCAGCACCGTGGTCAGCACAAAGGGTGCGCCCAGGGCCGCGTGGACCAGCACCAGGCCGGTGTAGGTATCCGACAGGCCGATCTTGGCAAAAAACAGGTAGGTGCTCACCCCCACCACCACGATGGGCACCACCATGGGGGAGATCAGCAGACTCATCAAGATGCCTTTGCCGATGAAGTTCACCCGTGCCAGGCCGACGGCGGACATGGTGCCCAGCACGGTGGCCAGGAGCGTGGCCAGGGGGGCCACGATGAAGCTGTTGCGTGTGGCACGCGCCCAGTCGTCCGAGGTGAACAGGTTGTCGTACCACTGCAATGACCAGCCGGGAATCGGGTAGGCCAGGAAGGAGCTGTTGCTGAAAGACAGCGGAATAATGACCAGAATCGGCAGCAGCAAAAACAGCAGCACGCTGATGCAGACGCCGCGCAAGGCATACCAGCCTATTTTGTCGGCCAGCGTGGCGTAGGCCGGAAACACCGGGAGAAAGGGTTTGGACATGCGGATTACCCCAGACTAAGTTCAGATTTCACGACCCGGCGGTAAATGCCGTAGAGCACCAAGGTGGTAAACAACAGCACCGCACCCAGGGCGCAGGCCATGCCCCAATTGACGTTGACGTTGGTGTACTGGGCGATGTAGTAGCTCAGCATCTGGTCATCGGCGCCGCCCAGCAACGCAGGGGTGACGTAGTAGCCAATGCTCAGGATAAAAACCAGCAGGCCGCCAGCGCCCATGCCAGGGTAGGTTTGTGGCACATAGACCTTGAAGAAGGCCGCCAGCGGTGAACTGCCCAGCGACACCGCAGCGCGCAAGTAGGTGGGAGGCACCGACTTCATCACGCTGTACAGCGGCAAAATCATGAAGGGCAGCAGGATGTGCACCATGGCAATCACCACGCCCAGGCGGTTGAACAGCAGGGCCACGGGTTCGTCCGTCAGGCCCGTGCCCATCAGGGCGCGGTTGACCAGGCCGTTGGTCTGCAAGAGCACGATCCAGGCTGCCACACGCACCAGGATTGATGTCCAGAAGGGCACCAGCACCAGAATCATGCACATATTGGCCTGCCGCTCCGTCAGCGTGGACAGCCAGTACGCCAGCGGGTAGCCCAGCAGCAGGCAAAACAGGGTGACCACGGCACTGATCTCGAAGGTGCGCAGCAAGATCCGGCCAAAGGCGGCTGAATCGTCGGGAACCCGGCTGATGTGGCCCTGGGCATCGCGTTGCAAGTCCACGGAAGCCAGCAGGTAGTCGGGTGTCCAGCGCTTGCTGTTTTTCGCAATGGCTTGCCAGTAAGTGATGTCGTCCCAGCGGGCATCGACTTCCAGCAGGCGCTGGTGCACCTGGGCCGGGGTGAGTGCCGGGTCGAAGGGCAAGGCACGGTAGGTGCCCATCACCAGCGAGCGTGCGCCGCTGACTTCACTGTTGAGCCGGCGCGCCAGCGCACCGGCATCGGATTGTTCCTGGATGGCGGCCAGGTCGGCCGCCAACGCGGCGTAGGCCGCATCCGGTGGGGTCGTTGTGCGGTCCCACTGGGCCAGCGCCTCACCGGTGCGTCCCAGGGTGTTGGCCACTTCCGGGTTTTCCACGGCGCGCATCAGCAATGCGGCAATGGGAACCAGGAAGATGACCACCAGGAACACCAGCAAGGGCATGGTGAGGGAGATCGAGAAGAGACGTTTGCGGCGCTCTGCCCGTTTCAATTGTCTCGCCAGGTTGGCGGGCAATACGGCAGAGGCGGGCAGGGCGGTCGTTGACGTGGTCATCGCGATCTCTCTATTCACTCAAATTACTGTGCAGCCCAGGCGGCGAAGCGCTTTTCCAAAGCCTCGCCTTGGTCCGCCCAGAAGCCCACGTTGAACTGCAATGCGGTCTTGGAGTTGGCGGCCGATGTAGGCAGCAGGCCCAGGGTCTTGGCGTCCAGCTTGGCCAGGGCCTTGGTGTTGGTGGGGCCGTAGGAAATCAGCTTGGCGTACTCGCTTTGCTCCGCGGCGCTGCTGGCCATGCTGATGTATTTCAGAGCCGCGTCACGGTTCTTGCCGCCCTTGGGCATGACCCAGTAGTCCAGGTCATAGATGCCGCCGGTCCAGGTGATTTGCAGGTTCTTGCCTTCGCGTTGCGCGGCGTCGATACGGCCGTTGTACACGGTCGTCAAAGCCACGTCGCCGGCCACCAGGAACTGGGGCGGCTGTGCACCGGCTTCCCACCACTGGATGTTGGACTTGAGTTCGGTCATTTTCTTGAACGCGCGCTCGGCACCGTTCTTGGTGGCCAGTACCTTGTACACATCTTGCACGGCGACACCGTCCGCCATCAGGGCGAATTCGAGGTTGTAACGTGCGCCCTTGCGCATGCCGCGCTTGCCGGGGAATTTCTTGGTATCCCAGAAGTCGGCCCAGGTCACGGGGGCGGTCTTGATCTTGTCGGCATTAAAGGCCATCACGGTGGACCACACAAAGGTGCCGATGCCGCACTCATGCACTGCAGCAGGCGTGAAGTCGGACTTGGCGCCGATTTTGCTGTAGTCCATTTTTTCAAACAGACCTTCGTCGCAACCACGGGCCACGTCGGGGGATTCCACTTCCACCACGTCCCAAGTCACGTTCTTGGACTCGACCATGGCCTTGATCTTGGCCTGCTCTCCGTTGTATTCCACGCCAACGATCTTGTTGCCGGTGGTTTTTTCGTAGGGCTCGAAATACGCTTTCTTTTGCGCGTTGCCGTTGGCTCCACCAAAGTTCACCACGGTGATCTGGGTTTGCGCAAAGCTGGCAAACGAGGCAACTACCGCTGCGGCGGCGACGATGGGTTTGAGTTTCATTGACAGTATCCTCATGTGTGTTGGTTGTGGATCAAGAAAGCAAAAATTGCACGCGCGTCATTTGTAGACACGCAAATGCTCGGGGGGCAAATGCAGCCACACGGCCTGGCCGGTCTGGGGGACTGCAATGCTGGAGAGGGGGATCTTCACCGTGGCTTCTTCCTGCTCTTGCAGGGTGCAGCGCAGGCGCAGGTGGTCACCAAAATAAATCACGTCGTCCAGGACGGCGCGGATGCTGTTCTCGCAAGGCTTGGCATCTACCGTGTGCACGATGATGCGCTCGGGGCGTACGCAGGCCTGTATGGGGGTGCCGGTGCGTGCCCCATTCACGTTCAGGCCGTTGAGCAAGGTGCCGCAGGGCAGGCGCACCTCGCACTGCTGGTCGGTGGTGGTGGTCACGGTGCCATTGAAGACCGTGTTATCTCCCACAAAGTTGGCCACAAAACGGTTCACAGGTGATTCGTACAGTTCGGTCACCACGTCAATCTGCTGGATGGCGCCGTCGTTGAACACCGCCACCCGGTCCGACATGGTGAGCGCTTCGGACTGGTCGTGCGTCACATACACAAAGGTCAGCCCCAACTGGCGGTGCAGTTCCTTCAGCTCGATCTGCATGTGCTCGCGCAACTGCTTGTCCAGCGCACCCAGGGGCTCGTCCATCAGCACCAGCTGGGGGTCAAATACCAGCGCACGGGCCAAGGCCACGCGCTGTTGTTGTCCGCCCGACATCTGCGCCGGGTAGCGGCTGCCCATGCCGCCCATTTGCACCATTTCCAGGGCACGTTTGACCTTGGCGTCGCGGTCCACTGCGGGCACATTGCGCACCATCAGGGGGTAGGCCACATTGGCGGCCACGGTCATGTGCGGAAACAGGGCGTAGTTCTGGAACACCATGCCAAAGTTGCGCTTGTGCGGTGGGGTGCGGGTGATGGGGTTGCCACCCAGAAAGATTTCTCCCGCGGTGGGGGACTCAAACCCGGCCAGCATCATGAGTGTGGTGGTCTTGCCAGAACCCGAAGGCCCCAGCAAGGACAGGAACTCACCGGTCTGGATTTCGAGGTTGAGGTCGCGCACCACGAGGGCATTGCCGTCGTAGGTCTTTTGGACCCCGACAAATTTCACAAGCGCATTGGTTGCCATGGTTGTTCAGACTCAGTGTGGGATTACGCCGCCAGGGCTGCTGCCAGGGAGGCTTCGATGATGGCGAGGCCTTCATCGATAAGCGCATCGCTGGCCGTCAGGGGCACCAGAATGCGGATGACGTTGGCATAGGTGCCGCAAGACAGCAGCACCAGCCCGCGTTGGATGGCTTGGGCGCACAGGCGCTTGGTCAGGTCGGCATCGGGTTGGTGCATGTCGCCACCCTTGCACAGCTCGATGGCCACCATGGAGCCCAGGCCGCGCACATCGCCGATGGCCGAGTGCCTTGTGGCCATGGCTTTCAGGCTGGACACCATGTGGGCGCCCAGATCGCGGCTGCGTTGCAGCAGATTGTCTTTTTCAAACACTTCCAGCACCGCCAGTGCGGAGGCGCAGGCCAGCGGGTTGCCGGCGTAGGTGCCACCCAGGCCACCCACGGCGGCCGCATCCATGATTTCTGCCTTGCCGATGATGGCCGACAGCGGCATGCCGCCTGCCAAAGACTTGGCCATGGTGATCACGTCAGGTGCCACGCCCCAATGCTCGCAGGCCAGGAAAGTGCCAGTGCGGCCAGCGCCGGTCTGCACCTCGTCGGCGATCAGCACGATGCCGTGCTGGTCGCACAGGGCGCGCAGGCGCCGGGCAAATTCGGGCGGGGCAATGTAGAAACCGCCTTCGCCTTGTATGGGCTCCAGAATGATGGCGGCCACGCGGGAAGGCTCCACGTCGTACTTGAACAGGGCTTCAATGGAGGCGATGGCATCGTCAATGCTGACACCGTGCTGTTCACAAGGGAATTTGGCGTGGTAGACCTCGGCCGGGAAGGGGCCAAAGCCCACCTTGTAGGGCACCACTTTGCCGGTAAGGGCCATGCCCATCAGCGTGCGGCCATGAAACCCTCCGCCAAAGGCAATCACGCCGGAGCGCTTGGTGTAGGCGCGTGCCACCTTGATGGCGTTTTCCACGGCTTCGGCGCCGGTGGTCATGAAGAAGCTCTTCTTGGCAAAGTTGCCGGGGGCCAGCGCGTTGAGCTTTTCCGCCAATTCCACATAAGGCTCATAGGCCAGCACCTGGAAGCAGGTGTGGGTGAAGCGGCCCAGTTGTTCGGTAATGGCTTTGACCAGGGCAGGGTTGCGGTGGCCGGTGTTGAGTACGGCAATGCCACCGGCGAAGTCGATATAACGGCGGCCTTCAACGTCCCAGACTTCCGAATTCTCGGCACGGTCCACAAAGATCTCGAAGGCCTGGCCCAGGCCCGTAGGCAGGGCGGCGCGGCGGCGGGCCATCAGAGCGGCGTTTTTTAGATTGGATTCGCGTTTCATAGTCATTGGCTTTGGTGTGTTGCTGGAAATCTGGCGATGGCAATAGAGCCACTTGTGACGTAAATGTAGGTGCCACTTGGCGCGGCTACCATATACAGACAGTGCTATTTGCGTGGCGCACTGTGTTGCCACCACGGCCACTACATACAAACCCTAATACTGACCCGATGTTTTCACTGAACTTACAAAGCGCAGTCCCGCTGGTGGTGCAAATCGTCGAAGGCTTTCGCCAACTCATCGACGATGGCTCCCTGCGTGCGGGCTCCAAGGCGCCGTCCATTCGCCAGTTTGCCCACGCCCATGCAGTGAGTGTGTTCACCGTGGTCGACGCCTATGACCGGCTGGTGGCGCAGGGTTACTTTGCCTCGCGCCCGCACTCGGGGTTTTTCGTGAAGCACCGGCAGGTGTCCGCGGCGGAAGTGCCGGGCCATGGGCCCAATTTCAGCTTTGATTCCATGTGGTATTTGCGCCGGATTTTTGAGAACCGGGCCTTGCGCATGAAACCCGGTTGCGGCTGGATGCCCAGCGACTGGCTGTTCTCCGAAGGCGTGCGCCGCAGCCTGCGCAGCCTGGCTGCCGACAATGTGGACCTGGGGGGCTATGGCGAGCCCAAAGGCTACCTGCCCCTGCGCCAGCTGGTGCGCGACCTGCTGGCGGAGCAGGAAATTGCCGTCACCTCCGAACAGGTGTTGCTAACCCATGGCTCCAGCCAGGCCATGGACCTGGTCGCGCGCCGCCTGGTGCGCCCGGGCGATGCGGTGCTGGTGGACGAGCCCGGTTACCCCAACTTGCTGTTCTCGCTGCGTTTCTTGGGCGCGCGCCTGGTGGGCGTGCCGCGCACCGCCGCAGGCTATGACCTGGCGGCGCTGGAGAAGCTGATCCTGGAGCACCAGCCCAAGGTGTTCTTCACCCAGCCCCGGCTGCACAGCCCCACCGGCTCGGTGGCCCAACTGGCGCATTTGCACCGCGTCATGCAACTGGCCGACAAACATGACTTTGTGGTGGTGGAAAACGACATCTACGCCGACCTGGACCCGGAGCCGCGCCCCTCGCTGGCCAGCCTGGACCAGCTCAACCGGGTGATCTACATCAGCAGTTTTTCCAAAACCATTTCGCCCAATATCCGGGTGGGTTATCTGGCCGCCAACCCGGACCTGCTGGAAGACCTGGCCCAGCTCAAGATGATTTCGGGCCTGACCTCGTCCGAGTTCAGCGAGCGCCTGGCTTACGGCGCCCTGGTCGACGGGCGCTGGCGCAAACACATCAAGAGCCTGCGCGAGCGCCTGGCCAAGGCGCATGAAGTGGCGTCGGCGCGGCTGCTGAAAATCGGGTTTGAGATCTTTGCAGAACCCAAAGCCGGCATTTTTCTGTGGGCCCGCCACCCCGACATGCCCAACGCCACCGAACTGGCCTACAAGGCCGGCGAGAAAGACATCCTGCTCGGCCCCGGTGCCCTGTTCAGCCCCGACCTGCAGCCCAGCGCATGGTTCCGCTTCAACGTGGCGTTTTGCGACGACCCGGCGGTGTTTGCATTTTTTGAAGAGCAGTTGCTGGGGGCGGGGTGAGGGTGTATATAAAAACTGGCCTGACGGCTGCGAAATATAAAAAAACCTGGCTCGGTATGTAAAAAATGAGGTTGCCGTGATCGGATACGAATTTCTTCTCTCCAAGATCGGCATGCCCATGCTGCCGCTGTAGCCCGGCCCGCCAGCCATAAGGCGGCTACCTGCTGATCCAGTGGATTCACCAGAACAGTGGCCGAGGCCTTCGGGATGCAAGACGCGGCCGAAACCTACTGGCAGCGCGAGTCACCCTCTCGATCCAGATGCTCGTGGCTTGGAGCCATGTCTACCCACCTCTTCTGGAACATGCGCCGCGGCGCGATAAACGGATGACCGGCGGCCGCGCACGTCTCCGGAAATATCGGCGCCATAAAGTCGATCACGTATCCATCGCACTGGACCCAGGCGTGAAACGCCGTATCTGAGCTTTGAACCTGCCCCTCCTCCACCGTAGCGAAAGATAGGACGTTCCGCTGTTGTTCGTTGACGAGGTAGAACGCGGACCCGGCGACCTGCATGGCCTCCTTCTTATAGAACTCTCGAAGAATGGCCGCGCCCGCGACGCTGAAGAACATACACGCATGCGATGTGTGCGCATCGACCCTGTCCAGAACCGACCTGATTGATAACCCCGTGAATACGCAAGTAGTCCAACAAAGGAATGAGCGGCTTGGTCTTCATTGCATGTCTTCCCGAGTCCTGATGATCCGTGACACGCAATGTCACCAAGCTTTCATTTTGAACAGGCGGCCCTGTTCGCTTTCGTCATGCAGACTCACCACGATTTCCTCTTTGCTGAATACCGGTTCATTCTTCTCTGTGCGCACGGGTAAGTCGGAATCGATCAAGGTGATGGTGGGTTGAAGACCAAGGTCGGCGTACCGACGAATGACGGTCAAGAGGTTTTCCTTCTTTCGATCATCCAACGACTCGAATACGCCGTCGTGGTAGACGAAGCGCGGGAACTTGTCTTCAATATGGGCACGCAGGATTGCCATGTCGAAGGCGATGCATAGCAGCTTGCGGTAGGTATGCCCTAGGTCAGCGCTCGTCGCGTTACCGGATTCATCCAAAATCTCGGCCTTGAACTCCAAATGCCCTTCTTTGTTGGGTGATACGCTGAGCAAAGCTTTGCGGTTGATCACCTCTTCGACGATCTCGCTGAAGAACAGGCGGATGACCGAGAACAGACTGCTCTTGTCCGAGTTCTGTCTTTCAACGTCTACCTCGATCTGCGTTTGCAGATGACCGCGCTCTTCCGTCAATGCGCGGATGTCCGTACGCAATTCCTGCAATCGGTGCAAGAAACCGCGTTGACGCTCCAGGGACGTGATGTCTGCACGAAGCGTCACCATGTCATCGGACACCTGCTTGTATTTGGTGAACACGTCGGTACCGCTAAGGAACGACAACATGTCCGAACGCTTCTTACCCAATGCATTCAGCTCGGCATTGATGCGTTTCAGTTCAGCTTCAACCTCCGTACGCTCCTCTTGGAGATAATCGCGACGCTCGTCAGTAATAGCCTTATTGAAGGCAATCAACTGCTGGAAGTCCTTCTTGATCTGCCCTTTGAACAGTACGCCCGCTTCCTCAAACAGCCGCTGCGCTTCGTCGGGATTGAACAGGATCTGATCCTCCTCCAGTGAGGCCAGGATTTTCTTCTTATTCTGGTTTAGCGAGTAGCGTTCGGCGTTGAGTGCTGCGATGCGCTCATCAACGTCGTCGACCACTTGCTTGGTGCGATCCTTGTCCTGAGCCCGGAAGTCGAAGGCATCGAGCAGCTTCTGCTTCTTCTCAGCTTCCTTCTGCTTGAGCAGCAGCAGGCCTTCAATCTTGCTGATGTCCTCGATGGACCCACCCAATTCATCCTTGATGGTCTGTGCGGTAGTCTGCTTCTGGGTAAGTTCCGCTTCCTTGTCATAGTGCTGCACGATCAAGGGCGCATCGAAGCCCAGGATATGAGCGAGGAACGGCTTCCAGTCGGCATGCGCAGCCTGGAACTTACGCAGATGGAACACATCCCGGAAATCGTCTTGTGATCGCAACAGGTAGCCCAGCCCCTTGCGGAAAGACCAGGGCTTGAGCGCGCGCAAATCCAACAGGCCATCGAGCAGATCGCGTGCGCGATCAAACGGCACGTCCTGATGATCCCAGTCTGACATCGGTAGGGCCGAGAAGTCCTGATGAGAAGCCTGGTGCTTCTTGAAACTGATTTTGCTCGCCTCTTCCACACTGCGACGCACGGTCACGTACGAGGCATCCTGCAGCTGGATTTCGAGGAAGAAAACGAAGTCTTTGAAAAGGTCGAGATGCTTAAAGAGAAAAAACTTTGGATCGCGGCCCGCGAGAAAACCAAAGTCGAGCAGCCGCCCCAGCGTGGTCTTGCCTAGATTGTGAGTATCCTTGTCGCGGTTTTCTGGCAGGCGTATCTCCGCCATGACGACGTTCAAACCCGCGACGAAGTCCACGGGCTCAAACAGTTCCGGTTTGTTCGAATAGAGTTTAGAAAGTTTCATTGGGCCCAACGTATTCCACAGCGTCAGTCTTGGGACGATAGTCGATCAGCCCCATCAGATACAGAAAGTTCAGCGCTGGCAGGAACAACACATCACCGCCGCTGACGGTCTTCTTTGCATACTTTCTTAAGTTGTCGTAGTCGTCCAACCGGCGCGATTTGAGACGTGCCAATAGCAATAGAGAAACATTAATGACCGTGCGGTCCGGATGCGAGTGTTTAGTCGGTCGCAGCATCTCCCACCTCCCCTATATCGCAATTCCAGTACATATAGAACAGCACAGCGCGGGTCAAGCGCTTGTGGGCATGCTGCCGCAAGACGGGATCACGGTTGAATAGCTGGTCCACCAGGTACTCCATCACGTCGTCAAAGCTCTGGTTGTCCTTGCGCTTGGCAATGATCCTGAGCTGGAATTCATCGACCACCGATTCGTACATGCGCAGCAATTCGAGGTTTTCCGGAGCGGCCAAAAACGCGCGAATCTGAACCGTCTCTTTCAGGTACTTTTTGCGCTGAGCTCTCGCGTACTCGGCGCTCATGTTGTTGAGCGCATTCTTCCGTTCATACGTCACGCGCGTAGTAGGCGGATCGTCGAGCAACGCCGACACTTCGTCCTTCTGCCGTGCTAGCGCTTGTACGACCTCGGCCAGATCGTCGGGGCTGACGATCAGCGGCGAATCGACCGGATCGAGGTCGGCCTTTCCCGCAACATCGGGAAAGGTCTTCAACCAGACTTCCAACTGCTCCAGGCCACACAAGTAGATCGACGACGCGGGAATGCCGCACTGCGCAGCGAGGTACTCACCTATTTCGTTGTCGGCGTTGCCAGCCAAGCGGCGGTTGGCAAACAGCATGTAATGGTCGAGCTGCTTGCTGTCACGCAGCTTCTTGATACGTGGAATTTCCTTGCCCAGTACCGTGTTCGAAGACTTGGCGCTGAAGAAGTCGGGTTCGGAAAAGTTCCGGTTGTAGCCATTGGTGTGCTTGGCCTGAACGATGGTCGTGCCAACCCAGGGCGCGGCCTTGCTCGGATGGAGTTCGGCCGTCCCGACGAACTTCGCATCGCGTCCGCCATCCGGCCCCTTGGCGAAACCCTTCACGGAAGCGCCGAGCAGGTGCTGGCACACGAACACGATCAGCGTCTCGAACTGTCCGTCACTCAGGTCTTCGTAGGCAAACTTCATTGCACCTCCACGCCTGGCACTTGTTCACGCCAGCGCATCAGGCGGCCACCGTGATGCCGGCGCCATGCGCACGGCGGGCAGGACGAACGACGATTTTCACCTGCTGATCAAGCGATACAAGCGCCTGCATCAGGCGTTCAAGTGAGATGTTCTGGAGTTTGTACTGACGCAACTGTGACACCTTGGGCTGCGTCATGCCGGTGATGCCCGCCGCCTGGGTTTGGCTCAACCCCCGCTTTTCGATCAGTTCATTGAGCTTCACGGCGAGCACAGCCTTTGCCGACAACTCCTCTGCGCCATCGAACTCAGAATCAGTCAAATTTCTATCCATTCCCTTGGGGCTTTCTTTACTTTGCACAATCATCTCCCGCTGAATCCGTACTGGGCAATAACAGTCTTCTACCGCTATGCTACCAGGAGCCCATTCGGACAACGTCACGCGTCAGATTTTGGCTTCTTCCCAACCGCATGCAGACACGAACCGAATCACCCACCTGCACAGTGTAAACCGAGCAGAAAGTATCATTCCTTCAGTTTGAAATTATATCTGTTCGGGAATAAGTGGGGCAACTTAGCGCCTATTTTTCAGTAGGCTTGTGGGATCTTGAATTTTCCGAGGGCGCTGGCATTCCTGTTGCCGTGAACATGGAAGGTGCGAATCGCCATGACATGAAGCTGGTGCAAAGCACGCTGGACGCCAGCATGACCGAGCGGCCAGCGCCTACCGAAGACAAGCCCCAGGGACTGTGCCTGGACAAGGGCTACGATTTTGATGAAGTGCGCGACATCGTCAAGGAGTTTGGATTCACGGCGCACATCCGCGCCAGGGGCGAAGAGGCCCAAGCGATCAAGAAGGAAGTCGGCTTCAAGGCCCGGCGCTGGGTGGTGGAGCGCACGCATAGCTGGATGAATCGGTTTTGCCGGATTTTGGTGCGATGGGAGAAGCTGCCGGAGACCTTTCTGGCCATGCTGCACCTGGCCTGTGCCGTTATTACTTGGCGGGCCACGGGCCTACTGAAACAGGCTCTTGATAGTCAGAACTCCTGCTCATGAGAATGCGCCCATGCGCCCAAGTATTTCCAGACCATCAGAGAAATTTGTAGTAACGTTCTTCGCGCGTCACAATGGGGCCAAAAAGGAGAACGTGCATGACAAGGGAGTCAGGTCAATCGACAGAGGCTAATACGCCTGAAAATTCTGCTGTTTCCGAGGTGCTGCCGCCAAAAGTTCGGATGCAGATAAGCGCCGCGAAAAAACTGAACCTCGCAGCCTTTCAGAACGCGGTACCCGCGTTGCTTGAGCTGGCCGTGGTCAACGACACGGCATCCCAGCTCGCCGAGTTGACGATTCATCTGACTTCCGAGCCCGCCTTCGTGAAACCACGAACGTGGAACCTCGACTCGGTGGGTCCCGGAGAAAGTTATCACCTGTCTGACCTGGATGTCCGATTGGACGGCGCATTGTTCTCGCGTCTGACGGAAGCAGAGCCTGCAGTACTTCGTTTCGAACTCAGAAGCGCCAAGCAACCCGACGTCGTGCTGGCCGAGCACGAATCGAATGTCGAACTTCTGGCTCGCAACCAGTGGGGCGGGATCGGCAAGCTGCCCGAAATGGTTGCGGCATTCGTTCAGCCGAATGACCCCGCCGTGGACCGCCTGCTGAAGGGCGCGGCATTGTCTTTGCAAGCGGTCGGCAAATCGGGATCGATAGACGGCTACACCCAAGGCCCCAAGCGGGCATGGGAACTGGCCTCTGCGATCTGGGCCGCGGTCCTTCATCGCAAGCTCAACTACGCGCTGCCACCTGCCAGCTTCGAACACACCGGGCAAAAGGTCCGCAGCCCGAGCCAAATCCTGGACGCCGGCATTGCCACCTGCTTCGACACCACCCTGCTGTTTGCCGCCTGCCTGGAGCAGGCCAACCTGAACCCCCTGCTGGTATTCGCCAAAGGCCATTCCTTTGTCGGCTTCTGGTTGCGGGACGAAGAGTTCTCGTCAGCAGTTGTGGACGACGTCACGGCACTGCGCACGCGCATCAAGCTGCAGGAAATGGTCGTTTTCGAAACCACACTCGCCGCTCAAGGCCAGCCGGTGGGTTTCAGCCAAGCCATCGCCAACGCCAACCGCCAGCTTTCCGAGGAAGAGGAAGACAAGTTCGAGCTGGTCGTCGATGTGAAGCGCGCCCGCATGTCGCGCATCAAGCCACTGGCCCAGGCCCAAACGGTCGCGGCCCCGGTGCCACTCACAGAGGAGCCCGAGCCAGCCATCACGCTCGAAGAAGCACCGGACCTGCCCGACGAGGTCGCGACCGACACGCCCTCCGCCGAACTCGACCCCAAGGACCGCCTCGCACGCTGGCAACGCAAACTGCTCGATCTCTCGTTGCGAAACGCGTTGCTGAATTTCAAGCAGGGAAAGAAATCCATGCTGTTGGACGTGGCTGCGCCCGCGCTGGAAGACACCTTGGCAGACGGGCAAACGATCAAGCTTCTGCCCAGCCCGGAACTGATGCAGGGCCACGACCCTCGGAGCCAGCAACTGCACGAAGCCAGAAACCTTGAAGACCTTCGCAAGGCGCATGCGGCCGATGCGCTGAAACGCCGCGAGGTGTTCATCCGGTTGGAGTCACAGGAACTGGAAGGTCGACTGGTCGATTTGTACCGAGGGGCCCGCAGCGCGATGCAAGAGGGTGGAGCCAACACACTCTTCGTCGCATTGGGTTTCCTGGTCTGGAGCCGACCCGACAAGCCGGATCACCGGGTCAAAGCGCCCTTGATCCTGCTGCCCATCACGCTGAACCGCAAAAGCGCTCGCTCGGGGTTCACGCTGCAAGAGCATGAAGACGAGGCGCTGTTCAATCCAACGCTGGTCGAAATGCTTCGGCAGGACTTCCAACTGGAGTTGGGCATTGCCGCTGGCGACCTGCCGCGTGATGAGTCCGGTCTGGACATTGCCGGTATCTGGAAACGTGTTCGCAGCGCCATCAAAGACATCCGAGGCTGGGAAGTCAGCGAAGACGTCGTGTTGTCGATGTTCTCCTTTGCCAAATACCTGATGTGGAAGGATTTGTCTGACCGCACTGACGACTTGCGCAAGTCGCCGGTGGTGGCGCACCTGATCGACACACCGCGTGAGCCCTACCCGTCCACAACGCCTTTCCCCGAGACCCGCAGGCTGGACTCAGACTACCCGCCGCAGCAGGTGTTCAGCCCACTCCCCGCCGACTCGTCCCAGCTGTCTGCCGTCATGGCTGCAGCCGGAGGCAAAGACTTCGTGTTGATCGGTCCGCCGGGCACAGGCAAGAGCCAGACCATCGCGAACCTGATCGCTCAGTGTCTGGCCGAAGGCAAGCGTGTGCTTTTTGTGGCCGAAAAGATCGCAGCGCTGGATGTGGTCTTCCGCCGCCTGCGCGAAGTGGGACTGGGAGAGTTCTGCCTCGAACTGCATTCGAACAAGAGTCGCAAGCTCGACGTATTGAGCCAGCTCCAGAAGTCCTGGGAATCGAAGGGTGACGTGGATGCTGCCACCTGGGAAGCCAAGGCACGGCAACTGGGACAGGTGCGCGAGCAACTGTCCACCTACGTTGAGCGACTCCACCAGCGCCACGGCAACGGCTGGACGATCTTCAAAGCCATCGGGTGCGTTGTCGGCGGCGATGCGCTATCGGACCTGCGATTCAGCTGGGCGTCTCCCCGTGCACACGACGAAGCTGCGCTGACCGCGCTGCGCGATCTTGCGGGCCGTTTGCAGGCCAACGCGGCGGCGGTCGGTGCTGACCAGCTGTTGACTGGCGCGCTGGTGCCGGTGCACGCCACCGATTGGTCCGCCAAGTGGCAGCAGGAGATGGTGAGGTCCGCGCAAACGCTGCAGACCGCCAGCCATGGCTTTCTGGCTGCAGCGCAAGGCCTGGGGCAAATGCTCGGCATGGAATGGCCGACGCTGCAGCGGCAGACACGGTCCGCCATCGGTGTGCTCACGAAGGTTTTGCCGCAGGCATCGGCCCAGGACTGGAGCTTCTGCGCGCTGCCGGACAGCGACACCGTGTGTGCGGCGTTGAAGGCCGGCAACGACCTGCTCGGTCAACACGGTGTGCTCTCTTCGAAGATGTCCGCCCCGTGGTCGACCGAGCAGCAGGCTCGCCTGGCCCAGGCACTCGACCTGCTCGACAAGCGCCGCAACTTGCACATGGAACTCGGAACGCCATGGCCTCCTGCGGTCAGCGACGAGATCGAGCGCGGCGTGCAGTGGATCGAAGAGATGGGTCAACTGCGCGCAAGCCTCTCCGTCAAATACGGTGCCGGTGTGGGGCAGCTCAATGTGGCGCAACTGCAGCGCGATTGGGCCAAGGCCGACAAGGCGTTCTGGCCCATGTCGTGGTTGGGTAAGCGCAAGGTGCGTGGTGCGCTGGAGGCCGTCATCGAAGGCACCGGGGAACCACGCGTCGCCGACGATCTGTCCGCGCTGGTGCGCATCAAAAGCCTGCGCGAAGAGGTCCAGCAACTGAACCCCGGCGCCGCCGCTGAAGGATTGTGGGCGGGGGGCAAGACCCGAACCGATCACGCCCGCAGCGCCTTGAAGGCCAACGCCGCGCTGCATGCCGCGCGGATGCACAAACCCTTTTCCCTGGACGGACTGGAAGCCGCCACCGAAGGCTATTGCGGCGAACGCTGGACCCGCGAGGCCCAAGGCCTGAAAGCCCTGTTGGACCTGGATCACCGCCTGGCCGAGTGCGCGCAGCTATCAGAAAGCAGCCAAGGACTTTGGAAAGGCCATGACACCGACAGCGCAATGCTCCGTGCCGCGCTGGCGTTTGAACGCGAACGCCTGGGCTTGCTGCAGAGGGGCCAGCTGCAAACACCGCACCCGGATGTGGCCGAAGGCGGTTGCGGACCCGTCTTACAGCAACAGCATGCGCTCTTGCAGACGCGCGGTGCGGTCGAAACCCGGCTGCTGTCCATGAGCGGCCTGGCTGCCGAATGCCCAGGTGTCTGGACTGCACTGGATAGCGACCGCGATGGCATTGAGCGTGTGCTGAAGTTCCACGCGTCTCTGAAGGCTGGCCTGTCGGGCCTCGGGTTGGAACCCTCTTCGCTTGCGCAGGCGCGGCGAAGCCTGCACCAGGTGCTGGGCACCCGCCGCGCAGAACTGGGCGACACGGCCCTGATGGGCCAGGCCTGTCACCAGGTGCTGGCGCAGTTGGCAGAGCTCAACGCGGCGACAGACCAGTTTTGCAACACCGCCGCTCAACCAGAAAACGTGCGTCGCGCATTCGCCGACCTGGCGCCGGCCGACTTGGCGGAAGCTGCTGCGCGGTTGGAGTGCGGTCACCAAGGCCTGCACGCGTGGTGCGCCTGGCGCCACGCACAGGCCGACGCACGCAATGCAGGCCTGTCCACGCTGGTGAGCGCCATTGAGGCGGGTGACCTGACCCCGGCGCAAGTGCCCACCGCATTCGAGGTGAGCTACGCCCGCTGGTGGCTGGCCGAAGCGGTGGACGAGGACGAGGTGCTCAAGCGGTTTGTCTCAGCAGAGCACGAACTTCGCATCAAAGAGTTCCGCGCCTTGGATGACGAGTTCACCAAGGTGTCTCGCGAGTGGATACGGGCCAAGCTGTGCGCCAACCTGCCAGCGACCGACAGCATCCAGCGCAACAGCGAGTGGGGCATCCTGCGCCACGAGATCACCAAGAAGAAGCAGCACAAGCCGCTGCGCCAACTGCTGCAAGAGATCCCGTCGGTGGTGCTTCGGCTGACCCCGTGCCTGTTGATGAGCCCGCTGTCGATCGCGCAGTACCTTTCGGCCGAGGCCAGCAACTTCGACCTGGTGGTGTTCGACGAAGCGTCTCAAATCCCGGTGTGGGACGCCATCGGCGCCATGGCCCGCGGCAAGCAGGTGGTGATGGTGGGAGACCCGAAACAACTGCCACCCACCAACTTCTTCGGCCGCAGCGACAGCACCGACGGTGACGACGACGTCGTGGAAGGCGACCTGGAAAGCATTCTCGACGAGTGCCTGGGTGCCAGCCTGCCCACGCGCAACCTGTCTTGGCACTACCGCTCGCGCCACGAGAGCCTGATCGCCTTCAGCAACCACCGCTACTACGGAGGTGGATTGGTCACCTTTCCGTCGCCCGTCACCGACGACCGGGCCGTCAGCTTTCACCTCGTGAAGGGGCGCTACGAAAAAGGCGGCGCTCGCATCAACCAACCGGAGGCCCTGGCCCTGGTGGCCGATCTGGTGAGTCGACTCAAGCGCCCAGGCTTTCGGGAGTCGGGCCTGACCATCGGTGTGGTGACCTTCAACTCGGAGCAGCAAGGCCTGATCGAAGACTTGCTTGATGGGGAGCGTCGCAAAGACCCCGGCTTGGAACCCTACTTTTCCGAAATGGAGCTCGAACCGGTGTTCGTGAAGAACCTGGAGAGCGTGCAGGGTGACGAGCGCGACATCATGTATTTTTCTATCACCTACGGGCCGGACATGACCGGTGCCGTGTCGATGAACTTCGGCCCACTGAACCGCGACGGCGGCGAGCGGCGCTTGAACGTGGCCGTGACGCGCGCCCGGCATGAACTGCGCGTGTTCTCCAGCCTGCGTGGCGAGCAGATGGATCTGTCGCGCACCAAGGCGAACGGCGTGACGGACCTGAAGCACTTCCTGGAGTTTGCAGAATTCGGGCCGCGTGCACTGGCCGAAGCACACCACGGCAGCCTGGGCGATTTCGAGAGCCCTTTCGAAGCCAGCGTGGCCAAGGCCTTGGGCCGAAAAGGTTGGCAGGTGCACACCCAGATCGGCGCATCTTCATTCCGCCTGGACCTTGGCGTGGTGCACCCCGACTTTGCGGGCCGCTACCTCGCGGGGGTGGAATGCGACGGCGCCACCTACCACCGCTCCGCCACCGCGCGCGACCGGGACAAGTTGCGCGAACTGGTGCTGCGCGGCCTGGGCTGGGAGATCGTGCGCATCTGGTCCACCGACTGGTGGGTGAACCCCGGCGGTACGCTGGAACGCGTGCATGCCGCGCTGACCGCGTTGCTCGAAAAGGACCGGGAACGCCAAGCCGCCGAAGCCAAGGCCACACCCGAAGACGCGGTCCCCGCGCCGAGTGACGACGAAGCAACGCCCAGTCTGCAGGTGATCAACGAGGCAGATGCAGCCATCGCGCGTGCGGCGGCAGGTCTGCCGCCCCTGGCCGACGGTGCCCGTGAAGAAGCGGACGAGGCAACCGAAGCGGTCTACGCCCGGTCGGCATCCACGCCGTCAATACCCGTCATTGGGAGCGCCGACCCTCATAGGAATCGCCGATTCCAGGCATCACAGCCCACCGACGCGGTGCCACCCGGCGCCATCTCAGCTGACCTGTTCTACGACACCAGCTACGACGCGGTGTTGCAGCCGATGGTGGAGTGGGTGGTGCAGCACGAAGGGCCGGTGCTGGATGCCGTGGTGGCGCGGCGCATCGCGCGGGCCCATGGGTTCCAGCGCACGGGAAGCCGGATTCAGGATCGGGTGGAGCAGATCGCGCGGCGGCTGTTTGATGCGACAGAGGAGGCTGGCGGCACGTTCTATTGGCCGCGAGGCATTGACACCCAAACCGGGTTTGCTTTCCGTTGGCCATCAGGTGAGGACAGCGCGCGCGGCGTCGAAGAAATCTGCGAACCGGAGTTGGTGTCGCTGGCGCGGTGGGTGCTCGGCAGAGGGTGGTCTGGAGAAGAGGCTCTCGTTGCCATGGCGCGTGAGATTGGGCTGCTGAAGCTCAGGGCGACGAGTAGGGGGCGGTTGGAGGCAGCGTTGGCCGCTTCAACGACATAAATTGAAACGCTACAAGGCTGCTCCGGGGCCATCCATGTCAACGGAAAAACGCCCAGTCGCCCTAGCCGTCGCCCCACACAGACTTCACATCCATTGCAATAGCCGGGTGGGCTTGGTCAGGTACACATCCGCGCCGGTGGCATACCCGCACGCGATAACTGTAAAAGCCGCTCCACCCCCACAGGCTCCGTGGCCAAAAGGGGGACCAGTGCGTAGCGTGTTGCGTGCCGCCCGGCGACCAGTGCGATTTCTGCGCGTTCTTTTTGAGAACGTTCCCGCAGCAAGGGCGAGGTCACGGTGGACGCCGCCACACTGTTGTTGATGATCCATGCCCAGGACTCAATGCCAGCCCGTCTCAAATCGGCTTGCAGATGCGCGGCCTCCAGCACGGGGGTGGTTTCGGCCAGGGTGACAATCAACACTTTGGTCCGCTGGGTATCTTGCAACTGCATCATGGGGGTGCTGAAGTGCACTCCCGTGCCGCCCATTTGACGCACGATGTCGCGGTGGTAGGCCCCTGTGGCATCCAGTAGCAACAGGGTATGCCCGGTCGGCGCCGTGTCCATTACCACGAATTTTTTACCCGCCTCACGAATGACCCGTGAAAACGCCTGAAAGACCGCTATTTCTTCCGTGCAGGGGGAGCGCAAATCCTCTTCCAGCAAAGCCCGTCCCTGGGCATCGAGCTTGGCCCCTTTGGTTTGGAGAATCTGTTGGCGGTATTGCTCGGTGACCTCGTGGGGGTCAATGCGGCTCACCGTCAGGTGCTCCAAGGTTCCCTGCAACGTTTCCGTCAGGTGCGCAGCCGGGTCCGAAGTGGTCAGGTGAACGGGTAATCCGCGTTGTGCAAGCTCCACCGCCACCGCTGCCGCCAGCGTGGTTTTTCCCACGCCCCCTTTGCCCATGAGCATGACCAGTCCATGGCCGTCTTTGGCAATGCCATCCACCAGTGCGGACAGGCTCGGCGCCGCGAGGGGTACATCTTCCTCGGGGCTCTTTTGGGGAGCCAGGGGCGCAGCCAGTGCGAGCATTTGGCGCAATGCGTCCAGTCCAACCAGGTTGAAGGGTTTGAGTTCAATGCGGTCCGTGGGCAGACCCAGGAGGTCCGATGGCATGTTGGCCAGCGCCTGCGACTCCCTCGCACAAATGGCTTGCGCCAGCGGATCTGCCCCCGCTGCGTGGTGGGGAAACACCCCATTGATGACGAGGTACTGTTGGGCCAACCCAATGGCGGCCAGTTCGGCATGGGTTCTGGCCGCTTCCCGCAGTGTTGCGGGCTGCGCACGCGACACCAGGACCAGACGGGTTCTCTGCGGATTGGCCAAGGCATCGACTGCGGCCTTGTATTGCGTACGTTGCTTTTCCAGTCCCGCCAGGGGGCCCAGGCAGGACGCGTCGCCCTTTCCCGCTTCCAGAAAGCCGCTCCACGCGCCTGGCAATTGCAGGAGACGGATGGTGTGCCCGGTGGGTGCGGTATCGAAAACAATGTGGTCATACTGCGCGTCCAGGGCGGGGTCCGTCAGCAGGGCCGTGAACTCGTCAAAAGCGGCGATCTCGGTGGTACAGGCACCGGAAAGCTGTTCTTCAATGCCCTTGACGATGCTGTCGGGCAAGACCCCGCGCACGGGGCCCACGATGCGGTCGCGGTAAGCCTGTGCGGCACCCTGCGGGTCAATTTCCAGTGCCGCAAGATTCGCAACGGCAGCGATGGCGGTGATGTGGTTGCCGATGGTGATGCCGAAGACCTGGCCTACGTTGGAGGCAGGGTCGGTGCTGACCAGCAGGACACGTTTGCCCGCGTCTGCCAATTGGATGGCGGTTGCGCAAGCGATGGAGGTTTTTCCGACACCGCCTTTGCCTGTAAAAAAGAGAAAACGCGGCGCGTTGCCGATGAACTGCATGGTGTGACGATGCATGGCGTTTAGCAGCACTTGCCACCGGAGCAGCAGTTACCGGAACTTGGTTCTTGCGGTGCGGGCAAGGCAATCCCCGCCCACCGGGCCAATTCAATGCGGGTGGGGTACCGGCCTGCGAGGGCGATTTCGTCGTCCAGCAGTGTCAAAGGCAATGCCTCTTGCCCGGAGCGCTCCAGCATGCCTTTGACCACCGCGCGTGCGGCGAAGACCAGCGGTTGTTGCGACAGATTGAAGCGTTCAATGTGGGCGCCGTTTTGCCTGGCCCAGTCCACATCGGCGGCGAATTCGACCAACTTTTGGTCCACCTCCACCCCGCACACGCCCGAACTGCAGCACATGGCAGGGTCGAAAATTTCAATCTTTTTCATCATTGACTCCTTTGGTTTGGGATACGCATCATGCCGGAATCGACGCACCGATTCGGTCCAACGCAAGTTCACACAAACGGGTCACCAACCATGCGTTGTGAGAAACACCGGTGTATTCAGTTATTGAAATAACGCACTTATAAGCAGAAAAATAGACTCAATTTGCTACCAAATTCATAGCTTCTTGCGCAGAATATTAGAGGGCTATAGGCTATAAATGCACTTATATACTGGAAATTAATAAGTGCATATTTGGAATATTTTAAGTTCAGCCACGGCCCATGTCAGAGGGGTGCAGGGGCTGAAGACCTGGCCAAATTCTTCACAATCAGCACAAAGCCGAGCTGGTAACCGCGGCCGCGCACCGCCCGGATATCGAAGCCGCTGCCGATGTGCGGCCCGAGCTTGGTGCGCAAACGGCTGATCAGCACCTCCAGCCGGGCTTTGTTGATTTTTTCGGATTGCGCCGCGTCACCGAAGTGCGACAACAGTGCCGCGTGGTCCAGAAATTGCCCATTGACCGCCAGCTCTTGCAGCAGCCGCGCTTCGGTGCCCGTGAGTTCAATGCGACCGCCCTGGGGGGAGTGCAGCAGGAGTCCGGCCATGTCCAGCTGCCACTGCAGCGGGCCGGTCCCGGCGCCCAGGCGGGCGAAGAGATTTTTGACCACGGCCACCAGTTCGTCGGGCCGGGTGGGCTTGGTCAGGTACACATCCGCGCCGGTGGCGTAGCCTTCGAGGCGATCCGTGCTACGGACCCGGGCTGTCAGCAAGATGATGCCCACGGTGGGCAAGGCGCGGCGGATGCGCCGCGTGATGCTGATGCCGTCTTCTTCCGGCAAGTTGAGGTCCAGAATCAGGATGTCGACGGGCTGCGCAAGAATGGCCCGGTTCAACTCCTCGCCGCTGCCGACGCCGCGCACGGCAAAGCCCTCTTCCGACAAAAAAAGCACCAGTTCATCGCGCAGTGTTTCGTTGTCTTCCACCACGATCACCGCGGGGATTTTTGCACCGTCCAGGTTCATGCCAACTCCAGGAAAAAACTGAAACCCACCCGCCCAGGGTCCGCCTTGAATTGCAGCTCCGAGCCGAGTTGCCGGGCCAGCGCCTGGGCCAGCCACAGGCCCAAACCGGCCCCCACCTGGCGCCTGGCGCCTTCTGCCCGGTAGTAGCGGGTGAAGACGTGCGCAGGGTCGGGCATGCCTGCCGCCCCCACCGCATTGGAGATGCACACGCTGACGCCAGCCACGTGGGCGCCAGCCGTATGGTCAAACTGGAGTGTGACCGGGCTGTCGGGCGGTGAGTATTTGAGCGCATTGCTCAGCAGGTTGAGCAGAATCAGGCGCAGGTACTGCGCGTCTGAAAACACCGTGTGCTGCGCTGGCGCCGACAGCGTGATGCGGTCGGTGCCCATGGTTTGCAGCACATCGGCGGCCAGCGTCTCCAGGCACAGTGATTCTTTGTGCATATGCATCGCACCCTGGTCGATCTGGTCGGCCGAGGCGCAGCGCTCCACCAGGGCATTGAGGTCGTCCACTGCACGGTTGATGTTCTTGACGCGTGTGGCATCGCCACTGTCCGGGAGCAAATGGCGACCCAGCGAGGTGGCCGCCAGCTGGATGATGGCCAGCGGCGTTTTCAGCTCGTGCATCAGCATGGTCATAAAACGTTCCTGGGTTTGGCGGCGCTGGGTTTCGGACTCGGCCAGCTTGCGCGCCACGGCTTCGTTCATCATGGAGGTTTGGAGTTGGCTTTGTTTCTCCCGGTCGATCAGCCACAGGGTGACAGAGACAAAACCCACGGCAAAAATGAGCCTGAAAGAGAGCAGACTCACCAGAGACTCCACCGCCGACACCAGGGCATGCAGGGTTAAAAACCAGCGCAGGCCCAGCACCATGGCGACACACAGGAGGGTGCCGATCAGCCAGGTGCTGCGTTTTTGGCGATAGAAAACTGCAATGGTCAAGAGCAAGCCAAACACGCTGGCCACCAAGCCCACAATCGAGCTGCCTTGCATGGTGCGCTGGCGGTCCAGCACGAAAAACAAAAGAAACAAAACACCATACAGAATGCCCAAGACGGTGAACACGTGTTGGCCCCAGCGCGGCAAACCAAAACGCTGCAGCACCAGGCAGACACACAGAAATCCCGTAAAAATATTGACCATGCCCAACAGGAAAATGGCCGTACTGCCGCTGGCCCAATGCACCGGGCCGAAGAATTCCGACAGGTAGCCCATCCACCCCAGAAAGGATGCCACAACCACGCTGAAGTTGAGCAAAAAAGCCAGGTGCAGCATCTGCCGACGCGTCATGAGCAAGACCAGCAGCCAGACCAGCAGGGGGGCGTAGCAGGCCAGTACCACCCCCAGAATAAAACCGCGCGTGCTGTCGTCTTGTTGCGCTTGCTCGGCACTGAAAACCAGGGGCTGCAGCAGCATCGGCCCACTGGTTCTGATGCGCAGGTAGTAGAGGTTGGGGCCGGGCAGGGCGTCCATCCAGGTCGCGTGGCCCGTGAGCCGAAGCCCCTCATCTGGCAGCAGCGCTGAATAGAGCGTGACCTCTTCCAGCTGGGCTGGAAAAACGCGCAAGCGCAGGTGCTGCGCGTCGGGTGGCGCATCCACGCGCAGCCGCACCCAAAGCGCAGCACGGGTATACCCTTGGCTGATGATGTTTCCGGCCACCGAAAACTCGGCCTGTCTCACCTGCCCGAGCGTCAAGGTGCCGTAGGGGTCTTCAAAAATGGCGCGCTCTGCAATCAGGTCCTGCGCCGCCACGGGCAGGCAGGCCAAGCCCAGCGCCAGGCGGATGAAAAACCACAGTGTCAGTCGTGCAAGCATGGCCGCATGTTAGCCCGTTGCTTTGCGTCGGCCATGCAAGCTTTGGCAAGCTTCGTGCGCACAATCCTGCTACGCTTGCACCGCCATTGCACCAACTGTCTGGAACGCCCATGAAACGCATGTACTGCTTCGGAAAGCTCACTGTCTGCCTCGCTGTGATGCTCTGCTTTTCGTCGCTGTCGTGGGCTCAGGCACAGGAAAAGTCCTTTGCGGAAATGGTCAACAAGTTCGCTCTGATTCCTGCGGGCGAGCCCGAATCGGAGATGCTGGCAAAGGCTGCCGTTGCGGTGAACTTCATCAAGCGCATGGAATTGCCGCAGGCCAGCAAAGCCATCAACGAGGCTTTGCAACTGGACGCCCGCAACACCTATCTGCATTTTTTCAACGGTTTCGTTTACCACCTGCAGGCCCGGCAAGGGGACACCCAAAAGAACGAAATGGCCGTGGAGGGCTACCAGCAGGCGCTGCGGATCGACCCTAGCAACTGGATTGCACAGGAGTTTCTGGGGCTGGCGTACATAGACCTTAAAAAATTCGACCTGGCCAAAAGCCAGTTTGCTGATGTGCTCCTCCTGTCTCCCGACAGCACCGTTTCCATCTACGGGCTGATGGTGGCCTCTTACATGACGGGTGACCCCGTCACGGCCTGCGCCATGGCCGACCAGTTCAGCAAGTCATCCCCTGAACCGCACGCCGGGTTCATCCGGTCCAGCGTTTCCGTGTACGCCTCCTGTGGAGACTTTGACAAGGCCGACCGGATGCGGCTGGCGCTGGGCCCGCTCAACCGTGAAGGGGTGAATGTGCACAACGTGGACCGGCGCCTGGCCCAATGGAAAACTTTTTATCGCACGCGCCAGCCATCCGATCAGCTGGAGGACATCGTGGTCAGCCAAGCCTCCCCAAGTGCCGCAGACCCAGGGGGTGCACGCGCACCCGAGGAGGTGAATGACGGTTCCCCCCGCATGGTGCTGGTCGATGTGGTCATGGTGTCGACCGAGGAATCCATCTCCACCTCCAAAGGGATCAACCTGCTCAATGCATTGACCCTGCAGCTTGGCGCAGCCAACGGCGTGGCGGCGTACACCGAGAACTTTAGCTACAACACGGGAACGGGCGACGCCAGCACGGCCATCACCCGGGCGGTGAGTATTCCGGCACTGGCCTATTCCCTGAACATCGCCAACGCCAACAACAGCCTCAACGAAGTGCTGGCGCGGCCCACCCTGGCGGCGATCGAGGGCATGCCCTCGGAGTTTTTCTCGGGCACCAACCTGAATGCCGCTGTCACCACGACCAGCACCCTGGGCAACGCGGCGATTCCCCTGGAGAAGCGCTATGGCGTTCGGCTTGCGGTGACGCCCGCTTTCCTGGCCAATGGCAAGGTCCAGCTCAAGGTGGACGCATCGCGCACTTTTTTGAACCCGGACACGGAGCGGGAAGGTTTTACCTACCGACTCGAAATTTCCGAAACCACGGCCAACGCCAATGTGGTCATGCAACTGGGCGATACCCTGGTGCTCAGCGGTTTGAGCGAAAAGGAGTCGTCCAAGTCGCGCACCGGTGTGCCGGGCTTGCAGGATGTGCCGGTGGTCCAGTACCTTTTTTCCAACCAGAAGAAGAACGACTTCCAGCGTTCGGTGCTGATCCTTATCACCCCGCGCACGCCGATGTATACCTCCCACTCCGGGCGGGGGCAAAGCCCGGCCGCGGCCGAACATATGAAAGCACTGCGGGAACAGTTTGGTTTTGCCGGGAAAAGCCCGACCAACATCGAATCCATCTTCAATCACCTGAAAACGACCGAGCTGTTTCGCGAGTTCCGCCAGGGCGATGTGTCCCTGGAGCGCTGGGACCGGATGCACAGCACGGGCGACCGCTTGCGCCAGGCCCTTGAATTTCTCTACTACTAAGCAAGGGCCGTTGGGCCAACCCATTTGAAAGGGCTACTTATGAACAGACTTTGGAACAAGGCGGGTTTGGCATTTTTCAGCGCGCTGGCGCTGCACCTGCCCGCGCAGGCGCAGACCGAGCCCGCCATACCGGCGGGCCTGCAAAAGCGCCCAGTGGGGCCATGGACTTGCTGAACGCCAAATTCGGCCTGGCCGCGAAGGTGCTTACCCTGGAAGACTACGTGAATGTGGGCCTGTCGATGGCCACCCCCCAGGCACCCGGGGCAGCTTCGTCAAGGACATCAAAAAGTACGAGAACAAGCTCCTGCTGGCCACCAAGCCGCTCTCGGTGTTCAAGCTGAAAAACCCCGAGGCCATGCCCGCTGAGTACAAGTTTGGCGACCCGACCAAACCCTTTCCCGCGCCTAAGGCCTTCAACGTGCTGCTGCTCGGGCCGCTGTCCAGCGAGGGGGGCACCAGCGGCCCGCTGCTGCGGGTCTTTGACGATGTGGTGGTGCTGGGCCAGAAGATCGGAAAAATGAAGGTCATCATGGGAACCGGTGGCATGCGCGGCGATGTGAGTGCCGACCTGATTTTCAAGATGGGTCCGCTGGGCAAGCTGGGCGTGAAGATGGCCACCCACGTCGAGATCAACCAGGACCGCCAGATTGTTGAAATGAAAGGCAATTTCCTGGGGCGTGTGCTGGAGGTGAGCCTGAACGGCGCCAGCGTGGCGGTGCGCAGCCCGGCCACCTGCGCCACACCCTTCGCGATTTCCATCGACGCGCAGATCACGGCCGAAACGGATGACGGCGGGCTGGACCTGGCCAAGCTGCTCGATGCATCGGCCGGGGCGAATGTTGACCCCTCCAAGCTGCAGGGCTGCATTGGTGAGGATCTCAAAAAGGCGCTGAAATGGGTGAGCACCACGGGCGGCGCCCTCGGGGGGTATTCGGCCGGTGACGCGAGCAAGGCACTGAACAAGATCGAAGCCGATGCCGCGGCGGCGGCCCAGGCCGAATACAACAAGGCAAAAAACGCCGCCCGCAACCTGGCGAACAGCTCCACCAACGAGGCCAACAATGCCTTCAAGAGCATGGGGAACGCGTTCAAGGGCTTGGGCAAGAAAAAGCACAAAGACGGCCCGGACAAGCGGCTGGACCCCACAGTGTTCGACTGGGACTACTACTACGACACCCGGGGTACCGCCTGGGGTACCACCGATTTGGTGACGCATTGGAGAAACGGCGGGTTTGACGAAGGGCGACGGGGCAGCTACGAATTCGACATCAATTTCTACAAACAGCACAATAACTTGAACAGCAGCAACTCAAATATTCTCAACCACTGGTTGGGCGATGGCATTAACCAATGCCTGCAAGCCAGCCCCGACTTCAGCCTGCGGGCGCTGATGAATCGTTACCCGGGACGCAACTGCCGCGATACCATGAATTGGTGGATCGAGAGCGGTGGCATGGACTCGGGCCTGGACGGCACACCCCAGTCCATGTCTGCATTCCCTGGCAAGTTAAAACCCCTGAAAGGCTTCACACCATGATGAAAAAGAGACTCAACCCCGTAACCTGCTCTGTGCATGTCTTGTTGGCATCCCTGGTGCTGACCGCAGGATTCAACGCCCAGGCCAAGGGAATCCTGCGCAGCATCAAGAACACGGGTAACAGCGCAGTGAAATCGACCTCCGGCGCGGTGGCCCAGGGGGCCAATACGATTGCCTCCACTTCCGCCAACGAAATGAATGCGGTGTCTTCGGCCGCAAAGTCCACCTACGCCAGTAGCGCGCAGGAGGTGACGAACGGCTACAACGACGCCGTTTCGGCCTTGAACGCGGCCATGAACCAGGCGCTCTTGGCGGCCTACCGACAGGCGGGCAATGCCATGCTCAATGCCAACCGCGACAAAGTGACCCGCATCGCCAACACCTTCAGAAACCTGGACGACGAAGGCCTGGCCGCCCTGAACCGCATCGTGGACGCCATCACCAACCAGCAAATCAGCGACGCCGTCAACAGCGATATGCAGACTCTGGGCCGAAAGCTGAATTTGCAAAACATGGGCCAGCCCGGCAGCAACGTGCCCAATGCCCTGTCAAATTCCAACTTTGGCATTCAGGTGGATACCACCCTGGGACTGGGACTGGGACTGGGCTTTGGGCAGAGTTATGCGATCGGCATGAATATCGTTCCCACCAATGGGCGCTTCCGGCTGGCGCTGCTGCAGGGCAAGTCTATTTCGGCGGGCCTGCAGGCGGACGACTCGGTGGGGGTGAGTTTTTTCTGGAGCCCTGGGTCGATTGATGACTCCAACGGGAACTCGGTTGGCCTGGCCCTGGAGCTGGCGGCCGATGGTGGGGCAGCCGTGGGCATGTCCTGGCCCGCCGTCACCAACTACCGGGACCTGAGCAAGATCAGCCCCTATCCCGGTGTATCGATTGCGCTGGTGGGCGGGGACTCCATCAAGGTGGATCTGGTGGCGGGCTACACCAAGATTTTGAAAACATTCCAAATACCCCCGGCCCCCAGGTCGGGGTCCAAGTCCGCCGGTGGCGGTGGCGGCAGTGACTGGAACGACAGCGGCGCGTGTGCAGGCCAGCACGTCAATGGGTTCCGGCTGCGTTATGGCGGCAGTGTGGATGCGGTGCAGTTCAGCTACGGCTCCAAGGGGTGGGCGGCTTCGCATGGCTATGCCAGCAACGCAGCCTGGCCGGTGGACGTGTCCCTGCCCACGGGGGAATACATCGTTCAGGTGGACTACGCCAGCGGGGGCCGCGTCGACAGCCTGAGCTTCACGACCAACCAGGGCCACACCTATGGCCCCTACGGTGGTGGGCGCAACAATGGTTCGTACACGGTGACTCCCGGCGAGCGGCTGGGGTGCATGGCGGGGCGCGCGGGCTCCTCCGTGGATCAGCTCACTTTCTCGTCGACGGGGTCAAACTAAGCACTCCGCTGGCGATATAGACACCGCCCATGAGGGTGGAATGCACCTCCATCTCGCCCACCTGTTCGGCCAGAAGGCTCCAGGGTTCGCCCAGGCCTTCGAGTGAGCTGACGGAGTGGGTGGCCGCCAACAGCACAAAGCAGTTGGTGGCCCAGGCCCAGGGGGACGCCCATTGCAGGCCCGCAGCCACCACATGGGCGCCGGGCTTGAGGCTGGCCACCACATTGCGGATGGCGTCGGGGTGGCGCAGGATGTCGTGGGTGAAATGAAACAGCGCCGCATCGGCCTTGACGGGAATGGCGGCGGATTCGGCCGGGGCGTTCAGCAGCGTCACATTGGTCCATTGGTGCTGGGCCACGCGGGCGCGGGCCTTGTTCAGCATTTCGGGGCACTGCTCGATACCCACAATGTGGCCGTGCGCGCCAATGGCCTGCTGCAGGGGTTCAAAACTCAGGCCGGTGCCGCAACCCACGTCCAATACGGTGTCGCCCGGTTGAAGGTTGAGCCGATCAATGGCCCTTTGGCGGATGGGCTCAAACGCCGCCAGTTCGCGGTCATAAATATTGGCGCGCAGCCGGTACTGCCGGAGTGCCTTTTGACGGGTCTGGGTGTGTGGCACGGCATCTCCATCAACGCGTGATGACGCACAGCACACTGCACGGCGCATGCTCAATCAGTGCGCCCGAGATGGAGCCGCGCCACCAGCGGGCGGCCCAGCTGTCCAGGTGCTTGTGGCCCACCACGATGAGGTCGGCGCCGACCTCGCTGGCGTACCGGGTGATCTCCTGCACCGAGTCGCCCTTGAGCAGTTCACCGCTGGCGCTGTACCCGGCTTGCTCCAGGCGGCGCAGGCCGTCTGCCAGCACGGCCTGAAACTTGGCGACTTCGCGGCTTTCGGATTCGGGGTCGTAGATGGCGCCTTCCATGGCCACGTAGCCCGCTGACGAGGGCATCACCGCCACCAGTGACAGTTTGGCATGGCTCCACTGCGCAAGGTCTTTGCAGTCCAACAAGGCCTTTTGTCCACACTCTGAACCGTCATAGGCAATCACGATGTTGTTGTACATGGTGCAATCTCCAGAAGTTTGTTGGAAGCATAGGCATACCGGGTTCGCTTAGCAAGCGTCACCTGCGTTTTTGACCCGCGCACCGATGGGTGCTACTCCACGGGGGTTGCCGCTTGCCGCAGCCAGGCCTGAAAAACCGCCAGGGCCGGGCGCGCGTCGTCGCGCTCGGGGCTGACCAGGTAATACGCCCGCTCACCCAGCAAGGGGCGGTCGCAGGCCACCACCAGTTCACCGCGCGCCAGTTCGGCCGCAATCAGCAGGCGCGGCACCAGCGCCAGGCCCATGCCCTGGGCGGCGGCAGCGGCGGTCATGGAGAACTGCTCATAACGCGGCCCGCACAGGGCCAGGGGGGCGGCCACGCCAGCGGCCTCAAACCACTGCCGCCAGGCGGCGGGCCGGGTGCTTTGCTGCAGCAAGGGCAGGGTGCTGATGGCCTCGGGCGACAGGCTGGCCGCGTTGCCCAACAACAGGGGGCTGCACACCGGCACCACTTCTTCGGCCATCAGGCGCAGCGCCTGGGTGCCCGCCCAGTTGTGCACCTGCTCGGGCGTGCCGGCGTACAGGGCGCAATCGAACGGTGTGTCGGCAAACATGAAGGCGCGGGTGCGGGTGTCGATGTGCACCGTGATGTCGGGGTGCTGCGCCTGCAAAGCGGGCAGGCGCGGTATCAGCCAGCGCGTGGCAAAGGTGGGTACCGCCGCCAGATGCAAGGTGCCGCCGCTGCCCTGGGAGGACATCACATCCAGCGTATCCTGCTCCAGCCCCTGCAGGCGGGGCGCCACCTGTTGGGCGTATTCACGCCCGCGCTCGGTCAGCAGCACGCCGTGGCGGGTGCGGCGAAACAGGGGCAGGTCCAAAAATTCTTCCAGCGCGGTGATTTGCCGCGACACCGCGCCCTGGGTCAGCGCCAGCTCTTGCGCGGCGCGGGTGTAGCTCTCGTGGCGGGCGGCGGCTTCAAAGCAGGCCAGGGCCTGAAGGGAGGGTATTTTTCTGCGCATGGTGTGCCGAATGTACACATGAAGGCCCTGAGGCGCAAGTTAATTTGCTCCTGTATTCATAGCTGCTTGCGCAATTGATTAGGGGGCTGGAGTCATTAAATGCATTGAATTTGAAGCTGCCAAGATATCTGAAAAACGCATGACTAGTCCATGTATCCCGAAACGCCCAGACTGTTCCCGCAAGTTCTGCGGCCTCCATGGCAGTTCTCTGGTGGTGCAAGCCTTTCAGTATTGACGATGCGTACGTTATTGCGTACCATTTGTGCTTATTTATGGGGTAATACATGCATGCACTGACCGTCAGCGAAGCTCGCGCGAATCTATACAGGCTCATTGATGAGACAACAGAGTCCCATGAGCCAATCCTCATTTCTGGAAAACGCAGCAGCGCCGTATTGCTCTCGGCCGAAGACTGGAGCGCAATTCAAGAAACCTTGTTTTTACTTGCCGTTCCAGGCATGCGCGAATCCATCAAAGCCGGTATGGCGGAGCCCCTCGGGAAAAGTGCGACGGAGCTTCAGTGGTGAGTTGGGCGCTCGTGTTTGCCAAGCAAGCAATGAAAGATGCCAACAAGCTCGCTGCCAGTGGGTTGAAGCCAAAGGCACAGGATTTGCTCGCGGTTCTTGCCACCAATCCATTTCAAAATCCACCGCCCTTCGAGAAGTTGGTCGGGGATCTTGCAGGTGCCTACTCGCGCCGCATCACTATTCAACATCGCATGGTGTACGAGGTTTTTGTGGCCGAGAGGACCGTTCGTATCCTGCGGATGTGGACGCACTATGAATAGCTCCCGTGGCAGTTGTCGCCCTGGGCAAGCCGCCCCCGCCAGTCCAGGAAGTTGCGTCAGCATCACGAATAAGGTGTGTAAAAAGTACACAACAAGGCCGCATAACGCCATTCAATATGCTCCTGTATTGATAGCTGCTTGCGCAATATTCCATTGGGCTTGAGTCCTAAATCATCACTTATTCTCATCTGGATAGGTATCTGAAAACCTCATGACTGAGTGAGATTAAGTCGTTTGCTTTTTGCATGCCCGCTCCGCTACCATGCGTTACCCGCTGCCCATGCAGCCCGCATTTCCAACCCTTGATTCGGAGACCCTTATGGCCCACGCAGCATTCAACTGGCAAGACCCCTTTTTGCTCGACTCCCAACTCAGCGACGACGAGCGCATGGTGCGTGACGCATCAAACGCCTACTGCCAGGAGCAGTTGCTGCCGCGCGTGACCCAGGCGTTTCGCGACGGCACGACCGACCCGGCCATCTTCCGCGAGATGGGCGCTTTAGGTTTGCTGGGCCCCACCATCCCCGAGCAGTACGGCGGCCCCGGCCTGAACTATGTGTCTTACGGACTGATCGCCCGCGAAGTGGAGCGCGTGGACTCGGGCTACCGCTCCATGATGAGCGTGCAAAGTTCGCTGGTGATGGTGCCGATTTTTGAATTCGGCACCGAAGCGCAGCGCCAAAAATACTTGCCCAAACTCGCCACCGGTGAATGGATCGGCTGCTTTGGCCTGACCGAACCCGACCACGGCTCCGACCCCGGCTCCATGGCCACCCGCGCCTACAAGGTGGCGGGCGGCTACAAGCTCACCGGCTCCAAGATGTGGATCTCCAACAGCCCGATCGCCGATGTGTTCGTGGTCTGGGCCAAAGAGGTGTCAGAGGGCGGCCAGGTCGGCCCGATCCGCGGCTTTGTGCTGGAAAAAGGCATGGCGGGCCTAAGCGCCCCGGCCATCCACGGCAAGGTGGGCTTGCGTGCCAGCATCACCGGTGAAATCGTGATGGACGGTGTGTTTTGCCCCGAAGAAAACGCCTTCCCCGAAGTGCAGGGCCTCAAAGGTCCGTTCACCTGCCTCAACAGCGCCCGCTACGGCATCGCCTGGGGGGCATTGGGAGCGGCGGAAGACTGCTGGCTGCGCGCCCGCCAGTACACCCTGGACCGCAAGCAGTTTGGCAAGCCCCTGGCCGCCAACCAGCTGATTCAGAAGAAGCTGGCCGACATGCAAACCGAAATCGCGCTGGGCCTGCAAGGCTGCCTGCGCCTGGGCCGCATGAAGGACGAAGGCACGGCGTCGGTGGAGATCACCTCCATCCTCAAGCGCAACTCCTGCGGCAAGTCGCTGGACATTGCCCGTTTGGCGCGCGACATGATGGGTGGCAACGGCATCAGCGACGAGTTTGGCGTGGCGCGGCATTTGGTGAATTTGGAGGTGGTGAATACCTATGAGGGGACGCACGACATCCACGCCCTGATTTTGGGCCGGGCGCAGACGGGGATTGCGGCGTTCGGGAACTGATTTTTGCTGTTTGCCGATGTGCTTGGTGGCAGTGTTTGGGGTATTGGCCCCCGCCTCATGCTGCCAAACGCGCAGAAATCGGCGGGGACCAATACCCCAAACACTGCAGCGAGCGGGTGGGCGCGCAACGGATGGAAGGCAAACTGCAGATGTCAAACGGCAGATGTCATGCGCCCTGGTGTGCCCCTGTCGTGAACGCCATGCATTGGGGTCCGGTATCCCACCGCAGCGTGCCAGACCGTCCCGATCTCGCCATGGGGGCTAATGCCGGGGGCCGATTTCTGCGCGTTTGGCAGCATGAGGCCCCCGGCATTAGCCCCCATGGCAGGCGCCAAAGTAGGCAACAAGACGGCACCAAACCAGGCACCAAAGCAGGCAATAAGACGGCTCCCAAGCAGGCAAAAGCCAGCCCAAAAAGCCACGAATAAACAACACGCTGTAAATCGCAACCAAGAGCCAAACCCATGACCCCCCAACCCGCTGCCCTCGCACACCTCAAGGTCCTGGACCTCTCCCGGGTCCTGGCCGGCCCCTGGTGCACCCAAATGCTGGCCGACCTGGGCGCGGATGTCGTCAAGGTCGAACGCCCTGGCGTGGGCGACGACACCCGCCACTGGGGCCCTCCGTTTTTGCAAGACGCCCAGGGCAGGGACACCGACCAGGCCACTTACTTCACCTCCTGCAACCGGAACAAACGCTCCATCACCATCGATATGGCCCAACCCGAAGGCCAGGCGCTGATCCGGCGCATGGCGGCGCAAAGCGACATCGTGGTGGAAAACTTCAAGGTCGGCGGTCTGGCGGCCTACGGGCTGGACTACGCCAGCCTCAAAGCGCTCAACCCGCGCCTGATCTACTGTTCGGTCACCGGTTTTGGGCAAGACGGCCCCTACGCCGAGCGCGCAGGCTACGACCTGATGATCCAGGCCATGAGCGGCATGATGAGCATCACCGGCAAGGCCGACGATGTGTCCGGTGGCGGTCCGCAGCGTGTGGGCGTGGCGCTCACCGACCTGTTCACCGGCGTGTACGCGTCCACCGCGATATTGGCTGCGCTGGAAGTGCGCAACCGCACCGGCGAAGGCCAGCACATCGACATGGCGCTCCTGGACGTGGGCATGGCCATTTTGGCCAACCAGGCAGCGGGCTTTTTGAACACCGGCAAGGTGCCGCAGCGCCAGGGCAACAGCCACCCCAGCCTGGCACCGTACCAGGACTTTCCCACCCTGGACGGCGCCATGCTGCTGGCCATTGGCAACGACGGCCAGTTCGCCCGGTTTTGCGAGGCCGCAGGCCACCCCGAGTGGGCGGCGGATGCGCGCTTCTCCAGCAACAGCTTGCGGGTCAAAAACCGCGAAGCCCTGATCGCCGCGCTGCAAGAGGTCACCCGCACCCGCAGCACCGCCCAGTGGATTACCCTGCTGGAAGACAAGGCCGTGCCCTGCGGCCCCATCAACGACATGGGCCAGGCCTTTGCCGATGCCCAGGTGCAGGCCCGGAATTTAGTGGTAAATCAGCCCCTAGCCCCCGCAGAACGTGCGCAGACAGCTATTGAATCTATAGCAACTGTGGCCAGCCCCCTGCGCTTGACGGCCACGCCCCCGGTGCTGCACCGCGCCCCTCCGGGTCTGGGCGAGCACACGGACGAAGTGCTGGCAGAGCTGGGGCTGGACGCGCTGACCATCGCCTCCTTGCGGGTGGGCGGGGTGCTTTAGGGAAAAAATGGCGATTGAGGGAAGGTCTCTACCAATCGCTATCATGAACGCCAGATTTTTTCTTTTGCCGTGGTCGCTGCACTACGATGCCGTTTTCTTTGATCTGCCCCGGAGAGGGCGGGTGCGATTCAAAGTGATGTGGCCGATGACCAGAGTGGATGACCAATCAAGCTGCCGCACGGTGTGCAAGTAGCGGATGCCTCCCT
>Ga0156180_1107_pt1 | contig 45946 bp, 42 predicted proteins | sample RifCSPlowO2_12_FD_107833 | JGI IMG/M metagenome (GOLD analysis project Ga0156180, IMG submission 107833) | Burkholderiales bacterium RIFCSPLOWO2_12_FULL_61_40
TCAAGGATGTGGACTACGCCTTGTTGATCGGTTCGCGTCCCCGCGGTCCTGGCATGGAGCGCGCTGAGTTGCTCGCCGTCAATGCTGAAATTTTCACGGCCCAAGGCAAGGCGCTGAACGCCGTCGCCAGCCGCAATGTCAAGGTATTGGTCGTCGGTAACCCCGCCAACACCAACGCCTACATCGCCATGAAGAGCGCGCCCGATCTGCCACGCAAGAACTTCACCGCCATGTTGCGTCTGGACCACAACCGTGCTTTGAGCCAACTGGCTGAGAAGACGGGCAAGCCTGTGGCGGATATCGAAAAAATGGCTGTGTGGGGCAACCACTCGCCCACCATGTACGCCGACTACCGTTTTGCCACCATCAACGGCGCCAGTGTCAAGGACATGATCAACGACCAGGAATGGAATGCCAACGTGTTTCTGCCCACCGTCGGCAAGCGCGGCGCGGCCATCATTGCGGCCCGTGGCGTGTCGTCCGCTGCGTCTGCTGCCAACGCTGCCATTGACCACATGCACGATTGGGCGCTGGGCACCAACGGCAAGTGGGTCACCATGGGTATTCCATCGGACGGCCAGTACGGCATCCCCAAAGACACCGTGTTCGGCTTTGCCGTGACCTGCGAAGGCGGCGAATACACCGTGGTGCAAGACCTGCCGGTGGACGCATTCAGCCAGGAATGCATCAACAAGACCCTGAAAGAGTTGCAAGACGAGCAAGCTGGCGTCGCCCACCTGCTGTAAGCCGAGTCAGTTGTGCGTAGCGCTGGGCCGCCCCAAGCAAGCACAGCCCCCTTGGGGGGCAGCGCAGCACATGCAGTGGCAAGCGTGGGGGCTTCGCAAATGCGTAGCGCTGGGCCGCCCCAAGCAAGCACAGCCCCGTCGGGGGGCAGCGCAGCACATGCAATGGCAAGCGTGGGGGGGGCACACCCCCGCGAAGTTCTTCTCGGCGCCCAGGGTGCAGCAGACTGCTTGCCAGTCTGTGACCACTACAGCGGCGTTGAGGCGCGGATGGTCAAAAGCCTGCAGCTGCAGGCGGAAATGATGGAAGAGTTCAGCGCTTGCGTGTTTGACGTGACGCTGGACTGCGAAGATGGGGCCCCGGTGGGGGGCGAAAAAGACCAGGCAAATATGGTCGTAGCCCTCGCCAATAGTGCGCAAGCAGCTCCTGAATTAATAGCAAAAGCGGTGCATCGCCGCGTGGGTGCACGACTCCATGCGGTGGACCACCCGGCGTTTGAATCGGATGTGGAGATTGTGGTGGGCGGTGCCGCCCAATCCCTGAGTTACCTCATGGTTCCCAAAGTGGAATCCGTGGCCGATGTGGATCGCGCCATGGCGGCGGTGGATGCTGCAGTGCGCCCGGGCCAGAGATCCACACCCTTGCCATTGCATGTGCTGATTGAGTCACCGGCCGCCGTGCATCGGGCATTTGATATTGCGGCACATCCCCGAGTGCAGTCGGTGAGCTTTGGCCTCATGGATTTTGTATCTTCCCATGGTGGTGCGATTCCCTCGTCGGCGATGGGTGTTCGTGCTGCGAACGACGCCCAGACGCTGGACCAGTTTCACCATCCCCTGGTGGTGCGGGCCAAGGCAGAGATTGCCAGTGCCTGCCACGCCTACGGAAAGGTTCCGTCGCATTGCGTGGTCACTGAGTTCCGTGGCGTGGTGGCACTGGAGAAGGCGGCCCGTACGGCGGCCCAGGCGCTGGGGTACACCCGGATGTGGAGTATCCATCCCAGCCAGATTCGTCCCATCTTGCAAGCGTTTTCCCCCTCGGTTGAAGAGGTGGAGTTGGCTGCCAGCATTGTGCTGCGGGCGGCCGAGCAAGACTGGGCACCGATCTCGTTCGAAGGCAAGCTGCATGACCGCGCCAGTTTCCGGTACTTTTGGCAGGTGCTGGAGCGCGCGCACCAAACAGGGTGTGTTCTGCCAGAATCCGTGGGCGTCTATTTTGCGGCGTCGCCCTATTGAAGCAGGAGAGTCACCATGATGAGATTTTTATTGATAGGCTTGTTGATGGGGGCATCGCTTCCGACGCTGGCACAGTCCGCACCCTCTGTGGCCCCGCATGCCGTCAAGAAGGCTGTTTCCCATCCTGCACCGAAAACCGCGCGCAAGGTGGTTGCCGTGCCGAACGTGGTGACGCCCGTGGCCTTGTCCCCAGAGCAATTGGCCGTGGCGGACAAGGTCGTGCTGGGCAAGATTCCCTGCGAACTGGCGGCGCATGTCACCATTTCCGTTGATGGCCGAACTGCGGGGCGCTTCGTACTGGAGTTTGGCCGGGAGAAGCATTGGATGGAGCCTGTGCCCACCAGCACGGGGGCTGTGCGCCTGGAGGATGCCAAATCGGGCGCCGTGTGGCTGCAACTGGCCAACAAATCGATGCTGATGAACCAAAAATTGGGAAAACGCATGGCCGATGCCTGCATGAATGCAGACCAATTGCGGGTGGCGGAAGCGATGGAGCGTTCGCCCGCTCCCAACCTGCTGGAACCCCTGCGCGCAGAGTCCGTGCCGCTGGAATCCGCTAAGGACGGAATTGCGCATGCCTTGGCATCTGCTACGAATTAGATAGCTGGCTACGCCCTATTCATGGGGGTTGGGCCGTTTTTTTATTGTTAAAAGGAGTGAATACCATGTTGCAAACCTACCGTGAACATGTGGCCCAACGCGCCGCATTGGGCATCCCACCGTTGCCGCTGTCTGCCAAGCAAACGGGTGATTTGATAGAACTGCTCAAAAATCCACCCCAAGGTGAAGAGTCCACCTTGGTGGATTTGATTACCCACCGCGTGCCTGCCGGTGTGGATGATGCCGCCAAAGTCAAGGCCAGCTACCTGGCTGCCGTGGCCCACGGCACCGAGAAATGCCCGCTGATCTCTCGTGAACAAGCGACAGAATTGCTGGGCACCATGCTCGGTGGCTACAACATTAGCCCGCTGGTGGATTTGCTCGACGACGCAGCGGTGGCCGAAGTGGCTGCCAACGGTTTGAAGAAAACCCTGCTGATGTTCGACCAGTTCCATGACGTCAAGGAAAAGGCCGACAAGGGCAATGCCCAGGCCAAAGCCGTACTGCAAAGCTGGGCCGATGCCGAGTGGTTTACCTCGCGCCCCGAAGTCCCCGCGTCGATCACGCTCACCGTGTTCAAGGTCGAAGGCGAGATCAACACCGACGACCTGTCGCCCGCGCCAGATGCCTTCAGCCGTCCCGACATCCCGATGCACGCGCTGGCGATGCACAAAAACGCACGTCCCGGCATCGTTCCGGAAGAAGACGGCAAGCGTGGCCCCGTCAAGTTCTTTGATGAGCTTAAAGCCAAGGGCAACCTGGTGGCCTACGTCGGCGACGTGGTCGGTACCGGCTCCTCGCGCAAGTCCGCGACCAACTCCGTGCTGTGGTTCACCGGCGAAGACATCCCCTTCGTGCCGAACAAGCGTTTTGGCGGCGTCTGTCTGGGTGGCAAGATCGCTCCCATTTTCTACAACACCATGGAAGACTCGGGTGCCCTGCCGATCGAGTTGGACGTGGCACAAATGAACATGGGCGACGTGGTCGAACTGCGTCCCTACGATGGCAAAGCCTTGAAAGACGGCAAAGTGATTGCCGAGTTCACCGTCAAGAGCGAGGTGCTGTTCGACGAAGTGCGTGCCGGTGGCCGCATTCCCCTGATCATCGGCCGTGGCCTGACTGCCAAGGCACGTGAAGCCCTGGGCCTGCCGGTGAGCACGCTGTTCCGTCTGCCCCAAAACCCGGCTGACACCAAAAAAGGCTTCACCCTGGCGCAAAAAATGGTTGGCCGTGCCTGCGGTTTGCCAGAAGGCCAGGGCGTTCGCCCCGGTACGTATTGCGAACCCAAGATGACCAGCGTGGGTTCGCAAGATACCACCGGCCCGATGACCCGCGACGAACTGAAAGACTTGGCTTGCCTGGGCTTCAGTGCTGATCTGGTGATGCAATCGTTCTGCCACACCGCGGCCTATCCCAAGCCCGTCGATGTGAAGATGCACCACGAACTGCCTGAGTTCATGAGCACACGCGGCGGCGTGCCACTGCGTCCCGGTGACGGCATCATCCACAGCTGGTTGAACCGTATGTTGTTGCCTGATACCGTCGGCACCGGTGGCGACAGCCACACCCGTTTCCCTATCGGTATCAGCTTCCCCGCGGGTTCCGGTCTGGTGGCCTTCGGTGCTGCCACGGGCGTGATGCCGCTGGACATGCCGGAGAGCGTGTTGGTGCGTTTCAAAGGCAAGATGCAGCCCGGTATCACCCTGCGTGATCTGGTCAATGCCATTCCCTTGTATGCCATCAAGGCCGGTTTGCTGACCGTGGCCAAGCAGGGCAAGAAAAACATTTTCTCGGGCCGTATTCTCGAAATCGAAGGTTTGCCAGACCTCAAGGTCGAACAGGCTTTTGAGTTGAGCGATGCTTCCGCCGAACGCAGCGCTGGTGGCTGCACCGTGCACCTGAACAAAGAGCCCATCATCGAGTACATCAACAGCAACATCACGATGTTGAAGTGGATGATCGCCGAGGGTTACTCCGACGTGCGCACCATCAACCGCCGCATCAAGGCGATGGAAGCCTGGCTGGCCGATCCTCAGTTGCTCCAGGGGGATGCCGATGCCGAATACGCTGCTGTCATCGAGATTGACCTCGCGGATATCGTTGAACCGATCGTGGCTTGCCCGAACGATCCGGATGACGTGAAAACCCTGGCTGACGTGGCTGGCGCCAAGATCGACGAAGTCTTTATCGGTTCCTGTATGACCAACATCGGCCACTTCCGCGCCGCGTCCAAGCTGTTGGAAAACAAGCGCGATATTCCAGTCAAGCTCTGGATGGCGCCCCCCACCAAGATGGACGCCAAGCAGTTGAGCGAAGAAGGCCACTATGGCGTGCTGGGCTCCGCCGGTGCGCGCATGGAAATGCCGGGCTGCAGCTTGTGCATGGGCAACCAGGCGCAGGTGAAAGAGGGCGCGACCGTGTTCTCCACGTCCACCCGCAACTTCCCGAACCGTCTGGGCAAGAACAGCTATGTGTACCTGGGCAGCGCCGAATTGGCGGCCATTTGCTCCAAGCTGGGTCGTATCCCCACGAAAGAAGAGTACATGGCCGATATGGTGGTGCTGACAGCGGCCAGTGACACGGTGTACCAGTACCTGAATTTCGACAAAGTGAAGGATTACACGGACGCAGCCGCTTCCGTGAAAGAAGGCTCCGCGGCCTGATTCCCTTGCCCTGAAAACCTGGCTACGGCTGGGAACAGCTTGCTCTGGGCGCCCCGCAACCACAAGTTGCGGGGCGCTTTTTCATGGCTGCGTTTCAAACGATCTTCTGACCACTTCAAGCCATGTTGCCGTTGTCGGGTAGCACACTGCATGATTGGAGCGGTGCATTTTATTTTTCGTAGCACCCAATTGCCGGGGTCGTTGGCCCAAGATCGGGCGGTTAAACTTCGCGCAGTCTCGATTCCCGTCAAATATTTGACCTGCCCCCCTGAGGAGTCCTTCATGTTTTTTGGCAAACTGTTGCCGCGCGACGGCAATTTTTTTGAAATGTTCGATCAGCATGCGGACCGAATCGTCGAGGCAGTGCACGCATTTGCCAAACTGGTGGCCAATTACAGCGATCCCGCCCTGCGCCAAAAATACAACCAGGAGGTTGATAGTGCCGAGCGGGCCGCAGACCGGGTGACACATGATGTGAACAAGGCCATTCACATCACTTTCATCACGCCGATTGACCGGGAGCAGATTCATTCACTGATCAACACCATGGACGATATTGCAGACCTGATTCAGGATTCTGCCGAAACCATGGCCCTGTATGACGTGCGCCATATGACCGAGGAGATTTCTCGCCTGACCGATCTGAGTGTGAAGTGCTGCGAGCGTGTGCGTGACGCCGTGGGCATGCTCGCCAAGATTGCCGATCCTGCCACTGCGGAAGCCGCCTTGAAAACCTGTGAGGAGATTGATCGACTGGAGTCGGATGCCGACCGTGTGATGCGAAGCGCCATGAGTAAATTGTTCCGGGAGGAGCCAGACGTGCGCGAAGTGATCAAACTGAAAGCCATTTACGAATTGCTGGAGACCATCACGGACAAATGTGAAGACGTGGCCAACGTCATCGAGGGAATCATCCTCGAAAACTCCTGATCCGGGGACTGCAAGATGGCAACCGTACAAACGGCTTTGTGGGTGGTGGTGCTGCTGGTGGTGCTTGCTGTCCTGTTTGATTTTATGAATGGGTTTCACGACGCAGCCAATTCGATTGCAACCGTGGTCTCCACCGGTGTGCTCAAGCCGGGGCAAGCTGTCTTGTTTGCCGCTTTTTTCAATGTGGTGGCCATCCTTGTCTTCAATTACACCGTAGCAGCCACGGTGGGCAAAGGCATTGTGCAGCCCGGTGTGGTGGATACCCATGTGGTGTTCGGCGCACTGGTGGGTGCCATTGCCTGGAACCTTGTCACCTGGTACTACGGCATTCCCAGCAGTTCTTCCCATGCGCTGATTGGCGGCATCGTGGGGGCGGTGATTGCCAAGGCTGGCGTGGGCGTGCTGATATCGGCGGGTATTCTGAAAACGGTCGCTTTTATTTTCATATCTCCTTTGCTGGGGTACTTGCTTGGTTCCCTGATGATGGTGCTGGTGGCTTGGGTATTTCGCGTTGCACGGCCACTCAAAGTGGACAAGTGGTTTCGCCGCCTGCAACTGCTTTCGGCGGGAGCCTACAGCCTGGGGCATGGTGGTAACGATGCGCAAAAAACCATTGGCATTATCTGGATGCTGCTGATTGCCACCGGTTACGCCAGTGCATCCGATAAGTCGCCTCCGACCTGGGCGGTGGTGAGTTGTTATATGGCGATTGGGGCGGGCACCTTGTTTGGCGGGTGGCGTATCGTCAGAACCATGGGTCAGAAAATTACCAAGCTCAAACCTGTGGGGGGCTTCTGCGCCGAAACCGGCGGTGCAATGACATTGTTCATGGCGACTGCCCTGGGTGTTCCGGTTTCTACCACGCACACCATCACGGGCGCGATCGTGGGTGTGGGCTCGGTGCAACGCCCCAGTGCGGTGCGCTGGGGCGTTGCGGGCAATATCGTTTGGGCCTGGATTTTTACGATTCCGGCCAGCGCCTTTGTGGCAGCGGTTGCGTATTGGGTCAGCTGGCAGATCTTTTAACGCCGCGTGGCGTGCGGGCCTGCGACGCAGGCTATTGGGCCAAACTATGGGCTGCTTCCATCTGGTATTCAAAGTAACGCTGAAAGCCGAATGCGAGACTGGCCATCAAAACGGTGCTTCCGATGAGAAGTGACGCGATAACGGCCGCAATGGTGAACCAGTTCGTTTGCCCTGCAGGGGCTTCATGGGGCAAGTCGGGGTTGAAGCGTTGGTTCCACTTTTCCATGCCCATGAGCCCGTACACAATAGCGTTGAGGGCGCACCCCGTGATCGTCAAACCCAGCAAAGGGATCAGTAGCCAGATCCATGGGGCATCCAGGCCGAATTGCTGGGCGCGCTGCACGCCAAAGAGCCCCAGCAGGGTGGGTACGGGCAGTAACCAGGCAAGACGGTCGGACCTTCCAAAAAGATAGAAGCGGTGCAATCCGAGTGGTCCACCAAGGAAGGTGATCCAGGCGGCAAGGGTTTTGTTTTTCATGCTTGTGACGGTGCAGGAGCGCTGCTATTGCCCGGGCCAATGGATCGCTCCATCAGCACTACATCGAGCCAGCGCTCAAATTTCCAGCCACAGGCGCTCAACACGCCAACATGGCTGAAGCCGCAGGACCTGTGAACGCCGATCGATCCGTGGTTGGCCGAATCGCCAATCACCGCAATGAGTTTTCGTACTCCACTGCGTTCGGCCTGTGCCATCAGTTCCGTCAGAAGGAGCCGCCCGAGTCCCCTGCCTGCGGCAGATGGCGCCAGGTAAATCGAGTCTTCTGCGGAAAATCGGTAGGCAGGGCGTGGTTTGAACCAATTGCAGTAGGCGAAACCCAGCACGCCAGTGGCGTCTTCGACCACCAAATAGGGAAGCCCCTTGGACAATACATCCGCCCTTCGGGCCGCCATGTCTTCCTCCGTGGGCGGTGTGGTCTCAAAAGTTCCCGTTCCGTGAAGTACATGGTGGGCGTAAATGGCGGTGATGTCGCCGATATCTGTGTCGTGGGCAGCGCGTAGGGTGGTCATGGGTTGGGTTGACGTTATAATGGAGGGCTATTCAAAGTGTCACTGGCCGGGTGGTCAGTTGCGTGTCTCAAACTTTGAATTAAATGGTGGGAAAAAATTCTCGCCACCCAAAGGATAAATCATGGTCGTCATTCGACTCGCCCGTGGCGGTGCTAAAGCTCGCCCGTTCTTCAATATCGTTGTGGCTGACAAGCGTACCCGTCGCGATGGCCGCTTCATCGAGCGTATTGGATTTTACAATCCAATCGCCACGGCCAATGAGGAAAGCATCCGCATTGCCCAGGACCGCCTGACCTACTGGCAAGGCGTTGGTGCCCAAGCCTCTCCTACGGTAGAGCGCTTGATCAACCAAGCCGCTAAAAAAGCAGCCTGATTTTTGGTGCAAGTCTGCGGGCCTTCGGGTCCGCGTTGCGCGCATATCCATCCCAATCGCCATGCTTACCGGACTCGAACCTGCTGACATGCCAGCGGACGCTGTCGAGGTAGGGCGAATTGCGGATGCCTGGGGCATCAAGGGCTGGTTCAAGGTCCTGCCCCACAGCGCCGATCCAGAGGCGATTTTTTCTTCCAAACGCTGGTTTTTGTTGCCCTCCGACAGAGGGGTTAAAGCCTTTACGGGCGTTGCGAAGTTGGCGGTTAAAGAAGCCAAAGAGCATTCTGGCACCGTGGTGGCTTGTGCCCATGGTGTGGATGACCGCACTTCCGCCGAAGCCCTGAGGGGTGTGCGTATTTTCATATCGCGGTCGAGTTTTCCGACGGCTGGCGACGATGAATATTACTGGGTCGATCTGATTGGGCTTGAGGTTTTCAATCGCGAAAACGAAGCGCTGGGAACGGTGCGCGAGCTCCTTTCCACCGGCCCCCAAACCGTGCTGGTCATGGAGTACCTGCACGAAGGAAAAATCCAGGACCGGATGATTCCCTTTGTCTCTGTGTATGTTGACAATGTTGACCTGAAGGCTCGCCGCATTCTTGTGGACTGGCAAGCGGACTACTGAGTTCCTGGCACATGCGCTTCGATGTGCTCACCCTGTTTCCGGAATTGTTCGCACCCTTTTTGACGGTCGGTGTGACCCGCCGTGCCTTTGACCAAAAAATGGTTGATGTCCAATTGACCAATCCCAGAGACTTTGCTGCTGGCAATTACCGCCGTGTAGATGATCGTCCGTTCGGTGGCGGGCCGGGCATGGTGATGATGGCAGAGCCCTTAAGCCGGGCGATTGAAAGCATACGATCCTTACGGATCGATTCGGCTCCTGTTGTCTTATTTTCCCCCATTGGTAAACGTCTGGACCATGCCGCAGTGCAGCGCTGGTCAGATTCTTCCGGTGCTATTTTGGTGTGTGGTCGGTACGAGGGTTTGGACCAGCGCTTCATCGACTCTTATGTGGACGAGCAAATCAGTTTGGGGGATTTTGTGCTTTCCGGCGGCGAGCTGGCGGCGATGGCGCTACTGGATGCTGTGGCCCGCTTGCAACCGGGGGTTTTGTCGGACCAGGACAGCCACCACTATGACAGTTTTAACCCCGCCTTGGATGGTTTGCTGGATTGCCCGCATTACACGCGACCCGAGGAGTTCAATGGGCAGACCGTCCCCGCAGTTTTGATGTCGGGGCACCATGCGCAGATTGAGCGGTGGCGGCGCGACCAGCGCTTGCGCTTGACGGCCTTGCATCGGCCAGATTTGCTTGCCATTGCCAGGGCAGCGGGGCACCTCACGCCGTCGGATGAGGCTGCATTACGGGCCTGTAAATGATATTGCTATAATGGCGGGCTAACCGATCCTCTGTCCGGCCAACTCAAAGTCTTTGAAGCAATTGAAAGGCTTTGAATAGTGTCAATTCCGATGCTGGCGCGCGCACGATCACGAAGGAAATCATGAACCTGATTCAAACCCTTGAGCAAGAAGAAATTGCTCGTCTTGGGAAAGCTATTCCCGAATTCTCCCCTGGCGACACCGTTATCGTGAGCGTCAATGTGGTTGAAGGTACGCGCAAACGTGTGCAGGCTTACGAAGGTGTTGTGATTGCCAAGCGCAATCGCGGCCTCAACAGCGGCTTCATCGTTCGCAAGATTTCCAGCGGCGAAGGCGTGGAGCGTACGTTCCAGACCTACAGCCCCCTGATCGCTGGTATCGAAGTGAAGCGTCGTGGTGACGTGCGTCGTGCCAAGCTGTACTACTTGCGTGATCGCAGCGGTAAGTCGGCACGTATCAAGGAAAAATTGCCAGCCAAGAAAACCAAATAAGCCACTGTCCAAGTTCGCTTTTTTTGGAAAAACCGCCCTGGCTTACGCTTGTGGCGGTTTTTTTATGGCGTTTCAACAGCCGTTTCGCTTCCTGGGAATACCGCTTTGACCGCATTGCCGTCTTTTGACCCCCGCCGCGTGCCCGTGCACTGTGTCGATGCCCATCTTCCGATGGTCAAGACGCAATCACTGCATCCGCTGGCCTTGGTACAGCGGTTTGCCAACCCGCCCGTCTGGACGCCTGAAGTCTTGGCGGAGGCGCGGTTTGTTGACCGCGCGCCGGTTCATGCGGCCGTGTTAATCCCTCTGGTGATGCGGGAGCGGTTGATGGTGTTGCTCACCGAGCGAACCACGCATTTATCAAGCCACTCTGGACAAGTCGCATTTCCAGGGGGTAAAGCCGATGTGCAGGATGCCAACGCCACCGCTACGGCTTTGCGTGAGGCACATGAAGAGGTGGGTCTTGCCCCCCAATTCGTACAAATTCTCGGAACGCTTCCCACCTACACCACGGGCAGTGCCTTTGTCGTGACACCCGTGGTTGCCTTGGTGCGAGAGGGGTTTGACATCACGCCCAACCCTTACGAAGTGGCCGATGTGTTTGAAGTTCCACTGGAGTTTCTGATGAACCCCGCACACCACCGCCACCACGCCGTTGACTGGGCGGGTCAGCGGCGCGAATGGCTGTCGATGCCCTACATGGACGCCGGGAAAGAGCGGTTTATTTGGGGCGCCACCGCCGGAATGATCCGCAACCTGTACCGTTTCTTGCGGGTTTAAATTTTTGCCAGTCGGCCTGAATGGGGTCGCTATGATTGGCGCATGAGCTTTATCTCCATCCTACTTGCGCTGCTGCTGGAACAGGCCAGACCCCTGGCCCAAGTCAACCCAGTCCACAACAGCATACGGAACTGGATTCGCTGGGTATTGCGGAATTTTGATGCCGGCAAACCACACCACGCTTGGCTGGCATGGTGGATTGCCGTGGTGGCGCCTGGTGTGCTGGTGTTGGCGGTGCACTGGCTATTGATTTGGTCGCTGGGTTGGATCGCTGCGGCCGTGTGGAGCGTGGCCATTCTGTATTCCACGCTCGGGTTTCGCCAGTTCAGCCACCATTTCACGGAAATCCGTGACGCGCTGGATGCGGGTGACGAAAATCAGGCACGCCAGTTGCTGGCGCAGTGGATGCGGATGGACGCCAGCACCTTGCCGCGCAATGAAATTGTGCGCCACGTCATTGAACACTCTGTGCTTTCGGCCCATCGCTATGTGTTCGGAGTCCTGGCTTGGTACACCGTGTTGGCGGCCTTGGGCTTGGGCCCGGTAGGCGCCGTGGTGTACCGCGTGAGCGAATACCTGGGGCGCTATGTCAATCGGCCTGAGCGGCCTTCCAGCCCGCCCATCAGTGCAGCCATGAAGGCCAACGCCACCCAAGCCTGGTCTGCCATGGACTGGCTGCCTGCGCGCGTGACGGCGCTGGGGTTTGCTTTTGTGGGAAGTTTCGAAGAGGCGGTGGATGGCTGGCGTCAGCAGGAACAGAATTCCCCAGGTGACAACGATGGCGTGGTGTTGGCAGCAACCTCCGGCGCCATCAACGTCAAGCTCAGTCCGCAAGATCGCCCTGGAGCCGGTCAAACCCCGCAGGCCGTCCATCTGCGGGCCGTTGTGGGGCTGGTCTGGCGCAACGTGGTGATGTGGATGGTGTTTTTGGCCTTGATTTCATTGGCCAAGCTGATCACCTGAGTTGGCTCAATAGCGCTTTTGCGACAGCTCTGCAAATAAATCGCTATATATTTTATAGCGCCTTGCGCTTATTCCACTTGGGCTAGAGGTGGATTTGAGGGTTGAAATCACCCCGCACCCCGGTTCATGCAGGTGGGTGCAGTTGTAAAACTTGCAATCCGACGCAAAAGCCTTGATGTCCGGCATCAGCGCGGCCAGGTGCATCGGATCGATGTGGTTCAGGCCAAATTCCTGAAACCCCGGTGAATCAATCACGGCCGTGTGGCTGGCCCTGTCCACCCAGTACAGGCTGGTGCTGGTGGTGGTGTGTTTGCCGGAATTCAGCGCGGTGGAAATTTCATTGGTCAGCACCTGTGCACCGGGCACCAAGCGGTTGATCAAGGTGCTTTTTCCTGCGCCTGAGGGCCCCAACACCAAGGTGGTTTTGCCCGCGAGCAAGGGCGTCAAAACATGCATATCGCCGGTCCCGGTAGGGCTCTCCCGTTCAGATTCCTCCTGGCGTGTGCGGGGCTTGAGTGCCAGGGGCAATACGCTGTAGCCCATGTCGCGGAACACCCCCAGCCGATCCCAGGCTTGGGCAAAGGGCTGAACCAGGTCGCTTTTGTTGAGGGCGATGATGGGGCGGATGCGTTCGGCCTCGGCTGCAATCAAGGCGCGCGCGAGTTGACTCTCGGAGTACTCGGGTTCTGCCGCAATCAGAATCAGCACCTGGTCCAAATTCGCGGCAAACGATTTGGTTCGGATCTCGTCTTGCCGGTAAAACAGATTGCGCCGGGGTTCCACTTTTTCGATGGTCCCCTCATCTTCCGTCGCTTGCCAAAGGACGCGGTCACCCACCACGGATTGGCTTTTCTTGCCGCGGGGATGGCAGATCAGCCGCCGACCGTCGTCGGTTTCGACCCATACATGGCGGCCATGGCCGGCAACGACCAGTCCGGGTTCGAGTTGAGAGGAGGTTGCCAATGGGTGTCCGGCTTCAGTCGGGTTGAATGAGTGCGTCGACCAAGGCGGCGCATTTGAAATCGTTGAGGGATATGCCCTGCACATCATGGGTATGCCAGCGCACGCTGCAGGCCTTGAACTGCACGAGCAAATCGGGGTGGTGGTCCTGGCGCTCGGCGATGTAGGCAACGGCATTGGCGAAAGCCATGGTTTCCAGGTAACTGTCGAAGCGATACGTTTTTTCGATCGCCACGTCGGAGCCGTCGCCGTGCAACTTCCAGCCGTCGATTTGCGCCATTTTTGCTATGATTTGCGTAGCACCAAGCGCCATCGTTGCGCGGGCTGCAGGCTCTTTTGGCTTCAATAGTGAGTCCATGTTAACTTGCCGCCAGTGTCGTGTGCATGCGCCCCAGCCGCTCGGATGCCGGCGGGTGGGAGTAATAAAACTTCACGTACACCGGATCGGGTGTGAGGGTTGATGCATTGTCCTGGTACAGCTTGAGCAAGGCGGACGTCAGATCGGGGCCGCTGGTCTGGGCCACGGCGTAGGCATCGGCTTCAAACTCGTGTTGGCGCGACATCTGGGCAAATACAGGGCCCAGGAAGCTGCCCGCCATGGGCATGACCATCATGAACAGCAACAGGGCGAGGGCGTCGTTGGCGGCTTTCATATTGGGTAGCACGCCCAAGCCGGTATAAAACCAGGCCTGCTGGCTGACCCAGCCCAGCAAGGCAAATCCAAGCAAGCTGGCTGCAAACAGGGAGGCGACGCGTTTGACGATGTGCCGGTGTTTGAAGTGCCCCAACTCGTGGGCCAACACGGCATCCACTTCCGGGGGCGTCAGCTGCTGGAGCAGGGTGTCGTAAAAAACCACGCGTTTGGATGCGCCAAAGCCGGTGAAGTAGGCATTGGCGTGGGCGCTGCGCTTGCTGCCATCCATCACAAAGAAGCCTTTGGCGCTAAAGCCGCAGCGTGCCATCAATTGGTGGACCCGGCTTTCCAGTGCTGGGTCTTGCAGGGGCTTGAACTGGTTGAACAGCGGTGCAATCCAGGTCGGATAGACCAGCAGGGCCAACAGGTTGAAACCCATCCATACGCCCCAGGTCCACAGCCACCACCATGGCCCTGTGGCGCCCATCATCCAAAGCACCAGAGCGGCCAGCGGAAGACCGATCAAGGCCGACAGCAGGGTGGACTTCGCCAAGTCTTGTACCCACAAGGTCACACGCGTCTTGTTGAACCCGAAACGCTGCTCGATCACAAAGGTCTGGTACAGCGTGAACGGTAAATCCAGGACGGCGTTGACCACAATGAAGGCTGCCAGCAAAGCCACCTGTTGCGCCAAACCGGGACCCCACAGGTCTGCCAAGATCTGGTTCAGCCAGGAAAGCCCACCCAGTAAAGTCCAGCACAGGGTGATGCCTGCGCCCCAAGCCATCTCCAGCAAAGAAAAACGCGACTTGGCAATGGTGTAGTCGGCGGCCTTTTGGTGCGCCTGCAAGCTGATTTTGGTGGCAAAAGCGGCAGGGACGGCATGGCGGTGCTGCGCGACGTGGCGCAGCTGGCGGCTGGTCAACCAGAGCTTCAGCAGCAAACTGGCCGACAGTGCCAGCGTAAACGCCAAGGTGGTGAGCAGGGAGGCGGAAACGTTAGGGGAAAATTCTGTCATGGGGCTGGAGTTTAGGCCATCGGTGACAATTGCGGGATGGAAGAAATTACCCCCCCGCTTGCCAAAGCAGATAAAAATCTCGTTTGGCTGGATTGCGAGATGACTGGCCTGAATCCAGACCTCGATCGCATCATTGAAATCGCTGTTGTGGTGACGGGTCCCCACCTCCAGCCTCGGGTCGAAGGTCCGGTGCTGGTGATTCACCAAACGGATGCACAACTGAATTTGATGGACGCCTGGAACAGGGGCACCCATGGCAAGAGCGGTTTGATCGACAAGGTGCGGGCCTCCGTCACGACCGAAGCACAGGCCGAAGAGCAATTGATTGCCTTTCTGGGTCAGTATGTTTCCGCCAATGGTTCACCCATGTGTGGCAATTCGATTGGGCAGGACCGCCGTTTCCTGGTGAAATACATGCCGCGCCTGGAGGCTTTTTTCCATTACCGCAACTTGGATGTGAGCACGCTCAAAGAGTTGTCCAAGCGCTGGCGGCCAGAGGTGTATGCATCGTTTAAAAAACAGCAACGCCATACCGCGCTGGCCGATGTGCATGAGTCCATTGACGAAATGGAACACTACCGCCAGCACTTCCTGAAGCTGGAATGACCCGATTAATTACTGGGAATTAGGTAGAAACCCGAATCCGGTCTATAATCGAAGGCTGCACTGCAATCAGTAGTGCATATTTGTACATCTCCCTTCATTCACTGGGTCCAAAGCACATTTGCGTAGCAAGTTGTGCAGAAAAGGGCCCCCAGCGCTGATAGAACTCCTTGTGAGTCAGAGCCGGTTCCGTTTGATGGTTGATGTTTTTTAACCATTGACGGAGCAACCACACAGCGTGTGGTGCTTGCGTGTGAGAAAAAATCATGACTGACGCTTTTCAAGCGACAGGCGAATTTGCGCCTGCCGAATCCTTTTCCAATACCGCTGTTGCCGAAATGCACGGTGAAGCCAATGCAGCTGAATTGTCTGCAGCGTCTGACGCCGCAGATGCACCCGAGGTGCCAAACGGCTTTATCGAACTCGGTCTTGCACCTGAGTTGATCCACGCGGTCAAGGACCTGGGCTATACCCAACCCACGACCGTGCAGGCGAAAGTCATTCCCATGGCTTTGCCTTCGGAGACAGCGGACCAGCAGGCTGCAAAATTCATCGACCTGATGGTGTCCAGCCAGACCGGTAGCGGCAAGACAGCCGCCTTCCTGTTGCCCGTGCTGCACACCTTGCTGAAGCAGCAAGCACAAGCCGAAGCCAAAGAGCGCGCCGACTACGAAGCGGCTGTGGCCGATGCTGCTGCCAAAGGCGAAGCGCCTCCCAAGCGCGCCAAGCGCCAAGACCCCACCAACCCCCGCAACTTCAAAGCCGCCACGCCTGGCGCCTTGATCGTTTGCCCGACCCGTGAATTGGCGCAGCAAGTCGCGCATGACGCGATTGACCTGGTGCAGCATTGCCGCGGCCTGCGCATTGCCAACATCGTGGGCGGTATGCCCTACCAGTTGCAAATTGCCAAGCTGCAGAACGCCAATCTGGTGGTGGCTACCCCTGGCCGTCTGCTGGACCTGCAGCGCTCCATGCAAATCAAGCTGGACCAAGTCCAGTTTTTGGTGGTGGACGAGGCCGACCGTATGTTGGACCTGGGCTTCTCGGACGATTTGGCTGAAATCAACCAACTCACCATTGGCCGCAAGCAAACCATGATGTTCAGCGCGACCTTTGCGCCGCGCATTCAGCAGTTGGCTGCCCGTGTCATGCGGGATGCCCAGCGCGTCACCATCGACAGCCCGCAGGAAAAACACGCCAACATCAAGCAAGTGCTGTTCTGGGCCGACAACGCCCAGCACAAACGCAAGCTGTTGGACCATTGGTTGCGTGACGCTGGCATCAACCAGGCCATCGTTTTTGCCAGCACCCAGATCGAGTGCGACGGCTTGGCCAATGATTTGCAACAAGACGGCTTCTCCGCCGTGGCTTTGCACGGCGCACTGAGCCAGGGTCTGCGCAACCGCCGCCTGATGGCCTTGCGCCAAGGCCAGGTGCAAATTCTGGTGGCAACCGACGTGGCCGCCCGTGGTATTGACGTACCCACGATCACCCACGTGTTCAACTTCGGTCTGCCCATGAAGGCCGAGGACTACACCCACCGCATTGGCCGTACCGGCCGTGCAGGGCGCGATGGCCTGGCCATCACCTTTGCCGAGTTCCGTGACCGCCGCAAGATTTTTGATATCGAAGCCTATAGCCGCCAGCCCATCAAACCGGAAGTGATTCCAGGTCTGGAGCCCCAGCAACGCATGCCTGAGTCGCGCCCCAGTTTTGGCGGTCGCGGTGATGGTCCAGGCCGTGGCCGCAGCAACGCTGGCCCCCGTGAAGGTGGATTCGGTGGTGGCAACCGTGGTGGATTTGGTGGCCGTGATTCTGGACCCCGTGAAGGTTTCAGCTACGAGCGCAAGGGTGGTTTCAACGACCGCTTTGCCGGCGGTAACCGTGGTGGTGCACCTGCTCCCCGCGGCGATTTCGGTGCTCCGCGTGGCGACTTTGGCGGTGCCCCCAAGGGCAACTTCGCACCGCGCGGTGACTTCGCGCCCCGTGGTGATTTCGGCGCCCCGCGTGGTGACTTTGGTGCGCCCCGTGGCGACTTCGCCGCACGCAAGCCCGCCTTCGGCAAGCCCACCGGTTTTGCCAAACCCGGCAACGGCGGCAAGGTGTTTGTGCCACGTGACTCCAAGAAGCGCAGCGCACGCAACTCTGACTGATCTGTACTGATCGGAACAGCAAAAAGGCCTCTTCTGAGGCCTTTTTTGTGTCTGTTGGAAACAGAAAATGTGAGCTATGGGGGCAACGACCTATCGCATCGATATGGAAATGGAATCAGGCCATGCCATTGCGGCTGGCCAGCTCCACAAACAGGCCCGCATGGTCCAAATCTGCCAGCCCGTGCTCCACCCCTTGTGCATAGAGCTGTTCAAACAGCCCGGTGATCGGGGCTTCAAATCCGATTTCATTGGCGGTGGACAGGGCATTGCGCAGGTCCTTAAGCTGCACCGCCATGCGGCCCTTGGGCGTGAAGTCGCGTTCCACCATGCGTTGGCCATGCACCTGCAGGATGCGGCTGTCGGCAAACCCGCCCGTGATGGCCTCTTTGACCTTGGCCATGTCCGCACCGCCTTTTTCGCACAGCAGCAAGGCCTCGGCCACGGCGCCTATGGTGATGCCCACAATCATCTGGTTGGCCAGTTTGGCCAGTTGGCCGGAACCGGTGGGGCCGACGTGGGTGGGGTGGCCGAAAACGGACAGGATGGGCATGGCCCGTTCATAGTTGGCCGCCTTGCCACCGACCATGATGGCCAGGGAGCCCTGTTCCGCGCCGATGGTGCCGCCGGATACCGGAGCGTCCAGGTAGTCAATGTGCAATTCACTCAGGCGGGCGGCGTGGTCACGGGCTTCGCTGGGTTTGATGGAGGACATGTCCACCAGCAGGCTACCGGGTTGCATGGCCGCTGCGGCACCCATGCCAAACAGCACCTGGCTGACCACCGCACCGTTGTCCAGCATGGTGATGACCAGATCCGCATCCCGGACGGCATCGCCGGGTGTCGGGTGAACCAGGGCGCCGTCTTGGACCAGACGCTGCGCGCGGTGCAGCGTGCGGTTCCACACATGCACCTCATGCCCGGCTGCGCACAGCCTGCGCGCCATCGGATAGCCCATCATGCCGATGCCCAAAACCGCAATTTTCATTTGATTCTCCGTGCTCTGCACACAAGAATACAGGGATGCGGACCGGGCAAGCCGGGGTGCAGACCGGTTTTGCTGTCAAGTGCCTGACGGCTGCACCAAGCTGGGGCACTGCCCAGCGGTCACCGCATTACATCAGCAGGTGTTCTCCGGCGTTGTCACCGCCCAGGGTGACGTAGTTCACCTTGCGGATGTCCATGAGTTTTCTGCCGCCTGAATAGCTGATGGAGCTCTGGATGTCCTGCTCCATCTCCACCATGGTGTTGGCCAGCTTGCCTTTGACCGGTTCCAGAATACGCTTGCCTTCGACGTGTTTGTATTCGCCCTTGTTGAAGTCGCTGGCCGAGCCGTAGTACTCCTTGAACAGCTTGCCGTCTACTTCCACGGTCTGGCCAGGGCTTTCTTCGTGGCCCGCCAGCATGGAGCCAATCATGACCATGGTGGCGCCAAAGCGGATGGATTTGGCGATGTCGCCGTGTTCGCGGATACCGCCGTCGGCAATGATGGGTTTGGTCGCCACGCGGGCGCACCACTTGAGCGCGCTCAACTGCCAGCCGCCGGTGCCAAAGCCGGTTTTCAGCTTGGTGATGCAGACCTTGCCGGGGCCAATGCCGACCTTGGTGGCGTCGGCACCCCAGTTTTCGAGATCAATCACCGCCTCGGGCGTGGCCACATTGCCGGCGATGATGAACGCGGATGGCATTTTTTCCTTCAGGTAGGCGATCATGTCCTTCACGCTGTCGGCATGGCCGTGCGCGATGTCGATGGTGACGTACTCGGGCACCAGGCCCAGGGCCAGCAACTGGTCCACGGTGGCGTAGTCGGGCTTTTTGACGCCCAGCGAGATCGACGCAAACAGGCCCTTGGCCTTCATGTCTTTGACGAACTGCACATTGTCCAGATCGAAACGGTGCATCACGTAAAAGTAGCCGTTTTGCGCCAGCCAGATACAGATGGACTCGTCCACCACCGTTTTCATGTTGGCCGGAACCACCGGAATGCGAAACCGCCGCCCCCCCAGTTCGACACTGGCATCACATTCCGAGCGGCTTTCGACGCGGCATTTGCGGGGCAACAACAGGATGTTGTCGTAGTCAAAAATTTCCATAACCCAAGCTCCTTGTCCGATGTTCAAGAAAAAAATCTAGAAAAAACCAGGGCGCTTGGATCGAGCCGGATCGGTGTTTGCCGCAGTGTTTTGCGCACCGCAGAAACAAAAAACCGGGCTGCAATTGCTTGGGCCCGGTGGTTGATTGTATACAAAATGCGCCGGGTCGGTCGCCTTTCTACAATCGGGGGATGTTTTCACCCCACGCCCCCCTGGACACTTCGCTGTCACCGCTTTTGGACACCCTCAACCCCGAGCAGCGCGCCGCCGTCACCCTGCCCGCCGAACACGCGCTCATCCTGGCGGGGGCCGGTTCGGGCAAGACCAAGGTACTCACCACCCGCATTGCCTGGCTGCTGCACAGCGGTTATGTAAGCCCCGGCGGCATTCTTGCGGTCACCTTCACCAACAAGGCCGCCAAGGAAATGATGACGCGCTTGTCGGCCATGCTGCCCATCAATGTGCATGGCATGTGGATTGGTACCTTCCACGGCCTGTGCAACCGTTTTTTGCGTGCCCATTTCAAAATGGCCAACCTGCCGCAAAGCTTTCAGATCCTGGACACGCAAGACCAGCTCAGCGCCATCAAGCGCCTGTACAAACAGTTCAACATCGACGCCGAACGGTTCCCGCACAAGCAAATGCAGTGGTTTATTGGCGGCTGCAAGGAAGACGGCCTGCGCCCCAATATGGTGGAAGTGCGCGATGACGAGACCCGCAAAAAGGTCGAGTTTTACCAGCTGTACGAAGAGCAGTGCCAGCGCGAAGGCGTGGTGGACTTTGGCGAGCTGATGCTGCGCAGCTTTGAGGTGCTGCGCGACAACGACCCCATCCGCGAGCACTACCAGCGCCGCTTTCGTCACATCCTCATCGACGAGTTCCAGGACACCAACAAGCTGCAATACGCCTGGATCAAGATGCTGGCGGGCACCGGGGCCCACGGCTCGGCAGACGACCCTAACAGCTTCAAGCCCACGGGCAGTGTGCTGGCGGTGGGCGATGACGACCAGAGCATTTACGCCTTTCGCGGCGCACGGGTGGGCAATATGACTGACTTTGTGCGCGAGTTCAAGGTGCAGCACCAGATCAAGCTGGAGCAAAACTACCGCAGCTACAGCAATATCCTGGACTCGGCCAACGCCCTGATCAGCCACAACAGCAAGCGCCTGGGCAAGAACCTGCGCACCGATCAGGGGCCGGGCGAGCCGGTGCGGGTGTACGAGGCGCCCAGCGATTTTTCCGAGGCGCAGTGGATGGTGGACGAGATGAAGCAGCTGGTACGCGACGGTTTTGACCGCAAGGAAATCGCCGTGCTGTACCGCTCCAACGCCCAAAGCCGGGTGATCGAAACCGCGCTGTTCAATGCGGGCATGCCCTACAAGGTGTACGGCGGCCTGCGCTTTTTTGAGCGCGCCGAAATCAAGAGTGCGCTGGCCTATTTGCGCCTGCTGGAAAACCCGCGCGACGACACCAGCTTCCTGCGCGTGGTGAACTTTCCCCCGCGCGGCATCGGAGCGCGCTCCCTGGAACAGCTGCAGGATGCTGCCCGTCTGACCGGCTGCTGCCTCAGTGATGCGGTCAGCGGACTGGGCGGCAAGGCCGGTATGAATTTTGGCGCCTTCCTGGCCAAAATCGAGGTGCTGCGCGAGCAAACGCAGGGCATGAAGCTCAAGGACGTCGTCGACCTGGTGCTGGACAAGAGTGGTTTGCTGGAGCACTACAAGGCCGATCGGGAAGGTGAAGACCGCGTCGAAAACTTGGAAGAACTGGTCAACGCCGCCGAGAGTTTTGTCTCGATCGAAGGCTTTGGCCGCGATGCGGTGGCGTTGCCGGGAGACAACTCGGCGGACTCCACCTCCGTGTTGACGCAGTCACCCGCGTCCCAGGGTCTGGACCTGAACCAGCCTGTAGGCGATGAGACTGCACCCGATTTCGAGGCGGGCGAAACCATTTCCCCACTGGCGGCCTTTTTGTCGCATGCGGCCCTGGAAGCAGGGGACAACCAGGCCCAGGCTGGGCAAGACGCCATTCAGCTCATGACGGTGCACTCCAGCAAGGGTCTGGAGTTTGACGGCGTCTTCATCACCGGCATGGAAGAGGGCCTGTTCCCGCACGAAAACTCTATGAACGACCGCGACGGCCTGGAGGAAGAGCGCCGCCTGATGTACGTGGCCATCACCCGCGCGCGCAAACGCCTGTACCTGAGCCACTCGCAAACCCGCATGCTGCACGGGCAGACGCGTTACAACCTCAAGAGCCGCTTCTTTGAAGAATTGCCCGAAGAAGCCTTGAAGTGGCTCACGCCCCGTTATGGCATGCCGGCGGCGCCTGGCATGGGCCGTCCCTGGGGCCAGACATTTGCTCCTAATTCAGGAGCTGCTCACGCATATTCCACGGTGGCTGGTGGCACATTTGGCAAGGAAGTGGCGCGCAAGGAAGAGCCTGCGCACGGCCTCAAGGTCAAACAAAAAGTGTTCCACGCCAAGTTTGGCGAAGGCACGGTGCTGACGCTGGAAGGCGTGGGCGACGACGCCCGCGCCCAGATCAACTTCCCGCGCCACGGCATCAAGTGGCTGGCGCTGAGCGTGGCCAAGCTGACGCCGCTGCCTTGATTTAAAACGCCTTGTGTTTGGGTGCGTTTGTGCCTGGACCTCGCGCCGAGTTTGAGGTTTGATAGAGGGAAGCTCTGGCGTCCACCGCGCGCAAGGTGGGCGGCGCAGCTTGCGGACTCCGGCTCACCTCGCGGGCGAACGTTTTTGGCGTGGCTGCTTCAGTTCGTGAACACCGTAGCTGGCGCGCCTGCTCTGTGGCAACCGCGAATGGAGCCTGCGCTCGCAAGCCGCACCACCCGCCTTCAGTGGCTGCGTGGTGAACCTGCAAGGGGGAACCAAATTGCCCATTACCTTTATCACCGCGATGCCGCAGTCTTCCCTTGCCGCTCCCACTACGCCCCTTGGGCAGGTGGATCGGGTGTCCGTTCGGCGGCCCCATTCGCGGTGGCTACAGAGTAGGCGACCCCACAGCCGTGTTAACGCTGCAATGCAGGCCTGCCAGAAAAGCCCGCCCGCGAGCGTGGGCCAGAGAAGGGATACCCGGTTCGCCTGCCCCGCCCACACGCAGGCACGAAAAAGCCGGAAAGTCAATACATTTGCTATCAAATAAGTAGCTGCTTGCGCATATTCCACAAGGGCTTACGGCACATTTGACCATCAATTGCCAGTGCCAGGAGGGCATCCTGCGCCAGGCCTTGTGTGGGGCTAAACTGGCGCTTGTCCCTGAAAACTGAAACATCCCACGGTCCAACTCCAATCCATGTCCGATATCACCATCTACCACAACCCGGCGTGCAGCGCCTCCCGTAACGCATTGGAGCTGATCCGCAGCACTGGCGCCGAGCCCGAAGTCATTGAGTACCTCAAGCATCCGCTAACCCAGCTGCAACTCCAGGAGCTGCTGCAAGCCATGGGCGTCGGTCCCCGCGAACTGCTGCGCCACAAAGGCCCATTGTTCGAGGAGTTGAACCTGGCGGATCCGAAATGGACCGATGCGCAGTTGCTGGACTTCATGGCCCAACACCCCGCCTTGATGAACCGTCCCGTGGTTGTCACACCCCTGGGCGCCAAGCTGTGCCGTCCGGCGGAAACCGTACTGGAGCTCTTGCCGAAGTCCTGATGCAGAGCAAAAGAAAAAGCCGCCGTGCTCCAGGCCCGGCGGCTTTTTTGTGGCTGGGTGCATGTGCCCCAGCCAATCAGCAGGACGCTTAGCTGCCGATCACCCCGCCATCAACCTTGGTGATGACGATGGTGGCCGAGCGGGGGCGTTTGCCAGCACCGTAGCCGGCGTTGGCGGGCCATTGGCTGGTGTACTTGGCGGGGTCGCCCACGTCGGCCATTTTGGTGCCTTCGCCGGGGTGCTGGATGTTGATGAACATCGCTTTGCCGTCCGGGGTCTCGCACAGGCCGGTGATTTCGCAGTCCTTGGGGCCGACCAGAAAGCGCTTGAGCATATCGGGGGTCTGGGCCTTGCCGACGTAGGTGTCGACCTGCTTGCTGCTGCCGTCCGGGCGTGGGTAGGACAGGGTTTTCTTGGCCCCATCGCCCACCTTGCCGGGGATGGCGGCGAGCAGCATGCAGTTGGTCTTGTCGGTGTAGGCACCGTCGTCGGTCTGGATCCAGCACAGGCCGGTGGCCTGGCTGAAGGCCAGGCCGTCGGGGGCGGACAGGTCGTTGTCGTCGGTCAGGTTGGAGAGGTTGATCTTGCCCTTGTCCGCGTCGGCTTCCGAGGCAAACAGATAGATGTCCCATTGGAACGCGGTGTCGGCCGGGTGCGCCTGGGCCACGCGGATGATGTGGCCGTGCACATTGCCCTTGTTTTCTTTGCTGCCCTTTTTGTCGGTGTAATAGCGCGGGTTGGCGGCGTCCACACCCATGTCGCCGTCCACGGTGCGCTTGCTGTTGTTGGTGAGGGACATGTAGAACTCGCCGTTGCGCGGGTTGATGCCACCCCACTCGGGGCGGTCCATCTTGGTGGCGTTCACGGCGTCGGCGGCCAGGCGGGTGAAGATGGCCACATCGGCGTCGGACTTGAACTCGAAGTCAGGGTTGGCGGCAATGACGGGGTTGTTCATGGACAGCTCGATCCACTGGCCGGTGCCGTCGTCCTTGAAGCTGGCGGCAAACAAGGTGCCCTGGTCCAGGTACTTGTCGCCAATGGCCAGGCGGTTGGCGGAATTGGCGTCGGCCGCGTCCCACTTGGCGGCGGACACGTACTTGTACATGTACTCGCCGCGTGAATCGTCACCCATGTAGGCCACGATGGGCTGACCCGCCACCGCCTTGGCAAAACTCACGCTTTCGTGGGCGAAACGGCCCAGGCCGGTGCGTTTGCGCACTGCCAGCTGGGTGTCGTAGGCATCCATTTCGACCACGTAGCCAAAGGTGTTCATTTCGTTGCGGTAGTCGGCACTGGCGCTGGCACCCAGCGCGCCGTTGTTCCAGCGCACATATTGGTCGGCGCTACCGGCGCTTTCCCAGCCGTGGCGGCTGGCTGCACCGGCCTTGCGGCCATAACGGACCAGGGCGGCCACGGACTTGTCTTTTTTGCCACGGCGCTCATCGTCCTTGGCGTCACGGTGGAAGTAGCCATACCAGTTCTCCTCGCCCGAAACAAAGGTGCCCCAAGGGGTTTTGCCGGTGCCGCAGTTGTTCAGCGTGCCGCGGGCCTTGGTGGCGTCCGGGCTGAAGCGGGTGACCAGGTGCGCGCTGCCCTTGGCCGGCCCGCTGATGCGCACTTCGGTCATGCTGGTGACGCGGCGGTTGAAAGCGGAGCCGGGGCGGTAGTTCCACTGGCCCGCTGTCGCGGCGATCTCGACGACTGACAGGCCATGGATGGCGAGTTCCTTGTCCACTTCCGCAGCCGCGCGGGGCAGGGTGGAGCCGCCGCCCTGGGCGTGGATGAAGAAGGAGCTGAGTTTTTCGTCGGTGGTGGCCTCATGGTTCATGGCCAGCAGGGCGCGGGTGGTGGCGCTGCTGGAGGGCCGACCCTGGGCGTCCAGGCCGAAGTACTCCATGCCGTCATGGTGGTCACCGGCACGGTTGTCCCAGTCGGTGTCGCTGCCATCGTTTTTGAAGGCAGCGGTGGAGGCTTTCAAAGGGTCGCCCAGCGCGTAAATGACCTGTGCCTGGTAGCCCGCAGGCACCACGATCTTGTCGGCCAGGCTTTTGCCCACTGCCACAAATCCCATGGCGCTCAGGGGGGCCGCCATGGTTGCAGATCCTGCAGCACCGGCCATGCCGCCGGTGCTGGCGCAGCCGGTCAAGGCTGCGCCACCGAACACGGAGGTGGCGGCGGCGCCGACGGTTCCCAGCAGCAGGCGACGGCGGCTCAGGCGGGCGGCCAGCACGGCGTCGAATTCGGGGCTGGCGCTGGTGTTGGATTCTTCGTTGTTGAAGCGGAAGTCGGGGCTGTTCGGGATTCTGTTTTTCATGGTCAGAGCTTGCAGGCAGGTGGAAAACCCATAGCATGGCGCATGCCTGTGACAGTCCTATGACACCCCAATGGCAAAAAAAAACCCGGTCAGAGCCGGGGTGGGGAGGGTGGCACGCTTTCCTGCCTTGTGGTCAGGGGTAGCTTTGAACCTCTTTGCCGCCTTTTTTTCCGGAAATCTGCCACGCCGTGCGCTGGTTGGCCAGGCGGGCCAGGTATTCCAGTTCCTGGTCGGTGTGGTTGATGGCTTTTGCGGGTGTCAATGAGTGGCCGTCTTTGGGGCTCACCTCACCCCAGTAGGCCTGGTGGTACTCGGACACGCTGGTGGTTTTGTCCCTGCCTGCGGTCATGTCCACGGTGCCATAGCAGTTGCAAAAATAGCTGCGCCCGCCCTGGTCGGCAAAAATCTCGGTGTACACCCCCGTGCCGCGAATGCCTGCGGTCATGGTGGGCGTGACGATTTGGCGGTTGCTGCCCTTGCCCCACACACTGGCCACCGCGCCGGTGATCAGGCGCAGCACGCTTACGGCATTGAGGGTGGCACCGCGTTCTACCGTCAAATTGGAGTTTTGGCGTACGTGGAAAGAGGCGTTTCCAATCACAAAAATGAGAATGGACTGGGGGCCGGTCATGATCTCATCACCGGTCTGGATGGCTTGCTGGGGCGACAAACGCTTGCCGTTGACGGTGGCATCGCCAATGAGTTGCACGACGTTGCTGCGGTTTTGCGCCTGGGCCGCTTCAAAGCCCCCCAAGGCGGTCCAGGCTGCCGCGGCTTGCAGGAAGCCGCGGCGCTGGAACCACATAACTTCCTGTTCACTGCGGCCTTGCAAAGTGTGCTGCGTCATGGGTTTTCTCCTGAAGGGGCCTCGAAGCTATCACGAAACGTGAAATAGATGGACGTGAAGAACATGGCGGCCATCAGCATGGCCGCGGGAAACAGGGTGGCCGTCACCAGTCCGGTGCTGCCCAGGAGGGCCGCGATGCTGGTCACCACCATGCCCATGAACAAAAAGGCCCCCATCCAGACCAATCCATACACCGTGAAGGCCCAAAAATTGCGCAGGCAGGCCACCAGGCTGAAAAACAGGCTTTTCACCGGGGAAATACCATGCCAGAACACCAGCGCCGGCGCATGCCAGAACAGCAGCGACAGCGGCATGTACAGGGCCATGGCCACCAACATGGCCAGCTGAAAATCGCCTTCTTGCAGCAACTCGGGCGTCATGACGCCGCCGACCAGGTACAGCTTGGCAAATTTGCCCCCGTCGATCAAGGCCGACAGGCCCAGCACCAGCAAAAATCCGGCGGCATACAGGGCGCCCAGGACCAGCATGGCGCGCATTTGCTGGCGCCCCGCACGAAAGGCACTGGCCAGGACAGCGGGCATGGGAAATTTTCCCTTGCCGACTTCCTTGGTGGCCGCCATCAGGCCCAGGGTGGCGCTGGGCAGCAGCGCCAGCGCCAATGCACTGCCCAGCACCGGCACGATGTTCAGCACCGACATCACCGCCATGAACAGGAAAAACAGGCCCGAGAGCGCCAAGGGCTGCCGGAAAAAAGTCTGAATCCCCAGCTTGACCCATTGGGCACCCTGGCGGGCCGGGAGGATTTGGAGTTTCATGCGGTGGCGCTGGTGAGAGCGTCCAGGGTTAAGGGGTGGCGCATGCGCTGGCGCAGCACCCGTTCGAAATGGGTGGGGTCGTGGGCCTGGAGCATGGACGCTTCGCGTGGCAGGTGCAAGTCCCACAGACGCGAAATCCAGAAGCGCAGCGCACCGGCACGGGCCATGGCGGGCAACAGGTCGCGCTCTTGCGGCTGCAGGGGGCGCACCTGGGCGTAGGCTTCCAGGAAAGCCGTGGCCCGCTGCGGGTCGGACGCACCGGTGGCCAGGTCAATACACCAGTCGTTCAGGCACACGGCAATGTCAAAAACCCAGGCGTCGGTGCCGGCAAAATAGAAGTCAAAAAAACCCGCCAGCCGGGGCTGCTGCGGTGCGTCCGCCGGGGTTTCGAACATGACGTTGTCACGGAACAGGTCCGCGTGGATGGGGCCACGGGGCAGGGCGCCATAGGTGGACAGCGTGGCCACGTGGTTTTGGTAGGCCAGCTCGCTTTGCAGCAGGGCGGCCTGCTCGGGTTCCAGGTGCGGCAGTACCACCGGTGCGGTTTCGTTCCACCAGGGCAAGGCGCGCAAATTGGGCTGCTGCATGGCGAAATCGACTCCGGCCAGGTGCATTCTGGCCAGCATGTCGCCCACCAGGGCGCAGTGGACGGGGGTGGGGCGGAGTTCGCTTTTGCCACGCAAACGGTTGACCACGGCAGCCGGCTTGCCATTCAGGCTGTGCAAGACATCCCCATCTTTATCGGTGGCCGGGTCGGGCACCGGAATGCCCTTGTAGGCCAGATGCTTCATGAGCCGCAGGTAAAACGGCAACTCTTGCGGCGTGAGGCGCTCAAACAGGGTCAGCACATAGGCGGCCTGGTCGGTGGTGACAAAATAATTGGTGTTCTCAATGCCGCCCGAGCAGCCCTCCAGGGTTTTGAGGGTGCCCAGTTTCAGGGATTGGAGGAGCTTGCTGGCCTCGGCAAACGAGACCTCTGTGTAAACCGCCATGGTCAGCCCACCGAAAATTCAGAGAGGGAAGGGACCGGATCGGTGGCGTTGGACGGGGAAAAAGGGGTAGAGGCGCTGCGCATGGACCGATTGTAGAACGGCCGCCCTTGCACAAGGGGGTGCCCGGCGCAGGCAAAATGCCTGCCATGCAAGATTCCAAAAAAACCCTTTTGCTGGTGGACGGTTCCAGCTACCTGTACCGGGCCTTTTTCGCCGGGGGCGGTGACATGAGCACCACCTTGCCGGATGGCACCGTACAAAAGACCGGCGCGATCCGCATCCTGGTCAACATGATGCAGTCCCTGCGCAAGGAGTATCCCGCCCACTACGTGGCCTGTGTGTTTGACGCCAAGGGTCCCACCTTCCGGGACGCCATTTACCCGCAGTACAAGGCGCACCGCGACCCCATGCCGGACGATTTGCGCAGCCAGATCGCGCCCATCCACGAGGTGGTGCGCCTGCTGGGCTGGCCGGTGCTGGACGTGCCGGGGGTGGAGGCCGACGACGTGATCGGCACGCTGGCGGTGGCTGCCGCGAGCCAGGGTATTGAGGTCATTGTCAGCAGCGGCGACAAGGATTTGGCCCAGTTGGTCAATGAACACATCACCATCATCGACACCATGAACGGCCGACGCCGCGACCTGGCCGGGGTGGAAGCCGAGTTTGGCGTGCCCGCCCGCCTGATGCTGGACTACCAGACCCTGGTGGGCGACACCGTGGATAACGTGCCGGGCGTGGCCAAGGTCGGCCCCAAGACGGCGGTGAAGTGGCTGCAGGAATACGGCTCGCTGCAGGGCGTGGTGGACAACGCCGCCCACATCAAGGGCGTGGTCGGCGAAAACTTGCGCCAGGCCTTGGGCTGGCTTCCAACTGGCCGCTCGCTGCTGACCATCAAGACCGACTGCGATCTGGATGGCTGGGTGCCGGGTCTGCCTGCTATGGATTCGATAGCTGCTTGCGCACAGGATACGGGGGCTCTGCGCATTTTTTGCGAGAAATACGGCTTCAAGGGCCTGGCTAAATCGCTGGAGGCACAGGCGGCGAACGGAAATGGAATTCCAGGAAATGGGGTCGGATCCACGCAGCGCAGCGGAGCTGGCTCTGACCCCAATTCCGGGCGAGCGCAAACGACTTCGCCAGGGCTTTTCGATGAACCCGCCGCCGAGGCCGCCGCTTCGCGCGCCAGCAAGCTGGCCTGCGACACCATCCTGGGCTGGGAGCAATTCGACACCTGGCTGGCCAAGCTGCAAACCGCCGAACTGGTGGCGCTGGACACCGAAACCACCTCCATCGATGAAATGCGCGCCGAAATCGTTGGCATCTCCTTCAGTGTGGAGCCGGGCCAGGCCGCCTATATCCCGGTGGCGCACCGCTACCCCGGTGCGCCCGAGCAGTTGAACCGCGAAGAGGTGCTGGCCAAACTCAAACCCTGGCTGGAAAACCCGGTGGCCAAGAAACTCGGTCAGCATATCAAGTACGACCGCCATGTGTTCGCCAACCACGGCATTGAGGTGCAGGGGTATGCGCACGACACCATGCTGCAAAGTTATGTGCTGGAAGCGCATATGCCGCACGGGCTCTCCAGCCTGGCCCAGCGGCACCTGGGGCGCAGCGGCATCAGCTTTGAAGACCTGTGCGGCAAGGGCGCCAGCCAGATTTGTTTTGACCAGGTGGAGATTGCCCAAGCCGCCGAATATTCGTGCGAAGACGCCGACCAGACGCTGGACGTGCACCGCGTGTTATGGCCGCAGTTGCAATCCAACGACAAACTGAAGTTCATTTACGAACTGGAAATCGCCAGCAGCGAAACCCTGTACCGCATCGAGCGCAACGGCGTGCTGATCGACGCGCCCACCCTGGCGGCGCAAAGCCATGCGCTGGGCCAGCGCATCCTGCAACTGGAAACCGAGGCGTTCGAGATTGCAGGCCAGCCTTTCAATCTGAGTAGTCCCAAGCAATTGGGCGAAATTTTCTTTGACAAGCTCGGCATGCCCGTGGTCAAGAAGACCGCCAGTGGCGCCCGCAGCACCGACGAAGAAGTACTGGAAAAACTGGCCGAGGACTACCCGCTGCCCGCCAAGCTGCTGGAGCACCGCGGGCTGGCCAAGCTCAAGGGCACCTACACCGACAAGCTGGCCCAGCTGGCCAATCCCCGCACGGGGCGCGTGCATACGCACTACGCGCAGGCCGTGGCGGTGACCGGGCGCTTGAGCAGCAACGACCCCAACCTGCAAAACATCCCGATCCGTACCCCCGAAGGCCGTCGCGTGCGCGAGGCTTTTGTGGCGCCTGCGGGCTCGGTGATTGCCAGCGCCGATTACAGCCAGATCGAGCTGCGCATCATGGCCCACATCAGCGACGACGCTGCGCTGTTGCGGGCCTTCCACGAGGGGCTGGATGTGCACCGGGCCACGGCTGCCGAGGTGTTTGGCGTGGCGCTGGAGCAGGTGAGCAGCGAACAGCGCCGTTACGCCAAGGTCATCAACTTCGGCCTGATTTACGGCATGAGCGCCTACGGCCTGGCGCGCAATCTCGGTATCGACAACACGGCGGCCAAAAATTACATCGCCCGCTACTTTGAGCGTTATCCGGGGGTGAAACGCTTTATGGAAACCACGCGCGCGCTGGCGAGAGAACAGGGTTATGTGGAGACCGTGTTTGGCCGGCGCCTGCAGCTGGCCGGAATTACGACCGCCAAGGGCGCCCAGCTGGCGGGCCTGGAACGCGCCGCCATCAACGCCCCCATGCAGGGCACGGCGGCCGACCTCATCAAGCTCAGCATGGTCAAGGTACAGCAGGTGCTGGACGCCGAGCACCGAGGCACCAAAATGATCATGCAGGTGCACGATGAACTGGTGTTTGAAGTGCCTGAAAACGAGGTGGACTGGCTCAAAACCGAAATTCCGCGCCTGATGGCCGGGGTCGCCGAGCTCAAAGTGCCTTTGCTGGCCGAGGTCGGGGTGGGGCCAAACTGGGACCAGGCGCATTGAGGCGCCGATGCATGGGGGCGGGCACGGCGGCGCCCCTGTGGCTTGGAGCAGCATTTGTGCGTCACAATGCTGCCTCTTTGAAAAATATTGGTTAAATAGGGCTCTAGCCCGCACAGAATATGCGTAAACAGCTATGATTTTAATAGCAATCGTGATCGGAACCCTGGCCGCGGGTATTGGCAGCGTGTGGCTGGCCGCCGCCCTGAGCTTTGGCGTATTGGCCCGTTACACCCAGCACATGCTGAGTCTGGCGGCCGGTGCCTTGTTGGCCACCGCCTTCATGCATTTGCTGCCCGAAGCCTTCGAGAGCCAGGCCGGTGCCCACGACTTGTTCGTGACCCTGCTGATCGGCGTGGTGTTTTTCTTTTTGCTGGACAAGGCCGAACTGTGGCACCACGGCCATGAGCACCACCACGAGCAGGAACACCATGGCCACGGGCATGTCCATGACCATGCTCACGGGGCCGCACCGGTGGCGGGGAGTTGGGCCGTACTCACCGGCGACAGCGTGCATTGTTTCGGCGATGGCGTGTTGATCGCCTCGGCCTTCATGGCCGATATGCGCCTGGGCGTGATCGCCGCGCTGGCGGTGCTGGCGCACGAGGTGCCCCACCACATGGGCGACCTGATGGTGCTGCGCACCGGGTCCACCAACAAGCGCGCGGCACTGGTCAAGGTTTCGCTGGCGGGCGCAGTGACGGCCCTGGGAGGCTTGACCGGCTACTGGCTGGTGGAGCAGTTGCAGGACTATCTGCCGTATTTTCTGGTGGTGGCGTCCAGCAGCTTTATTTATGTGGCGCTGGCCGATCTGATACCGCAGTTGCAAAAACGCCTGAGCGCACGGCAAACCGCTGCCCAGGTTGCCTGGTTGCTGGTGGGCATTTTTTTGGTGACTTTTGTCAGCGGTCTGGCCCACGGGCGTTGAGTACGGGGCGGGCAAGAACATTCGCCGCTGACAGGTAACGCTTAATGTGAGTCAAGGTCTGCCGCTTGGCGCCGCGAGATAATGGGCTGTTCTTTTTAACTGCACTTTCTCATGAACAACATCAGGGATTTCATGGCGGGCGACCACCGCTATTGCGACGAGGTTTTTGTCGATGCCGAACGGGCTGTGGCAGCGCAGGCTTGGGACAGCGCCACGGCGGCATTCACCCAGTTTCAGAATTTGGTACTGCAGCATTTCGCTGCGGAAGAGGCTTTGCTTTTTCCCGCCTTCGAAGAAAAAACCGGCATGCGCATGGGCCCCACCCAGGTCATGCGGGGTGAACATGTGCAGATGCGCCAGCTCATGGACGCAGCGCGCCAGGCCTTGCTGGTGCAGGATGCGGACGACTATTCCGGTTACGCCGAAACCCTCTTGATCATGATGCAGCAGCACAACATGAAGGAAGAAAATGTGCTGTACCCCATGTGTGACCAGCACCTGAGTGGCCAGACGGACGTCTTGTTGCCACAGATGAAGGACAACATGCCGGGCCGGGCGGACTAGTCCCATGCTTCAGACACCGGCCGACAAGATCATCGATGGGCGTGGGCTGGAGCCACCAGAGCCTTTTGTGCTGACCATGGACGCCCTGGGCGTGATGGAGCCCAGCCAAAAATTGCTGTTGATCCTGACGCGCGAACCCTTTCCGCTCTACCGGGCGCTGCAAAACCAGGGCTACTCCTACCAGACCGAAGTCACCATGCAAGGCACATTTGAAATTTTGATCTGGCGCAAGCAGTTCTGATGCAAGCGCTTTTGTCCTTCGACCAGTCTCCACCCATCAGCGCGCCCCTGCGGTTTTTTCTGACCGCTCCGCTGTTTGCCATGGCGGCGGGCGGTTTGCTGCTGTGGAGCGGCCCCGATCTGTTTGCCTCGCGCTGGACACCCGCCGCGCTGGCACTCACCCATTTGGTGACCGTGGGTTTCATGTTGCAGGTGATGCTGGGCGCCATGCAGCAGCTGCTGCCGGTGATGGCCGGGGCCAATATCAGGCGTCCCTTGCTGATCGCCACCGTGGTGCATGCCGCCATCACGCTGGGAGGGATTCTTCTGGTGGCCGCTTTTCTGACGCTTCAGCCCTGGTTGTTCGGGGGGGCGGTGTTTTTGCTTGCCGTCGGGGTCATGACCTTTGTAGCGGCCGCGGCGTATGCGCTGTATGGCGTGCCCACCACCAGCCCCATCATCCGCGGCCTGCGCCTGGGGCTGATTGGCCTGGGCGTGACCGTGAGCATAGGCCTGCTGAATGCGGTGTCTTTGGGCTGGGGGCTGGGTGTTCCTCTGGCGAAACTGGCCAATGTGCACCTGGGCTGGGGTTTTGTGGCCTGGGGCTGCGCCATGCTGGGCGCGGTGGGCTTTGTGGCGGTGCCCATGTTCCAGCAGACCCCCAGTTATCCCAGCTGGTTCGGGCGAGGCTTTGCGGTGTCGACGCTGGTGGTTGTTGCCTTGTGGACGGGGGCGGAGCTGGCTGGCTGGGAGCGCAGTGCCTCGCTGCTGTCCATTGGGGTGGTGCTGGTGGCCGCCACCTTTGCCCTGACCACGCTGAATCTGCAGCGTATGAGCAAACGCCCCAAGCTGGACGCCGTTCAGCTCTTGTGGCGGGTCGCCATGGTCAGCGCGCTGCTGGCCTGCGGCCTGTGGCTGCTGGCGCGGGTGTCGCCCACCCTGGCCCAGTGGCAGGGCTGGCCTTTGCTGTTTGGCACCTTGCTGCTGTTTGGCGGCTTCATGTCGGTGATCGTGGGCATGTTGTACAAAATCGTCCCCTTCCTGGTCTGGTTGCACCTGCAAAACCTTGGCCGGGGCCGCTTGATGGCACCCAACATCAAAAAAGTGCTGGATGAAAAACAGATCGACCGGCAGATGCACGCGCACTTTTGCGCTTTCGGCTTGCTGCTGCTGTCGGTGGCATGGCCCCAGTGGTTTGTTTATCCGGCGGGGCTGGCCCTGATCGTGGCCAATGCCTGGCTGCTGCGCAACCTGTTGTCGGCCGTGGCGGTGTACCGCAGCCATCTGGCCAAAATTGAGGCCCTGGACGCCAGCCCGGCGGCGACTTAGCTGCCCCCACGCTTGCCGCTGCGCCTCGTTCAGGAACCGCAGGTTCTGAACGACACGCTGCGCTGCCCCCGAGGGGGCGTCGTCGCCTTGGGGCGGCCCGGCGGCGACTGGCCGGGACGTACCATGCTCGACTGGTGCCGATGCGGTGCCTTGCAGGGGGCCGCAAGCACATGCGCACCCACCGAAAGTGCGGATTTTTGTAGAGTCTTTACCTTCGGCCTTTAGTGCGGTGGCTCTACAAACCGTGGCTAGACTGATCCTCGATTGACAAGGTGCGCGCTGAAGCGCGCAGTTTTTTTTCAAACCAGGGAGTGATCATGAACCATGCAATGAATGTGGAACCGTTGGGCGATTCGGGTGGCCAGAGCGATCAGGGAATGGACACACTGCCGCCCACGGAATTGCCTTCCATCGGGGGTGAGGGCGCCCAAGTGCTTGCCCTGGAGCAGGCCCAGCCTGTGGGTGTCACCCCCCGGGAGATCAACGCCCATTTGGCGCGCATTCTCCAGAGCTATGACGACCTGACCGCGCGTTTTGCGCACAACAAGCTGGCCATTGACGCCGAGTTGACCCGTCTGCGGGATATCGGAGGCGAGGTATCGGGCCAGATTTTGCAACTCCATGCGGTATTGCAGCAGCAAGACGGTGCGTTGGCGTCGCATGTGGCACAGACGGCGGAGCAAATCGACGGGATCAAATGTGGCTTGCAGGCCAGTTTGGTTTACACGGAGGCGCGCCTGGACGAACGGCTGGTCTCGCTCAGCCACCGGGTTGATGCCGATGTGAAACGGCTGGGGGAGGGCATGGGCTCCATCGAGGAAATGCTGGTGGCGCAGGCGGGCATTGTCCGTGCGCAGGCCTCCCGCCTCAACCAGTTTGATGTCACCTATGAACTGCTGGACACCGCGACCCGTGGCAATCGCAAACGGATCGAGGCCGTGCGCGAGGAGACCGAAAAGCAGCACGCCATTGCGATCGCCCAGGTGCAGGGCCTGGACGCCTTGCAACGTGCGCATTACGCCGAATTGGACGAAGTGCGCCAGACCGTGAAGGGCTTGCAGGTCGAAGCCCGGCGGCTGGATGACGCCATGCACACGGTGGCGGCCGATCTGGTGACACACACCGAAACCACGGGGCGCACGTTCAAGCGCACCCACCTGGCGCTGGCGGCGCTGCTGCTGTTAACGCTGTCGGGGTTTGCGTTGGTCAAATGGGCGCCTGCTATGGCACCCGAGAGCACGATGCAGGCCATTGCCCGCTCGGACGCGCGCATCACGGCCCTGGACACACAGGTGGCGGGCATGCCGATACTGCAGGCGAAATCGGCCGAACAGGATGGAAAAATCGTCCAGCTGTCGGGCCAGGTGGCGTCTTTGGAGCGCAGCGTCGCCGGACTGACCCATTCCCTGCACACCTTGCGCGGCATGGTGCTGGACACCCGTGTTCAGGCGGGGGTGGTTCTGCCCTCGGGCCGCCCCCCCATGGACCGTGAATGGTTGCTGCAGCAAAGCCCCAAGGCCTTTACCGTCCAGTTGATCGGTGTCGGGAGCCGGGAAGACCTGCGCAGCTACCTGGCGCAATATGCCGGTGCACTGGACGACAAGAGCCTGGCGTTCACCGTGACGCAGCGTGGCCAAAGGGACCGCTACAACCTGTTTTACGGCGTGTTTGACAGCCTGGACCAGGCGCGTGCTGCCGTAGACGCACTGCCGCCCGAGCTGCAGGCCTCCAAACCCTGGGTGCGCAAGCTGGGCGCGGTGCAGGATACGGTGCAATAGGGGTATGCATTTGACCTGAATCAAGCCCATAAGTCTTGGGGTCTTTGTCTAGTTAAATCAATCGTTTGATTTAATTGGCTATGATGGCGTCCATGAAAAATGAGACGCCCGACCCCACCAACCCGCAGAAGGCGGGTTGGCTGGCCTCCATGTGCAGCAAAAAGGTCTTGCGCAGCGATGGCGTGGAAGCCCGCAACCGCCTGCTGGACGCCGCGCTGCTGCTGTTTGCTGAAAAAGGGTTTGCCAAAACCTCCACCCGCGAAATCGCCCACGCCGCGCAGGTCAATATCGCCTCCATCAGCTACTACTTTGGCGACAAGGCGGGCCTGTACCGCGCCGTGTTCCAGGACCCGCGCAGCAACCCCGGCCCCGACCTGGCCCTGCTCAACCACCAAGCCACCTCGCTGGAAGCGGTGCTGCGCGCCGTGGTGCTGGGGTTTACCGAGTCCCTCAAACAGGGCGACCTGGTGCAGTGCTGCATGCGCCTGCATTTTCGCGAGATGCTGGAGCCCACTGGCGTGTGGCAAGACGAAATCAACAACACCATCCTGCCATTGCACACCGCCTTGGTGAATACACTGAGCAAGCAACTGGGTGTGGACGAGGCCGATGACGACATCCACCGGCTGGCCCTTTCCATCACCGGCCTGGGGCTGATGGTGCAGGTGTCCACCGACTGCACCACGGTCTTGCGCCCCGCCTTGATCGCCACGCCCGAGGCGGTGGACGCTTATGCCGACCGCCTGGTGGCGTATGCGCTGGCCATGGTGGAGTGCGAAGCCCGCCGCCGCGCAGGCCCCCCCCGTATGCAGGCCGCCCAGGCCATCCCCCCGTTTTCTCCCAACCCTGCTCCGTCTGTCCCATGAAAACTGTCTCTTTTCGTCTGATCGCTGCCGTGGGCGCGTCCAGCGTACTGTCGGCTTGCTCCATCCTCATGCCTCCTACCCAGGTGAGTGCGGACATCGCACCCGCCTGGCAGGCACCTTTGCCGCACCAGGGAGCGGTGGGCGCCTTGTCCCAATGGTGGCAGCAGCAGGGCGACCCGCTGCTGGTGGAACTGATTGAAGCGGCGCAGGGTGTCAACCCCTCCGTGGCGCAAGCGCTCGCGCGCATTGAGGCGGCCCGCGCCTCGCGCGTGGCTGCCGGGGCTGCGCTGCTGCCGCAAGTCAGCGCCTCGGTGGGGGCCAGCCGGGGCGTGAGCCAGCCTGCGGTGCCGGTGGCGACCTCGTTGCAGGGCGGTTTGCAGGCGGCGTGGGAGCTGGACCTGGTGGGCGCCAACCGGGCGGTGAACAAGGCCGCTTTGGCCCAGCTGGAAGGCACCCAGGCCCAGTGGCACGATGCGCGGGTGTCGGTGGCCGCCGAGGTGGCCCAGGTGTATTACAGCCTGTCCACCTGCAAACAGCTGCTGGACCTGGCCCGCAAAGACGCCGCCTCGCGCCAGGAGACAGCGCGGCTGTCCGAGGTCAGCGCCAAAGCCGGTTTCACCGCGCCGGGTGTTGCGGCCATGGCACGGGCCAGTGCGGCAGAAGGCAGCAGCCGGGTCACCCAGCAGGCGGCCCTGTGTGAGCTGGACACCAAAGCGCTGGTTGCGTTGACTGCGCTGCCTGAGCAGGATTTGAAGCAAAAAGTGGCTCTAGCCCCCGCAGTACCTGCGCAGACAGCTCCTATTTTAATAGCAAGTGTTCCGGCGCAAACCCTGGCCCAGCGCCCCGATGTGTTTGCCGCCGAGCGCGATGTGGTGGTCGCCAGCGCCCAGGTCGGAAGCGCGAAGGCGCAACGCTACCCACGCCTGACCCTGAACGGCTCCGTGGGTGCGCTGCGCTACAGCAGCATGGGCACCGAGACCAACCTGGACACCTGGTCCTTTGGCCCGTTGGCCCTGAGCCTGCCCCTCTTTGACGGCGGCCAGCGCAAGGCCAATGTGGTGGCCGCCGAGGCCAGCTACACCCAGGCTGTGGCCATCTACCGCGCCAAAGTCCGCCAGGCCGTGCGCGAGGTGGAAGAAGCCCTGGTCAACCTGCAAAGCACCGATGCACGCCGTCTGGATTCCGAAGTGTCCACTCTGGGCTACGCCGAGAGTCTGGCCGCCACCCAGGCCCGCTACGGGCAAGGGCTGGCCAGTCTGGTGGAGTTGGAAGACGCCCGCCGCCTGGCGCTGGCTTCGCAGTCGGCGCAGTTGGCGCTGGCCCTGGAGCGCAAGCGCGCCTGGGTGGCCCTGTACCGCGCTTTGGGCGGCGGTTTTGAGCCTGCCACGGTGCAGAGCGCTGCCGCCTCCAATTCCTGAAATTCACCCGATCCCCACTCCATTACGATTTTTTTAGGGCACCCCACCATGAACCGTCTCCCCTTCAAACCCCTGACCCTGGGCCTGATCGCCGCCAGCCTGTTGACCCTGGCCGGCCTGGGCCTGTTTGCCACACGCAGCGATGCCGCCGACAGTGGCAAGGCCCCCGCCGCTACAGCCAATGCCGCCACCGCCGCTGCATCCAAACCCGCGCTCACCGTCACCGTGACCCAGGTGCGCTCCGGCACGCTGCCCATCAAGCTGGCGGCCAACGGCAATGTGGCAGCCTGGCAGGAGGCCGTGATCGGCGCCGAGTCCAACGGCCTGCGGGTGCAGGACCTGCTGGCCAGCGTGGGCGAGTCGGTCAAACGCGGCCAGGTGCTGGCCACCTTTGCTGCCGAGAGCGTGCAGGCCGACGTCGCCCTGGCGCGCGCCTCCTTGCAGGAAGCCGCAGCCAATGCCGCCGAAGCCACGGCCAACGGCGAGCGCGCCCGCGCGGTGCAAAACACCGGCGCCCTCAGTGCGCAGCAGATCAGCCAGTACCTCACGGCCGAGCAGACTGCCAAGGCGCGTGTCGAATCGGCCAAGGCGGCGCTGGATGCCCAACTGCTGCGGCTCAAACACACCCAGGTGCTGGCGCCCGATGCCGGCGTCATTACCGTGCGCACGGCCACGGTGGGCTCGGTGGTGGGCGCAGGCGCAGAGATGTTCCGCCTGATCCGCCAGGGTCGGCTGGAGTGGCGTGGGGAAGTCACGTCTGCCGAGCTGGGGCGCATCACCGCCGGCACCAGCGTGCAGGTGACCGCACCCAGCGGCGCACAAGCCAAGGGCAGGGTGCGCATGGTTTCGCCTACCGTGGATGCCCAAAGCCGCAACGGCACGGTGTTCGTGGACCTGCCCGCCAGCAGCATGGGGGCCGCATTCAAGTCCGGCATGTTTGCGCGGGGTGAATTCGAGCTGGGCAGCTCCGGCGCCATGACCGTGGTGCAGACCGCCGTGGTGGTGCGCGACGGCTTTAGCTATGTGTACGCCGTGGGCACGGACAACCGGGTCAAGCAGCGCAAGGTGCAGACCGGCCGGCTGGTGGGCAACCAGGTGGAAATTGTCGAAGGCGTCAAGGCAGAGGACCGCCTGGTGGCCAGCGGCGCCGGTTTCCTGAGCGAAGGCGACTTGGTGAAAGTGGTAGAAAATTCCAAGCCAAATAGTGCTCCAGCCCCCGCCAATACTGCGCAAGCAGCTACGAAATAAGGAGCAAGAGACATGAGCCCCCACATTCACATACGTTCATTGCCCCCCGAGGGGGCGCTTGCCGCCCTGCAACTTTGCGGGACAGATCTTCAGCTCTGTCCTCAACCGATTGAGGGTGTCGCGGCTCGGCAGGAGGCACTATGAACGTCTCTGCCTGGTCCATTAAAAACCCGATACCGGCGGTCATGCTGTTTGTGCTGCTGACCCTGGCCGGGCTGATGTCCTTCAACGCCATGAAGGTCCAGCAGTTCCCCGACCTGGAACTGCCCACCGTGACCGTGGCCGCTTCGCTGCCCGGCGCCGCTCCGGCCCAGCTGGAAACCGAAGTCGCTCGCAAACTCGAAAACGCCATTGCCCCGCTGCAGGGCCTGAAAAACATCTACACCCGTGTCTATGACGGCACGGTGTCTGTCACCGCCGAGTTCCGCCTGGAAAAGCCCACCCAGGAGGCGGTGGACGATGTGCGTAGCGCGGTCCAAAGCGTGCGCAGCGACCTGCCCAGCGACGTGCGCGACCCCATCGTGAGCAAGATGAACCTGTCGGGCGCGCCCATTCTGGCCTTCACCATCCGCTCCAGCAATATGGATGACGAAGGCTTGAGCTGGTTTGTGGACAACACCATCTCGCGTGCCATGCTGGGCGTGAAAGGCGTGGGCTCGGTGGTTCGTGTGGGCGGCGTCACCCGCGAAGTGCAAGTGGCGCTGGACCCGCTCAAGCTGCAAAGCCTGGGCGCCACGGCGGCCGATGTCTCGCGCCAACTCAAGCAAGTGCAAACCGAGAGCGCGGGTGGCCGCGCCGACCTGGGCGGCTCCGAGCAACCCATGCGCACCCTGGCCACCGTGGCCACGGTGGAAGAGTTGTCGCGCCTGGAACTCACCCTGAGCAACGGCCAGCGGGTGCGCCTGGACCAGGTGGCCAGCGTCAAAGACACGGTGGCCGAGCAACGCAGCCTGGCCTTGCTCAACGGCAAGTCGGTGGTGGGCTTTGAGATCACCCGCAGCAAAGGCGCCAGCGAGGTGGAAGTGGGCGCGGCCGTGCAAAAAGCACTGGCGGACCTGAAGGTGCAGCACCCCGACCTGGAGCTGACGCAGGCCTTTGACTTTGTGACGCCGGTGCAAGAGGAGTTCAACGCCTCCATGACCATGCTCTACGAAGGCGCGATTTTGGCGGTGATCGTGGTGTGGTTCTTTCTGCGCAGCTGGCGCGCCACCCTGGTGTCTGCGGTGGCGCTGCCGCTGTCGGTCATCCCCGCCTTTATCGGCATGCACTACATGGGGTTTACCACCAACATCGTGACGCTGCTGGCGCTCTCGCTGGTGATTGGTATCTTGGTGGACGACGCCATTGTGGAAGTGGAAAACATCGAGCGCCACCTGCGCATGGGCAAAACGCCGTACCAGGCCGCCATGGAAGCGGCGGATGAAATCGGCCTGGCCGTGATTGCCACCACCTTCGCCTTGATTGCCGTGTTTTTGCCCACCGCCTTCATGAGCGGTGTGGTGGGCAAGTTCTTCAAGCAGTTTGGCTGGACCGCCGTGTTTGCGGTGTTTGCATCCTTGGTGGTAGCCCGGGTGCTCACCCCCATGATGGCGGCCTACATCATGAAGCCCTCCACCCATGTGCATGAAGAGCCGGTGTGGATGCCGCTGTACCTGCGCATGACACGCTGGACCCTGAGCCACCGCTGGATCACCATGTTTGCCGCCATCGGTTTCTTTGTCGGTTCGCTGTTTCTGGTGCCTTTGATTCCCAGCGGTTTCATTCCGCCGGACGACAACTCGCAAACCCAGGTGTATGTGGAATTGCCACCTGGCAGCACCTTGGCCCAGACCCATGACGCCGCCGAGCAGGCCCGCACGCTGATCAGCCAACTGAAGGATGTGCAAAGCGTCTACACCACCATCGGTGGCGGCGCCGTGGGCTCCGACCCCTTTGCGGGCGGCTCCACCAGCGAGGTGCGCAAGGCCACCTTGACCGTGTTGCTGGCCGAGCGCGGCCAGCGCCCGGTCAAGCAAGTGATCGAGAGTGATATGCGCACCGCGCTGGCGGCCTTGCCCGGTGCCCGCTTCAAGGTGGGCCTGGGTGGCTCGGGCGAGAAATACATGTTGGCGCTCAAAGGGGAAGACCCCGTGGCCCTGGCGCAAGCCGCCGCCGCGGTGGAGCGCGATTTGCGCACCATTCCCGGCCTGGGCAACATCGCCTCCAGCGCCAGCCTGACCCGTGCGGAAATCGCCATTCGCCCCGACTTTGCCCGGGCGGCCGACTTGGGCGTGACCAGCAGCGCCATTGCCGAAACACTGCGCATTGCCACCGTGGGGGACTACGACTCGGCCCTGGCCAAGCTCAACCTGAGCCAGCGCCAGGTGTCCATCGTGGTCAAGCTCGATACCGATGCACGCCAGGACCTGGACCTGCTGGGCCGCCTGATGGTGCCCGGCGTCAAAGGCCCGGTGATGCTGAGCCAGGTGGCCACGCTGGAAATGTCCGGTGGCCCGGCGGTGGTCAGCCGCCTCAACCGGGTGCGCAACGTCAACTTTGAGGTGGAACTCTCCGGCGTGCCGCTGGGCGAGGTGACCGAAGCGGTGGCCAAGTTCCCCAGCATCCTGAATCTGCCGGCCGGTGTGCAGCAGTTGGAGGTGGGCGACGCGGAAGTTCAGGCCGAAATGGTGGCCGGCTTTGGCATGGCCATGCTCACCGGTGTCCTCTGTATCTACATCGTGCTGGTGCTGCTGTTCAAGGACTTCATGCACCCGATCACGATTTTCCCCGCGGTGATTCTGTCCTTTGGCGGGGCCTTCATCGGCTTGCTGGTGACGGGCAAGATGCTCTCCATGCCGTCTTTCATCGGGTTGGTGATGTTGATCGGGGTGTCCACCAAGAACTCGATTTTGCTGGTGGAGTACGCCATCATGGCGCAACGCGAACACGGCCTGAGCCGCTTCGACGCCCTGATGGACGCCTGCCACAAACGCGCGCGCCCCATCATCATGACCACCATCGCCATGGTGGCCGGCATGGTGCCCCTGGTGGCGGGCCTGGGCAGTGCGGACAACAGCTTTCGCGCACCGATGGCCGCCGCCGTGATTGGCGGGCTGATCACCTCGACCTTTCTGAGCTTGCTGGTGACGCCGAGCTTCTTCACCATCGTGGACGACATTGAGCACTTTGCCGCGCGTTTCAAGGCTTGGGTGCGCCGGGAGAAGGCGGTGCCTGTTGTTGCGTGAAAGTTAGGTGCCTTTTGGGGCGCTAGCCTTTGATGAGCCTGCGGTAGCAGTTATTGAATTGGTAGCAAAAATGGCCGACTTGCGATGGTGTGCAAGTCGGCCATTTTTTTGTTTTTGTGATCAGAGGGGTCTGCACATGAATTACAAAATGTGGAGATGCTCACTCGTAACAACGTTTTTGGATTGCGATAATCAAACCTCGGCTCAATGCTGGAGAAAACAATGATCGAATCAATCTACGCAACCAATTTCAAGTCACTGGGAAAAGTTGAATTGAAACTGGGCAAGTTCACCTGTCTGATCGGGATGAATGGTTCCGGCAAAAGCACCGTGCTGCAGGCGATTGATTTCATTTCGCAGTTGATGGTCGGTCGGGTCGATGAGTGGTTGGAAGCGCGTGGTTGGAGCGTGGCTGATTTGAATTGCAAACTGCGCAAGCAAAGCAACGTCAATGTCGGCGTGCAGTTCAAGACTTCAACGGGGAAAACACTCGCCTGGGATGGGTCCTTCAACCGAAGTCAGTTGCGCTGCACGGGAGAGCTCATTCAGCTTGATAAGGAAAAGATTTTCCAGGTTGCCAACCAAAAATACAGCATTGCTGACAGCGCCGATCAGAGTATTGCTTTCACCTACCAAGGTTCTCTTCTGTCAGCATTGAAGGACTCCGAGCTGACGCAGGAGTTGTTGGAGTTCCGCAATGCAATCCAACAAATCAAATCCTTGGAACTGCTGTCGCCCCAGTTGCTGCGCAAGCGGGCACGATCCACCGAAAAAGGCATTGGTGCTGGGGGCGAAAAATTATCCGCCTATTTGGACACCTTGACGGATTCAACACACACTGCCTTGGTCGAGCAACTCCAGCGTTTTTACCCTGGGCTTGTTGATTTCAAGGTGTCGTCACTGCGCTCGGGTTGGAAGAAACTCTCGGTGGTGGAGCAGTTCTCTCGGCAAAAGCTGGAAACGGATGCCGCGCACCTGAATGATGGTTTGTTGCGCATTCTGGCCGTTTTGACCCAAGCCGCTTCGGAGCGCTCGTTGATTTTGCTGGACGAGATTGAAAATGGCATCAATCAGGAAATCATCGAGACCTTGGTGAACACCTTGGTGGAGTCCCTGCATCAACTCCTGGTGACCACCCATAGTCCTCTGATTTTAAATTTCCTGGACGACGATGTGGCACGCAGGGCGGTGCAGTTCATCTACAAAGCGCCATTGGGTGAAACACGCATTCGTCCTTTCTTTGAGATTCCACGGATCAATGACAAATTGCGTACCATGGGCCCTGGCGATGCCTTTGTGGACACTGACCTGAGACAGCTCACCAAAGAGTGTCTGGAGCTGGACAAGCAGGCGGGTATTTTCACGCTCGATGACCTATGAAGATATTGCTCAGTGGGGAGGGGCCAACCGACTTGGGGGTGTGCAGAAACGCGCAGGGTCGTTGTGATGGCGCGGAATTCAAACGGGGCCCCATGACACAGTTGCTTATCCAGCTTCTGGAGCCCTTGATTCACTATTCGCTTGACGACTATCCTGACAGTTTTGCATACGTCAGTGAAACGGCATTAAGTGCGCAGACCAAAGCGACACCTGCGCGCCTTCAGCCGGCCAGGGGCAAAAAGAAAGGTGCCGAAACGAGCTACTTTTACAGCAATGCCACGACGCTGGGCCGCATGGCTGTCGATCTTGCTGTGGATGTGGGTGACTCTGTTTTGGCAGTTTTCTTCCGCGACTCGGACGGGACACGCAGCAGCCATGCAGGCCGGTGGCAGGACCAATGGCAGTCAGTTTGTGACGGCTTCAAGCGTTCAGGTTTTGAACATGGTGTTCCTATGTTGCCCAAACCGAAGTCAGAGGCTTGGCTTTTATGCGTGGCAGGTGTTAACCCTGGTGGAGATTGCAGTGCTCTAGAAGAACTGTCAGGCAACGATAACGCTCCCCATTCAGCCAAATCGCAGTTGGATGCGATGCTGGGACAGCATCACTCCGCAGAAGAACTGTCTGATTGGCTCAAGGAGCACCCCGCAGATGTGGATCACATCAACACCATGCCCAGCTTCAAAGCATTCCACCAGGCTTTGACTTCCGCCGTAGAAAAAATGCATCCCTGATCAGTCCGTCACCAAGGAACCACACCATGGCAGAAGTCACCGGCATCGACCACATCTACATCAGCGTCTCCGATCTGGCGGTGTCCGAGCCCTTTTACGACCGTGTGATGGTCGATGCGCTGGGCTTTCGCAAGAACACCTTTGCACTGGCGGGGGACCCGCACATCCAGTACTTCAACCGCCACTTTGGCTTTGTCTTGCGCCCGGCGCGGGTGCATACACCGCATGAGCCCTATGCGCCGGGCCTGCACCACTTTTGCCTGCGCGTAGACTCGATTGCCGAGGTGCATGCGGTGGCCACGCAGTTGCAGCAGGCTGGCATTGCCGCGTCAGACGCCAAGTTGTACCCCGACTACGCCCCTGACTACACCGCCACCTTTTTCACCGACCCGGACGGTCTGCGGCTGGAGGTGACCAACTACCGCCAGGAACGCCGCGATCGCCACGACCACTGGGCGTCGCTATAAAGTCATCATTTAAAGGAGAGCCGATCATGGGCGCACTCACCATTCGCCTACCCAACCCGGTGCATGAGAGCATCAAGTTACGGCGTGAAGCCGCATGGGGTAAACGCGAGGACTTTGCACAGTTCTTGAAGTTGGTGCCCGATGTGCCGCCGCTGGCTGGCGATGCGCTTTCTTCAAATGCGGATACCTTGGCGAATACAAAACCATGACCAAGAGTGGCCCCGTTCCTGTGTTGATCATCGAAAGGACTTTGTGATGAATCTGAATCCACCCCCGAACCCTGCAGTTTTTCCTAACCGTAGCCAAGTCACCGCCGCGCTGGAACGCGCCGCTGCGCGTGCGCGCCTTATCGCAGAGCAAACCGGCACTAAGCTGATCGTGGTCCCCAGTCCGCCCGCCAAGCCTGCCACCCCAGACTCTAAACACCCGTAACCTTTTGTTGTTGAATCTGCGTGCCAAATAGGGCTCTAGAGCGAATTCACCCTGACTGGCAATAGCCGCAGTGGCGAATGTAGTTCTCGCATTCACCGCCGCTGAATTGGCCCAGCAAAG
>Ga0156180_1098_pt1 | contig 45825 bp, 40 predicted proteins | sample RifCSPlowO2_12_FD_107833 | JGI IMG/M metagenome (GOLD analysis project Ga0156180, IMG submission 107833) | Burkholderiales bacterium RIFCSPLOWO2_12_FULL_61_40
CACATACCTGAGGCAGGAGCCGTATGCGGGAATTCCGCACGTACGGATCTGCGCGGGGGGCAGAGGGTAACCTTTGTTCCTACCGCAACTCAAAAAGAGAGCGATTCCGGTCCCACCTGCCTGCGGTACCACGCGTGGAAATGCTGCATGCCGTCTTCCATGGGGCTCTGGTAAGGGCCCACTTCGTTGTCGCCGCGTGCCAGCAGGGCCTGGCGTCCGGCGTCCATGCGCTCGCCGATTTCATCGTCTTCGATGCAGGTTTCCATGTAGGCGGCCTGCTGGGCTTCGACAAACTCGCGCTCGAAGGCCACGATTTCTTCGGGGTAGTAGAACTCCACCATGTTCATGGTCTTGTCCGGCCCCATGGGGTGCAGGGTGGAGACGGTGAGCACATGCGGGTAGGACTCCACCATGATGTGCGGGTAGTAGGTGAGCCAGATGGCGCCAAATTCGGGGGCCACGCCGCTGCGGTAGTTCAGCAGGGCTTGTTGCCAGCGTTCGTAGGCCGGGGAACCGCCGGTGGCGATCGCTTGGCTCAGGCCCCGGGCCACACCCACGGTTTGCACCGAGTAGTGCTCCTTGAACTCCCAGCGCAGGTCGTCGCAGGTGACAAACTGGCCCAGGCCGGGGTGAAAGGGCCCTACGTGGTAGTCCTCCAGGTAAACCTCAATAAAGGTTTTCCAGTTGTACTTGCACTCGTGCATCTCCACCCGGTCCAGCACAAAACCGTCAAAAGCCAGTGCGGCGCGCGGGCCCATGTCGGCCAGATCGGCGCCGATATCGCGCCCGTTGTCCTCAAACAAAAGCCCGTTCCACTCCCGCAAGGGATAGTTATGGAGGTTCAGGCAGGGATCGTGCGCAAAATGGGGCGCTCCCACCAAAGTGCCCGCCTTTTCCCCGCTGGCTTCATGGGGGGCGCCGCTGTAGGTCCAGCGGTGCAGCGGGCAGACGATGTTGCCACCGGCACTGTCCAGCGACCCGCGCCCCTTGAGCATGACCGCCTGGCGGTGGCGGCACACGTTGGAAATGAGTTCAATCCCCTGCGCATGGCGCACCAGCGCCCGGCCCCCTTGTTCCTGCGGCAGGGCATAGTAATCACCCACATTGGGCACACTCAAGGCATGCCCCACGTAGCGGGGGCCTTGCTGGAAAATGGTTTGCATCTCGCGCTGGTACAGCGCGGGATCAAAGTAACTTGAAACGGGTAGTTGCGTGACGCTGCTTGGGTTGGCGTACGGAGCCCGAAGGTTTGCGCTGTTTGCGGGTTTCTCGTGCCAAGCAGGAGGGGTGTTTTTGCACAGCTGTTGCACAACTCGGTCCTTCCAGGATGTAAAAAACCCCTCAAAGAGGGGTTTGAATGGCAGTTACCTCGAGAGCTGCCGACCCTGATTGTACGGCTTTCAGTGTGCTTTTGGGGTGGCAAAGCCCCGTTCCCTCCTATTCGATCAAGTTCCGCGTCGCATCACCCGCGTTCTGGGCGCCCGCGGGAAGGTAGCCAGTACCTGCGGGTGTGTAGCGGAACGCATTTTCAAAAACGTCTGACAGCATTCTTTTTACGTCGTTCAACTCACCGCCAAGGGTGTTCGGGAAGCTGGCTTCAGCACTTTCAGCCAGATGGCATGTATTTTGAAGGTAGGCTGAAAATGTGCCGGTCAACGCCTGGAACAGGCCGTTTTGCGTGGTCCACCACTCCTGCGGGTCTTTGGCGCCCATGGCGGCCTGGGCATAGTGGGTGAACTCTTCGAAGATGGACTTGGACGTTGCCATGTTCAACTCATACAACTTGGTAAACCCGGTAAAAACCTGGGTCGGCGGTTTTTCCTTCGCATGCGCCGGGGATGGGTGGGGCGTGACGGGGTGTTTTGCGGAATAAGGCATTGCAGCTTCCTGACTTTAGAGGGAATCCTCTCTGAAAGCGGTCCGCCGCTTTATAGACTGCGGTGAAACCGAGAGTCCCAGTATGGGTAAAGACACAGGCAATTTAAAGGACTATTTTGCAGCCGATAATTTGCCCCCGAATGGCACGACCGCAAGGAAAAACGCCAATGAACGCTGAAACAGGCGGCCGGGTATGGCGCTCGGACCTCATTCACCCTTGGAAGGCCTAAAATCGTGGTTTCTCAGTCCTCGTTCTACCCCCGCTTATCCCATGCCTAAGGCCATTCTCCCTTCTTCGCCCGTTTCCCCCGCCAACGTCCCCGTGAGCTACGAGGCTGCCATGGGCGAGCTTGAGCAGTTGGTGGGGCGCCTGGAGTCCGGCGATTTGCCTTTGGAACAAATGTTGTCCGGCTACCAGCGCGGGGCGGAACTGTTGCAGTTTTGCAAGGCCCAATTGCAGTCGGTGGAGGACCAGATCAAGGTACTGGACGAAGGCACGCTCAAAGTTTGGAAGCCGCAATGAGTGCATTGTTTGATTTGAATACCTGGAGCCACACCCGGCTGGCCGAGGTGGAGGCCGCGCTGGGCGCCTGGGTAACCGCAGATGCGCCCCAGGGGGTGGACCATGGCGCGCCTGCCGAACTGGTGGACGCCATGCGTTACGCGGTGCTGGACGGCGGCAAGCGCCTGCGGCCCTTGCTGGTGTTGGCAGCCCATGAGGCGGTATGTCCTTTGCGCGAACGTGCCGCCACGTACACAGCCGCCTTGCGCGCGGCTTGTGCAGTTGAATTGATCCATGCCTATTCGCTGGTGCATGACGACATGCCCTGCATGGACAACGATGTGCTGCGCCGTGGCAAACCCACGGTGCATGTGCAGTTTGGCGAAGCCAGTGCCTTGTTGGCCGGCGACGCGCTGCAGGCGCTGGCCTTTGAGTTGCTCACACCCCTGGACGACTCCGTGGCACCCGCAACCCAGGCCCGCTTGTGCGGTTTGTTGGCCCGCGCCGCCGGCAGTGCCGGTATGGCCGGTGGGCAGGCGATTGACCTGGCCAGCGTGGGCATGCCTTTGAGCGAAAGCCAGCTGCGTGAAATGCACGAATTAAAAACCGGTGCCCTGTTGCAAGGCAGTGTGCTGATGGGCGCATGCTGCGGTGCACCCGGTCCAGCGGCGCTGGCGGCACTGGAAAATTATGGCGCAGCCATTGGCCTGGCGTTTCAGGTGGTGGACGATATTCTGGATGTCACCGCGGATTCCGCCACGCTGGGCAAAACGGCGGGCAAGGACGCCGACAATGACAAACCCACCTACGTTTCACTGATGGGCCTGGATGCCAGCCAGGCTTACGCACAGGCCCTGCTGTCACAGGCCTGTACCGCGCTGGATGCCAGCGGCTTGCCCGATACGCAGGCCCTGCGTGCACTGGCCGATATGGTGGTCAACCGCGCCTGCTGATGGGCCTTGAATTTCAAGCCAAATTGGCCTCCAGCCCCCTATTTAATTGCGCAAGCAGCTACTAAAACTATAGCAATAGCATATGCCCCACAACCCGTCCCCTGCGCTGCACACCATCAATGACCCGGCGCAATTGCGCCAAGTTCCCCGTACCCATTTGCGTGCGCTGGCCGACGAGCTGCGCGCCTTTTTGCTGCACAGCGTGGCCAGAACCGGCGGCCACCTCAGCTCCAACCTGGGCACGGTGGAGCTCACCGTGGCGCTGCACTATGTGTTCAACACCCCGCACGACCGGGTGGTGTGGGATGTGGGCCACCAGACCTACCCCCACAAAATTCTGACCGGTCGGCGCGACCGCATGCCCACGCTGCGCCAGCTGGGGGGGCTGTCCGGTTTTCCGCAACGCGCCGAAAGCGAGTTCGACACCTTTGGCACCGCGCACTCCAGCACCTCCATCTCGGCGGCCCTGGGCATGGCGCTGGCCTCCAAAATCAAGGGGGAAGACCGCTATTCCATCGCGGTTATTGGCGACGGTGCACTTACTGCAGGCATGGCTTTTGAGGCGCTCAACAACGCCGGGGTCGCCGACTGCAATCTGCTGGTCATCCTGAACGACAACGACATGAGCATCAGCCCCCCCGTGGGCGCGCTCAACCGCTACCTGGCCCAGCTGATGAGCGGCCAGTTTTATGCGGCCGCCAAAAACGTGGGCAAAACCGTGCTCAAGGGGGCGCCGCCCCTGTTTGAGCTGGCCAAGCGCATTGAAGAGCACGCCAAGGGCATGGTGGTGCCAGCCACCCTGTTCGAGAAATTTGGCTTCAACTACATCGGTCCCATCGACGGGCACGATCTCGATTCCCTGATACCCACCCTGGAGAACATCAAGCACCTCAAAGGCCCCCAGTTTTTGCATGTGGTCACCAAAAAAGGGCAGGGCTACAAGCTGGCCGAGGCCGACCCCGTGGCCTACCACGGCCCCGGCAAGTTTGACCCGGCGGTAGGCCTGCAAAAACCCAGCAGCGGCGCCAAAACCACCTTCACCCAGGTGTTCGGCCAGTGGCTGTGCGATATGGCCGCCCAGGACCAGCGGCTGGTGGGCATTACGCCCGCCATGCGCGAAGGCTCGGGGCTGGTGGAGTTTGAAGCGCGTTTTCCCGAGCGTTACTTTGATGTGGGCATTGCCGAGCAGCACGCGGTGACCTTTGCCGCAGGGCTGGCCTGCGAGGGCCTCAAGCCCGTGGTGGCGATTTACTCCACCTTTTTGCAGCGTGCCTACGACCAGTTGATCCATGACGTGGCGATTCAAAACCTGCCCGTGGTGTTTGCGCTGGACCGCGCCGGCTTGGTGGGCGCCGATGGCGCCACCCATGCCGGCGCCTACGACATTCCCTTCCTGCGCTGCATTCCCAACCTCAGTGTGGCCTGCCCCTCCGATGAAAACGAATGTCGGCAACTGCTGAGCACCGCATTCGCCCAAAACCATCCGGTGGCAGTGCGCTATCCGCGTGGCGCGGGCGCGGGTGTGGCGGTGCAGGCCAGCCTGGACGGCCTGCCCTTTGGCAAGGGCGAGATCCGCAGGCAGGGCAAGGGCATTGCCATTTTGGCCTTTGGCACTTTGCTGCATCCCGCCCTGGAGGCAGCAGCGGCGCTGGACGCCACCGTGGTCAATATGCGCTGGGCCAAGCCGCTGGACACCGAATTGCTGGCGCAGGTGGCGCGCGGCCACCAGGCATTGGTCACGGTGGAAGAGGGTGCGGTCCTGGGCGGCGCGGGCAGTGCCGTGCTGGAGGCGCTGCATGCGGCGGGCACCCTCTTGCCGGTGCTGCAGCTGGGCCTGGCCGACCAGTTCATTGAACATGGTGACCACGCCCAATTGCTGGTGCTGCAAGGTTTGGACGCTGCCGGTATTCAAGCGTCCATTACGCGCCGCTTCGGCTCCTTGTTGACCTGATGGCCGTCTTCTGCAGGCTTGCAGAATCCTGAAGACCAGGCCCTGAAGACCCGCGAACGAGGGAAAACCCCCACGTTCACGGCTGCGCCGATTCCTACAATCTTTGCAGACTCTTCAACTAGTCTTCGTGGGGCAAATCCGCACCACGAGCTGTTCAACCAATTGTTTCAGGAGTGGACCCCATGGATCGTCGTTCAATTATCAAAAACGCAGGCATCGCCGGCGTACTGGCAGCAGGTGCTGCACCTGCCGTGCAAGCGCAGACAGCGGGCATTCGCTGGCGTCTGGCTTCCAGCTTCCCCAAGGCGCTGGACACCATTTATGGCGGTGCTGAAACCTTCGCCAAAAAAGTGGGCGAAATGTCCGGCGGCAAGTTTGTCATCACCGTCCACCCCGGTGGCGAGTTGATGCCCGCCTTTGGTGTGGTCGACGGCGTGCAAAACGGCACCGTGGAAATGGCCCACACCGCGCCTTATTACTTCTTCGGCAAGGATGAAACCTTTGCACTGGGCTGCGCCATTCCTTTCGGCCTGAACAGCCGTCAGATGACCGCATGGCAATACCAGGGCAATGGTGGCAAGCTGATGCGCGAGTTTTACGCCAAATACAACATCGTGAATTTCCCCATGGGCAACACCGGTGCGCAAATGGGCGGCTGGTACCGCAAGCCAATCAAGTCGGTCAAAGACATCAAGGGCATGAAAATGCGCATTGGCGGTTTTGCGGGCAAGGTATTTGAGAAGATGGGCGGCGTGCCCCAGAATATTCCTGGCGGCGAAATCTACACCGCGCTGGAAAAAGGCACCATCGACGCGGCCGAGTGGGTGGGTCCGTACGACGACCAGAAGCTGGGCTTCAACAAGGTTGCTCCTTTCTACTACTACCCCGGCTGGTGGGAAGGCGGTCCCCAGCTCGACCTGTACATCAACCAGAAAGCCTTTGACGGTTTGTCGGCGGAAAACAAGGCGATCGTGGAAGCCGCTGCAGCGTATGCCCACACCGAAATGCAGGCCAAGTACGATGCCAAGAACCCGGCTGCTTTGAAGCAACTGGTCGGCCAAAAGGTCAAGGTGCTGCCGTTCCCCAAGGATGTTCTGGACCTCGCATTCAAAGAATCGATGGCTTTGTATGCGGAACTGAGCAAGACAAACGCAAACTGGAAAAAAGTGTACGAAGACATGGCGGCGTTCCGCAAGGACCAAAACCTGTGGTTCCGTTTCACGGAAGCCAAGTTTGACAGTTTCATGCAATCGCAAAAGCTGTAAACCGCAACAACGGTTTCATTCCAAAACCCCGCCTGGCGGGGTTTTTTTTTGACCGAACGGCGTGTGCACCGGAGGTGCATGCAAAAAATGCCCGACGAAAACCAAAAATGCAGATTTTGTGGTGATGATAGGAACCCCTATGGAACACCAGCCCGCACTTCCTTTTTTACGTGAAACCTTGTTGTTCCTCACCTTGGTGGGCATCCTGATTCCGCTTCTTCAGCGCTTTCGGATGAACCAGGTCCTGGGCTTTCTGGTGGTTGGGGTGCTGGTAGGACCGTATGGCTTTGGACTGTGGGTGGACCAGTGGCCATGGCTGGAAACCTTCACCTTCGCGCGTGGCCCGGGCGTGCAGTCGCTGGCGGAGCTGGGCGTTATTTTTCTGATGTTCCTGATCGGGCTGGAGCTGTCCGTGCAGCGTATGTGGTCCCTGCGGCACTGGGTGTTCCTGGGCGGTATGGTGCAGGTGCTGCTGAGTTCATTTGTCATAGGGTCGCTGGCCTACTTCTTTGGCAACTCCCTGCAGGTCGCCATGGTGCTGGGGCTGGTGCTGTCGCTGTCGTCTACCGCCGTGGTCATGCAACTCTTGTCGCAGCACAGGGCCTTGGCCAAACCACTGGGGCAGGCCACGTTTGCCATTCTCATGCTGCAGGACCTTGCGGTGGTGCCCTTGTTGATCCTGGTGGATTTGCTGGCGAGCAAGTCGACCGAAGGCATTGCGCAAGCGATGTCATGGACGGCATTGAAATCGGTCGGCGTGGTGCTTCTCATTTTTGTCATCGGGCGCAGGGCCATCCGGCCCGTATTCCGGCTTTTCGCCCGGCAGCACCAGCCGGAGGTGTTCATGGCGCTCACCCTGCTCATTGCCCTGAGCACAGCGGGCGCCACGGCGGCGGCCGGGCTGTCCCTGGCGCTGGGTGCTTTCCTGGCAGGCCTGCTGCTGGCCGAGACGGAGTACCGGCACGAAGTGGAGGTGACCATCGAGCCCTTCAAAGGGCTGTTGATGGGCTTGTTTTTCATGTCGGTGGGCATGGCCATCGACCTGCGCGAGGTGGCGAATCACCCTTTCTGGATTGCTGTCTCCGTGATCGGTCTGATGGCCATCAAGACGCTGGTCAGCACTGCGGTGTTTCGCGCAGGCGGCATGCCGTGGGGTAAGTCGCTGGAAGGCGGCATGCTGCTGGCGCAGGGCGGCGAATTTGCGTTCATTGTCATTGGCGTGGCCGCCACCATGCAATTGCTCCAACCCGATGTGGCCCAGTTCATGCTGCTGGTGGTGAGCCTGAGTCTGATGGTCACGCCGCTGGTGGCCAAGGTGGGCAAGACGCTGGGCGAAAGGCTGGACCGCCTGAACCCCTCGTCCGGGGCGGCCCTGGAAGAAGCGGACGCGCCTGAAAGCTTGGCGGGCCACATGGTCATTGCGGGCCAGGGCCGGGTAGGGCAGTTACTCGCCGATGTATTCAGAAAGCAGGCTGTGCCCTACGTCGCCATCGAGCACGACGCCCAAATCGTCTCCCGTCTGGCGAAATTGGGCCGTCCCGTTTACTACGGCAACGCAGCGCGCCTGGACCTGCTGCACAAGCTGCACACGGCCCGCGCTACAGCACTGATAGTGACCATGGACCAGCCCGCAGCCGCCATGCACACGGTCAAAGTGGCCCGCGAAGCCTACCCCGCATTGCCTATTTTTGCCCGCTCGCGCGATGAGCGGCATGCCCACGAACTGCGCGCGGTGGGGGCCACCGCCGTGGTGCCTGAAACACTGGAAGCGGGTTTGCAGCTGTCCTCCTTTGCCTTGCACACCCTGGGTCTGCCGCAGGGAAATATTGCAGTTGCCCTGCAGGATGAGCGCGAGAGCCGGGTTCGCGGGGAATAAAGTTGCCCTAGCGCAATACCGGACCTTGAAACCTGGAGTGAAATCATGCCCATGAATTCGACTTTGCTGGTCTGGCTGCAATTCACCGTGTGTGTGGTGCTTATTGGTGTGGCCGGTGTGCGCCTGAGCCGCTATGGCGACGCCATTGCGGCACACACCGGGCTTTCCCGCAACTGGGTCGGCCTGATCTTGTTGGCCACGGTGACCTCTTTGCCTGAATTGGTGACTGGTTTAAGTGCCGTGACGGTGGCCGATGCGCCCGACATTGCCGTGGGTGATGTCTTGGGCAGCTGTGTGTTCAATCTGGCGATTCTCGCCATGGTCGATGTGGTCTACCGTCCAGGTGCAAACTACGCCCCGGTTGGCGCCGGGCATATCTTGTCAGCGGGATTTGGTGTCATTTTGATGGCGAGTGTGGGCCTGGCGTTGCTGCTCAGCGCGCAGGGCCTGGTGCCCTCCATCGGGCCTGTCAGCTTCGCCAGCGTGCTGATTCTTCTGGCGTATCTTGTGGCGATGCGCATGCTTTACCTCACGGAACAGCGCAACACCAGCGCCGCCGCCGCGCAGTTCCCGGACATGGCCCTCAAGACCGCATTGATGGGCTATGGCATTGCAGCCGCCGTGATTGTGGGCGCCGGCGTATGGCTACCCATGGTCGGCGTGGAGCTGGCCAGGGTGATGGGCTGGTCGAATTCCCTGGTTGGAACCCTGTTCGTTGCCTTTGCCACGTCCGTGCCTGAGCTGGCCACCACCTGGGGGGCCATTCGCATCGGTGCGGTGGATATGGCGTTTGGCAACCTGCTGGGCAGCAACCTGTTTGACGTGCTGATTCTGGCTGTGGATGACTTTGCGTACGGGAAGGGGCCCATTTTTATGCATGTGTCACAGGCGCACGCGATGTCGGCCATCACCGCAGTGCTGATGAGCGGCGTCATTGTGGTGGCCTTGGCCTACCGCCCCGCGTCACGCAGGGGGCATATCGGCAGTGGGGCCAGCCTTTCGCTTCTGGCGCTTTACCTGCTCAATGCCAGCATTCAATTTTTTCAAGGACGATGAGGTTGATCGCCGGGGACCGTGGTTCGATCAAGATACGCACTGCCTGCGATAGCCCCATTGCCTTTTTAAAGTTCAGCCAGAGGAGTGCGACCGGCCTGCTCATCGGCTTTCAGCAATTGAATCAGCTCACTCAGATCCTGGTCCAGGCGCAGCAAGGTGGGCGGCGACAGGCGCTCCAGCGCCTCTGGCAAAACACCTTCAAAAGGGCCTGGCACCTGCGCCAGCACCTGCAGCCCGGCGGGCAGAATGTGCAGGTGGACATTGCGCCGGTCTTCGGCAGATTTGGTCATGCTGATCATTTCCTTGCGCAGCAGGGTTTTGACCAGGTTGCTGGCGGTGGACTGGTGAACGTCCATGTTCCTGGCCAGCATGCCCATGCCAATGCCAGGATAGTCGCTGATCACATTCAGTGCCCAGACCTGGGCACCACCCAGCCCCACTTGCTTTTCGACTTGCTGAAAATGGTTGCGTACGGCACTGAACACCACGCGAAAGCGCCTGAGCACCTGGGCTGGACTGGTCGTGTCTGTATGGGGACGGTTTTCTTGCGGCATATGCACATCACTGGATAACGGTATCCACTGAATGATAGAGGCCAACACGCGGGCCACCGCAGCTGAGGGATGAAGAATTTCACGCCACTGCCAGCTGGCTGCGCACCATTCTCATCAACAGGTCGTCGAACGTGTAGAAACCCGTGCCACATAAGGCCAGCTGGCTCAAGGCAAAAGCCGCTCCGGTGCCAAATGCCCTGCGGTCAATGGAGTCATGGCTCAGGCGAACCGTCTGGTGCGGGAAACCGAAAATGACCTCATGGTGACCCACAATGCCGCCCAAGCGCAGCGACGTGATCCGCTCCCCGGCGATCGACAAACTCTCCGCGATTTTTTTGGCTGTGCCGGACACTTCGGGCTTCTCGCGGAAATGCTGCTCCAGGATTTCCACATCGGCAAACGGCGCAATGCTGCGCAGCAGCTTGGAGGCCAGGATCAGGAAGTTGATGCCCAGCGTGATGTTGGGCGAGGACAGGACCCGCGTGTCATCCCCCAGGCTGCGCACATATTCCAGCTCGCGCGCACTGTAGGCCGAGATGGCGCTGACCAGCATCAACTGACGTTTGCGGACCTCTTCTCCATACAGGAAGACGGCATCTGGCCTGGAAAAATCCACCAGTGCATCCACAGGGTGTGTGTCCAGCCATTCACCCAGGCGAATGTTGTTGAGCCCGACGATCGGTATAACGCTGTCGGCAACGGTTGCCTCTTGCGCTGGCGCGGTTCGATGGGCCACCCAGCACAGCTCAAAACGGGGATCGGTGCGCAAAACCTGGGCCACGGCCTGACCGGCTTTGCCGTAGCCCATGAGTCCGATCTTTATCATATGTCTCCTTTTTGTAACGGTGCTTCCAAAGGTGGGTGTTAACGATTACATTTGGCGGAATGTAACATATTGCATTTGTCTAAATGTATCTAGGCAAGCTGCCTTAGAACACGTTGGTTGATTACGTCATTTCCTCTTACAGCGACCCATGCCACACCACCCTTCGGTTTATTCTGCGATCCGGCAAGAGGTTTATGACTGGCGTTTATGGGCAAGCCGAGGCGTCGTGCTGGCCTTTGCCGCCCTGGCCGGCTTGACGGTGGTGGTGTTCACCTGGATGACCGAGCACGCCCTTGCCCTTTTTTCTGAATTTGAAAACAAGTTCTGGTGGGGGCCTTTGTTGTGGACACCCGCAGCGACTGCCGCCATTGTCTGGCTGACGCGCAGGTATGCCGCAGGCGCTGCCGGTTCTGGCATTCCGCAGGTCATGGCGGCGCTGACGCCCGAGGTGCCCAAGGCCTGCGTGAACCTGTATGTGTCCCTGCGCCTGGCGTTTGCCAAAATGGTGCTTGCCACTGGGGGATTGTTGGCCGGCCTGTCGCTGGGGCGCGAGGGGCCGTCGGTGCAAATTGCCGCCGGGGTCTTGCACCACGCCCGGCGTTGGCTGCCCAGGCAGTCGCAGGTGTCCGAGCATGGCTTGCTCATGGCTGGCGGTGCGGCAGGTATTGCAGCCGCTTTTAATACGCCGCTGGGCGGCGTCATGTTTGCCATCGAAGAGTTGTCGCGCAAACCCGAACAGCGCAACAGCGGCCTGTTGCTGGCGGCCATCGTGCTGGCGGGTTTGATGGCGGTTTCGGTCTACGGCAATTCCACCTACTTTGGCGTGATACGGGTGGAGAACCTGAGTTGGGCCTTGCTACTGCCGGGCGTGCTGGTGGCCGTGTGCAGCGGTCTGGCGGGTGGACTGTTTGCCCGCCTGCTGCAGGTGTCATTGGCAGGCCTGTCGGGCGATGGGTTCAGCCGGTTTCGCCAGCACTCGCCCGTGCGCTTTGCCGCCCTTTGCGGGCTGGCCGTGGCGGTATTGGGTGTGGTGAGCCATGGCGATACCTATGGCAGCGGATACACCCACACACGCGACATGCTGGAGGGCAAGGGCGATGCCTCGGGTCTGTATGTGTTGCTCAAATTCCTGGCCACCTGGATTACGGCGTGGGCAGGCGTTCCGGGCGGGCTCTTTGCGCCCTCGCTGGCGATCGGTGGCGCTTTGGGTAACGACATTGCCCAACTGACAGCCTATGCCAATGCCCCCACGCTGATCGCCTTGGGCATGGCGGGTTTTCTGGCGGCGGTGACCCAAGCCCCGCTAACCGCCTTCATCATCGTGATGGAAATGGTGGATGGCCATGCGCTGGTGCTCAGCCTGATGGGCAGCGCGCTTATCGCCAGCGGCGTTTCCCGATTGATCAGTGCGCCTTTGTATTCCTCGCTGGCGCAATTGCAGATACGCCGCCTGCCGCAAACCTGAAAGGAGAACAATGTACAAGAAGTTGCTTGTCGTCGTGGATGACCGTGCGGTGACGCAATCCGCCATCTGGCAGGGGATTGAACTGGCCCGGTTTCACCGCGCGGACATTTTCTTTTTTTGCGTCTTGCCGAAGAACGTATTTTCAAATTCGGACCTCTTGCAGGTGGGGGAGACCTCCCCCGATGAGTTCGAGCGCACAGCCAGGGAGCACGCTACCCGCCTGTTGGCTGACGCAAGTGCACTGGCTGAAGGTGCTGGTGTGTTCTGCCATACCGCGACGGGCATCGGTGCCGATGACGCCCAATGTGTTTCCGAGGCCGCCAATCATCGGCATTGCGATCTGATTGTTGTGGGGACCGAAGGACACAACGCGGTCGTGCGCCTCCTCACAGGGAGTATCGTTTCCGGTTTGATCTCCATAGCCACCGTTCCCGTTCTGGTTTGCCGGGACACGGAGGCAACACGTGGTTCGGGTCGCCGGGCCAGCGTGGCCATTCGTGCCAAGTACCGGCGCGATGAGCGGCGTGAAAGGCGCGAAAGACACGCAGGGGAAGAGAACGACTGACAAAAAAAAGGAGCCCCGAAGGGCTCCAAACTCGTTTTGCTGATCAGCTGCTCACGCCAAGCCAGCGTGGTCATTATATTTGAACAAATGTAATTATTTGACAAGGGATTTCCCTATCCATGGGGATGGGCAAATATTCCTTGTGCAGGACGGGCATGAATCAAAGCAGCCGGAAAGCCAATACCGCTACCAGGGTGGGCGGAATGGCAGCAACAAGGAGACCCAGGGGGTGGACCGTCATATCCTCAAAATTTCCCCGCAATATCGCCACGCCCGCAGGGTTGGGGGCATTTGCAATGACGGTCAGACCTCCACCAGTCACCGCTCCAGCAACCAAGGCTACCTTAAACTCATGGCTCAAACCTTCCACCAAGGAGCCCAGGTAGGTCAATGCCGCGTTGTCCGTAATGGCGGTGAGCAGGGTTGCGCCAAAATAAACACTCGTTGAATCCATGCTGAGCAAAATGGGTTGCAGCCACCACTGTTGCATTCCCCCGAGCACCACCAGGCCGGCAAGGAAAAAGGCGACCAGAAGTGCCTCGCGCAAGATCAGGCGGTCTTGGTACTGTTGGTAGGCCGTGGAGAATCCCATGAAGAACAAGAACAGGCCCATGAATACCGCAGGGTGGTGTGCAAACACCACCACTCCTGCCAGAAACAGCAAGTGCACCACAATGACGGAAAACGGCACGGAGTCTTGTTTGGTTGCCGCTTGTACCTTGATATTGCCCAATTCCCGGCGAAACAGCAGCGTTGCCGAGGCCGCGTTGAAGAGAACGGCAATACCGGCTTTCCAGCCGAAGTTTGCAATCATGAACCAGATATCCCAGTTCCATTTGCTTGCCACCATCAGCACGGGGGGCGCCGCAAAGGGCGTGAGTGTGCCCCCGATGGAGATATTGACAAACAGCACGCCCAAGGTGACATATTTAAATTTTGTGCTGACGGCCTGACTGAATAGTGTGTCCCGGAGCATGAGCGCCGCCAAGGTCATGGCGGCGGGCTCGGTGATGAAAGATCCCATCAGTGGAACAAACGAAAGAGTCAAAAAATAAATGGACATATCGCGCTTCAACGGGACAAACCCGGAGATCAAATGCACGGCATAGGCCACAAACTGCAAAATGGGACGTGTTCCTGCAATCACCATAATGGCAAACACGAACATGGGTTCCGTAAAGTTTCGTGAATCCAGGTAATCGGTGGCCGTTTGTTTGCCACCGGTGACCAGCATAAACAGAACCAGAACCATTGCCCAGAAACCGAATACAACCTCGACCTCCCCAAGCAAGTGCCACAGGCCCGCATGTTTGGGCCGGGTGTGGGCCAGATGCTCAAAAAATTTGGTTGAAAAAGTGTGGATCAACGCCAACCCGAACAGGGCAGCGCCAACCAATTGGACAGGTGTGGCTTCGGTCATGGGATGTAACTGTGTAAATTTGTCGGGTGCCTATTATTTCATGGCGTCGTTCCCCGCCTCTTCAAGCATAGCCTTCATGGGGTCATCCTCGGTCGTGGCCGCATCTTCGGCAGCGGGGTCCGCCGGTTCACCTTCCATGGCCATGCCCTCCATGCCGGCGGTGGGGTCGGCGGCCTCATCGGCCTGGGGCATCTCCAGCTGTTCCATGATCTGGTCGGAGCTCAGCGACTCCTCCTTCTCGATGCCACCGGTGACCAGCACCGGGAAGGCAATCACCGCAGCCAGCATGATCAATTGCAGCACGATGAAGGCGATGGAGCCTTTGTAGATCTCGGTGGTTTTGACCGAGGGAATCAGCTTGCCGGTGACCCGGTCCCTGTAGTCAAACTTGGCCGCCACGCTGCGCAGGTAGAACAGGGCAAAACCGAACGGCGGTGTGAGGAACGAGGTCTGCAAGTTCATGGCGATGATCACGCCAAACCAGATCATGGCCTGGTCCGGGGTCATGCCGGGCACCAGTCCGGGCAGGATCTTCTCGGCCACGGGGGCCAGGAGCGGAATCACGATGAAGGCGATCTCGAAGAAGTCGATGAAGCAGCCCAGAATGAACACCAGGATATTCACCACAATCAAAAAGCCCAAGGCGCCGCCAGGAATCTTGTCAAACAGGTGTTCCACCCAGATGTGGCCGTCGGCAGCGTTGAAGGTGAAGCTGAAAACGGTGGAGCCAATCAGGATGAACAGCACAAAGGAGGCCAGCTTGGCAGTGTTCTCCAGGGCCTGTTTCATGAGGGGCATGCTCAGACGGCGCTTGCCCAAGGCCAGCACCAGGGCGCCCAGTGCACCCATGGCACCGCCTTCGGTGGGGGTGGCCACACCCAGAAAGATCGTACCCAGCACCAGGAAGATGAGGATCAGCGGAGGCATCAGCACAAATGTCACCTGCTCGGCCAGCTTGGACAGCAGGCCCATGCGGGTCACCTTGTTGGCAATGGACAGTGCCAGACCGGTCAGGGAGGCCAGCGTCAGCGACAGAATCACGATTTCATCGCCAGGGGAGGCGGTTTCGCGCTCCAGCCACTTCGTCATCAGACCGTCATGCACCTGGGCCCAGGCGTAACCCACACCGATGCACACCAACACCAGCGCCAGCAGGGATTTGTGGCCGGAGTTGCCGTTGTCTTCCTTGAACAGCAGGGCTTCGGGCGGCAGTGCCGGCACCATGGCCGGCTTGAAAATGGCCACGGCCACGATGAAGGCGATGTACAAGCCCACCAGCAGCAAACCGGGGATCAGGGCGCCGGAGTACATGTCGCCCACCGAGCGGCCCAGTTGGTCCGCCAGCACAATCAGCACCAGCGAGGGGGGGACGGCCTGCGCCAGCGTGCCCGAGGCGGTGATGGTGCCGGTGGCAATGGTGCGGCTGTAGCCGTAGCGCAGCATCACAGGCAGGGAAATCAGGCCCATGGAGATGACAGCCGCAGCGACCACGCCGGTGGTGGCGGCCAGCAAGGCACCCACCAGAATCACCGCGATGGCCACGCCGCCGCGCACCGGGCCAAACACCTGGCCCACGGTTTCCAGCAGGTCCTCGGCCATGCCGGAGCGTTCCAGAATAATGCCCATGAAGGTGAAAAACGGAATGGCCAGCAGCGTGTCGTTTTGCATGATGCCGAAGATGCGCAAGGGCAGCGCCTGGAACATGGCGGCCGGGAAGATGCCGGCCTCAATGCCCACAAAACCGAAGGCCAGGCCCGTGGCCGCCAGGCCAAAGGCTACCGGGAAGCCGGTGAGCAGCAGGACAAACAGTCCGCAGAACATGAGGGGCACAAATTGCTGTGCCAGGAAAGTGGTTTGCATTTATTTGTCTCCTGCCAGCATGCGGGCGGCTTGGGCTTCCAGCTCTTCGAGGTGTTTTTGTTCGTCAGACTTGTTTTCTTCACTGCTGAGCACGTCGGGGCCATTGCCGGTCAAAAAGGCGATGCGTTTGATCAGCTCCGACACACCTTGCAGCGCCAGCAGGGTAAAGCCCACCGGAATCAGCACATAGGCGGGCCAGCGGATCAGTCCACCGGCGTTTTGCGACATTTCTCCGCTGGTCAAGGCCTGCATGAAGAAAGGCCAGCCCAAGGAGACGGTGATCACACAAAAGGGCAGCAGCACGGCCACAATGCCCACCACGTCCACCCAGTTGCGTGTGCGTTCACTCAGTTTGGAAGAAATGAAGTCAATGCGCACATGCGAGTTCTTCAAGAAACCGTAGCCCGCGCCCAGCAAAAATACCGCGGCAAACAGGTACCACTGGATTTCCAGCAAGCCGTTGGAACTGGTGTTGAAGATTTTTCGCACCAGCGCATTGCCCGCGCTGATGAGGGTGGTGATCAGAATCAGCCACATGGTGAATTTGCCGACCCAGGTGCTGATCGTGTCGATCAGCCGGGACAGCGCGAGTAAAGGTGCCATGGTGTCTCCTGCAGTTGTAATTAAAAGAGGGGCAGCGGCTGCGTTCCATTCTTGCCCCCTTTGCGAACCCGCCGAGTCTAAGCTTAATCGCCGGTTTTGCGGCTGAAGAAACCCTGACGTGCGATTCACGCGGCAGCGCAGGGCCAGCCAAGCGCCGTCTGCACGATCACGCTGGGCTACGTACTTGGGGCTATTCATGAAATATATCCCTGGCCCTTATGGAATATGCGTGAGGTGCTATAAAAAAAATAGCATTTCGGTTTTGCCTGTGGCACTGCCGGTGTGCCCCTGCGGCGGGGGGTATGTGCTGAAAAGCCCAGCCCGCCGGGGTTTCGACTATGCTGTTCACCCCACCATGCCTATTGACGCCCCCGCCACCCCCCAAGCCCCCACTTTGCTGCTGACGCCGCGCGGCCATTTGCTGCTGGTGCAGGAGCCGCACGCACCGGCCTTGCCTGCGGCGCTCCAGCAAGGGCTGGCGGGCGCCTTCGCCCAGGGCGCAGGGCATGGGCTGCTCTATTTGGGCACCACGCAAGTGGCCAGTGTGTTGCCACCGGTGCTGGCCTGGTGGCGCGATTTTGCAGCGCGTTTTGTCACGGCCCTGTGCGGCGTGGGCGAAGACACTGAACTGCCCATGCCCGCAGCTGCGCATGCTGCATGGGACGCCCTGCTGGCCGATGCGCCACCGATGACCGGTGCCGAGTACCTGAGGCCGCAAGTGCTGGCGTCTTTGTGGTCCGCCATAGGCGCCGCTGTGCACGCCGAGCTGAAAGCCTCCGGGCTGGCGCTCGCTGATTTCCTCAAAGCACGGCACCCGGCCTGGAATTTGGTGGGGCGGGTGGTCTTCAATCTGGCGGAAAACCGCAAGGACGCGGACGCCCCGTTTGCCTTTCTCGCCACCTACACCTCGCGTTTGTCGGCCCATGGCAAAGCGCAGCATTTGCCGCTGTCCAGGGCTCTGACCGAATTCTCCGATGGCAAGAGCCAGGCGCAGCTGCTCTCCTTGTTGCGGCCGGTGCAGGCGGCAGCCACGCAGTGCCCCTGGTTGCAAGACATGGTGGAGGCCGGCGAGATTTACCACCCGCTGCGCTGGACGCCGCAGGAGGCCTACCGCTTTCTCAGCGATGTTCCCAGGCTGGAGGCTGCGGGCATTCTGGTGCGGGTCCCGCTCACCTGGGGCGCAGGCCGACCGGTGCGGCCCAAGGTGCAAGCCAGCGTGGGCGCGCAGGCTCCGTCGCTGCTGGGCATGGATGCGCTGCTGGACTTCAGCATGGCCGTGACGCTGGACGGGGAAGCCCTGACGGCGGCAGAGCGCCAGGCCTTGCTACAGGGCGGCGATGGGCTGCAGTGGATACGCGGGCGCTGGGTCGAGGTGGACCGCAACAAGTTGCAGCGCATGCTGGCGCGTTTTGAAGGCATGGAGCAAGCCGCAAAGGCGGGTGGCCTGCCCTTCTCCGAGGCCATGCGTCTGATGGCAGGGGCTTCGCTGGAGGGGGATCTGGACGCGGCCAGCGCCGATTGGACCCAACTGGTGGCGGGCCCCTGGCTGGCCCAAACGCTGCAAGGGCTGCGCCAGCCCGATGGTTTGGCGCAGGTCAGCCCCGGGGTGCAACTCAAGGCCACTTTGCGGCCCTACCAGGAAGCGGGCGTGCGTTGGCTGTACCTGCTGACCCAGCTGGGCCTGGGCGCTTGCCTGGCGGATGACATGGGGCTGGGCAAGACGATTCAGGTGCTGGCCTTGCTGCTGGTCTTGAAGCGTGAGCAACAATCGCGAACGCGTCCCAGTGTGCTGGTGGCCCCCGCGTCGCTCCTGGCGAACTGGGTGCAGGAGGCCGAACGCTTTGCCCCCAGCCTGCGGGTGCTGGTGGTGCATCCCTCCGCCATGGTGGGCGCGGAACTGCGCGCGCTGGATGCCGGGCGGCTGCAGGGCGTTGACCTTGTCATTACCAGCTACGGCTCACTCTTGCGTTTGCCCGTGCTGATGGAGCTGGATTGGCGTGTGGCGGTCATTGATGAAGCACAGGCCATCAAAAACCCCGGTGCCAAGCAGACCCGGCAGGTGAAGAAACTCAAGGCCAGCTCACGTATTGCGTTGACGGGCACCCCGGTGGAAAACCGCCTGTCTGATTTGTGGTCGATTTTTGACTTCACGCACCCTGGCCTGCTGGGCTCGGACAAGGTGTTTGGCAATTTTGCCAAGCGGCTGGCCAAGGGCGAACACTTTGGTCCGCTGCGCAAGCTGGTGCAGCCCTACATTTTGCGGCGGCTCAAAACCGACAAGCGGGTGATTGATGACCTGCCGGACAAAACCGAGCTGAAGGCCTGGTGCCATTTGAGCCCGGCGCAGGCGGCCTTGTACCAGAGTGCGGTGGAGGAACTGGCACTTGCACTGGCGCAGGCCGACGGCATGGCCCGCAAGGGGCTGGTGCTGTCGTACCTGATGCGGTTCAAACAGATTTGCAACCATCCGTCGCAGTGGCTGGGCGACGGTGCCTGGGGTGCGCAAGACAGCGGCAAGTTCACGCGTTTGCGCGAATTGGCGGAAGTGATTGCTGCGCGGCAGGAAAAAGTGCTGGTGTTCACCCAGTTTCGCGAGACGACGGAGCCGCTGGCCGCGTTTCTGGGCGCCATCTTCGGCCGGGATGGCCTGGTGTTGCATGGCGGCACGCCGGTGGCCCAGCGGCGTGGGCTGGTCAAGCGGTTTCAGGAAGATGAGTTGACGCCCTTTTTTGTGCTTTCGCTCAAGGCGGGCGGTGCCGGCTTGAACCTGACTGCGGCTTCGCATGTGATCCATTTCGACCGGTGGTGGAATCCCGCAGTGGAGAACCAGGCCACGGACCGGGCGTTTCGCATTGGCCAGAAAAAGAACGTGCTGGTGCACAAATTTGTGTGCCGTGGCACCGTGGAAGACCGCATTGATGCCCTGATTGAATCCAAGCAGCAGTTGGTCAAAGACGTGCTGGAAGGCGGTGCCGAATTGTTGCTGACCGAAATGAGCGACCACGAACTGTTGGATCTGGTCAAATTGGACATCCATACTGCACAGGAAAATTGAAAGAACCTATGGGCTACTACGGCTGGAAACCTTATGTACCGGTTGCTGAGCGGCGAAAAAAGGCAGAAAAAACCGCCGCCAAGGCCAAGAAAGCAGGTGCAAATTTTTCACCTATCGCGCCTTACCGGGGCGCCGTTGCCAAAACCTTCTGGGGCAAGGCCTGGTGCGACAACCTGGAAGCCTATAGCGACTACGCCAACCGCATGCCCCGTGGCCGCACCTATGTCCGCAATGGATCGGTCATCGACCTCCAAGTCACCGCAGGTGAAGTGCAAGCGCAGGTGATGGGCTCCAGCCTGTACCAGGTGGTGGTCAAGGTGGTTCCGGTGTCGCCCAAGCAATGGCAGGCCATTGGCAAAGACTGTGCGGGCTCGATTGATTCGCTGGTGGAGTTGCTGCAAGGCAAACTCTCGACCGCCGTCATGCAGCGTATCTGCACACCGCGCACCGGGCTGTTTCCTGCACCCCAGGAAATCAGTTTCAGTTGCAGTTGCCCGGATTGGGCGGGCATGTGCAAACATGTGGCGGCGGTGCTGTACGGTGTGGGCGCGCGCTTGGACCAAAAACCGGAGCTGCTGTTTGAATTGCGCGGGGTCGATGCCAAAGACCTGGTCCACCAGGCTGGCGCCGGTTTGCCCCAGTCCAAAAAAGGCCCGGCGGTGGCCAAGGTGCTCGACGATTCCCTGTTGGCCGATGTGTTTGGTATCGAGATGGACGAGGCGGTGTTGCCCGTGAAGGCACCGAGTGCCAGCAAGAAGGCGGCGCCAGCCAAGAAAACCGCACCCAGGAAAGCCGCCTCCACGAAAGCGGCACCCACAAAAACCGTAGCCCCCAAGCCCGCGTCCAAAAAAGCGGTCAAAGCCCCCAAAGCTGCCGCCAGCAAGACAAGCGGTGCAAAAACCAAGCCTGCGTTAAAGCCCGCGGCCAAGAAAAAAGTGGTGAAAACGGTGCCTGCAGGCAAGTAGCTGAACTTTTGGGGGCGAAATAGGCCTGTAGCCCCCGTAAACTATGCGTGAGCAGCTATGAAATATGTAGCAGACCGGATGCCCGCCACGGTGAGTAGCAAAGAGCCCAGCAGGTGCAGCGCGGCGGTTCCCAGGGCCAGGGCATAACGCTGCTGGCCCAGCATGGCGACGACTTCGGCGGAGAAGCTGGAAAACGTGGTGAGTGCGCCCAGGAAACCTGTGACCAGAGCCAGGCGCCATGTCGGGTCCAGCTGGGGCAGGGCCTGGAATACCGCGACGCATATGCCAATCAGGTAGCCGCCAATCAAGTTGGCGGCCAAAGTGCCCAGCGGCATGGTGCCGATAGCGCCCGCCATCGGATTGAGCCACAGGCCCAGTTGCCAGCGGACCAGGGCGCCGATGCTGGCGCCCGTGCAGATGGCCAACACGGCATGCATTATTGGGCGGCCGCGTTGGCGCCGGACCCGCTGCCAGGGTAGGGCGCTTCGTTGACGGTGAGACCCTCTTGGGAGAGCTTGGCCGCCGTGGGGGGCTTGATGCCTTTGACGCGGGCCATGAAATCGGCCCAGTCCTTGAAAAGCCCCTGGTTGCGCGCCTGGAGGATACGCCGGGTGCTGCTGGGCCCCAGGCCCTTGACGCCATCAAGTTCGGCTTCGCTCGCCTGGTTCACCTCCACCGCCGCAAAGCAGGCCTGGGCAGCCAGGGCGAGGGCCAGCAGCAAAAGAGGCTTACGCATGGCGGGCCAGCCATTGCACATACTTAGCCACCCCGGTTTGCACGTCCACAAACGCATGGTCACAGCCCGTGGAACGCAGCGCCGTCAAATCGGCCTGGGTGTAGCACTGGTATTTGCCACGCAAGGCATCGGGGAAGGGCACGTACTCCACCAGGCCTTGCTCGGCAATGGCGGGCAGTGGCAAGGCGGCTTCACCTTTCAGCGTACGCATGGCATTGACGACCGAGCTGGCGACATCGTTGAAGGGCTGGGCGCGGCCCGAACCGAGGTTGAAAATGCCGGACTCTGCAGGGTGGTCGAAGAACCACAGGTTCACGGCCACCACGTCGTCAATAAAAACGAAGTCGCGCATTTGCCCACCGGCGGCATAACCGCCATATTCACCAAACAGCTTGACCTTGGCATCAAGCCGGAACTGGTTGAACTGGTGAAAGGCGACGCTGGCCATGCGGCCCTTGTGCTGTTCGCGGGGGCCGTAGACGTTGAAGTAGCGGAAACCCACCACCTGGTGGGTGCGGCCAGCCTTGGTGCGCTCAAACTGTATGCCGCATTCGCGGCGCATGCGCTGGTCGAACAGCAGCTTGGAGTAGCCGTACACATTGAGCGGTAGCTCAAACGCCGGGTCTTCGCGGAAGGTGTCGGAGCCGCCATACGTGGCGGCGCTGGAGGCGTACAGCAGCCGTGCACCACGCTTCTGGCAGGCCTGGAACAGGTGCCAGGAGAGGGTGTAGTTGTTGGCCATCATGTACTTGCCGTCTTGCTCCATGGTGTCGCTGCAGGCGCCTTCATGGAACACGGCTTCAATCTGCCCGTAGTGGCCATTGGCAAAATCGTCGTAAAACGTGTCGGCGTCCACGTAATCGGCAATCTTCAGATCGGCCAGGTTGCGAAATTTGTCGCCCTGCTTCAGATCGTCCACGGCAATGATGTCGTCGTGTCCACGGGCATTGAGCCCGGCGATGAGGTTGGAGCCAATAAAACCGGCCGCGCCGGTGACAACGATTCGGGTCATGCAAATAATTCCTCAAACGACACGGTGGCCGTACCAAATTTACCCACCACCAGGCCGCCCGCGCGGTTGGCCAGCGGCAGGGCCTGGCGCAGGGACATGCCCGCGCCTACCAACGACGCCATGGTGGCGATGACGGTGTCACCGGCGCCGGTGACGTCAAACACCTCGCGCGCCTGCGCGCTCACATGCAGTTCACCGGTGGCGTCAAACAAGGTCATGCCTTCTTCGCTGCGGGTGAGCAAGACCGCGTCCAGGTGCAACTGTTCGCGCAAATGGTGCGCCTTGGTGCGCAAATCGCCTTCGCAGCTCCAGTGGCCTATGACCTGCTGCAGTTCAGCCCGGTTGGGGGTGATGACGTTGGCGTACTGGTAGCGCGAATAGTCGCTGCCCTTGGGGTCGATCAGGATGGGGGTGCCCAGGGCGCGGGCGCGTGCAATCATGTCGCTGACATGGGCCAGCCCGCCTTTGCCGTAGTCCGAGAACAGCACCGCATCGTGCTGGGGCAACAGGTGCTCGAACGTGGCAGTCTGTGTGGCGAGGATTTCGCTTTTGGGCGTATTCTCGAAGTCCAGGCGCAGCAGCTGCTGTTGTCGGCCAATGACCCGCAGTTTCACGGTGGTCTTGAGGTCCGCGTCCCGCCCAAAGTGGGTGCGTATGCCGGTTTGGGCCACCAGTGCTTCAAGCTTGTGGCTGGCTTCGTCGTCGCCCACCACCGTCAGAAGCGACGCCTGCGCCCCCAGTGTGGCCGCGTTGAACGCCACGTTGGCCGCACCACCACAGCGCTCTTCTTCGCGCGTGACACGCACCACGGGCACCGGGGCCTCCGGGCTGATGCGGTCCACCGCGCCGTACCAGTAGCGGTCCAGCATCACATCGCCCACGACCAGTACGCGGGACGCGGAAATTTGTTCTTTGGTAATAGTCATCATTCTTTGTCATTCAAGCGCTGCGCCTGAAGTGTCTTCATCCAGAAATGCCGTGGAACCGGCTGTGCCGGGCCACTGGCGTTGCCCCCTGCAAGGGGCTGAGGGCCGCGGCTCCAAGCCTGCCTGCGCAGGCTTGGACGGCCCCGAAGAGCCGTTGCCTCTGGCTGAGGCACAGAAGCGGCCACACGCAGTGGGCAAGCCGGGGGGTGTTCATAACTCCTCGACGCGCCGGGCAGGGTAGCTGTCCCAGGCCTGACAGCCGGGGCATTGCCAAAAGTGCTGTTTGGCTTCAAAGCCACAGGCTGCGCAGCGGTAGCGGGTCAGGGGTTTGACCGCATGGTCCAGCGCGCGTTGAACCTGGGGATGGAATTGCTCGTGCTCCAGCTTTTCCCCAGCGATCCATTTGGCGGCGGCTACCAGTGAGGGTTCTTTTTCAAGGTGGTGTGCATACCATTCGCGCGCGGTCGTGGTGGCGCTGGGATCCGCAGCTTCCAGTGCCACGATGGCGTCCAGCACGTCCAGGGAATGTGTTTGCGCATACGTGGCCTTCAGCAGTTCCAGGGCGTCTGTACCACGCTGGGCGCCTATCGCGTAGCGGGCCAGTTGGGGCGCGATCAGGGATGCGGCCGCAGGGGTGGCTGTCATGGCGGCAGACAAAGTGGCGTAGGCGTTGGGGGCATCCCCCCCTTGGCTTTGCAGGCGGGCCAGGTCCACGCGGGGGCGCGGTGCATCCGGGGCAATCTGCACGGCCTGCTCCAGCAAGGCTTGGGCGTGTGCCGTGTCCTTGGCGGCGATCAGGGTTGCCGCCTGCTCGCACAGGTAATGCGCCATCCGCCCCTTGAAGCTGCCCTGGCCGGAGGACTCCAGTTTTTCAGCGATGCGGGCCGCATGTTCCCAGTCGCGCGAGCGTTCGTAGTTGGCCAGCAAGGCCAGGCGTGCCTGGGCCTCAAAGCGGGTGCCTTCCAGCTTGAGCAGGGCTTCTTCGGCGCGGTCCAGCAGACCGGCCTTGAGGTAGTCCAGTGCCAGCGCATGCTGCGCCCGGTGGCGGTCGTCCAGGCTCAGGTCGCCGCGCGAGAGCAGGTGCTGGTGCACCCGCACGGCGCGCTCGTATTCGCCCCGGCGGCGAAACAGGTTGCCCAGGGCGAAATGCAACTCCGAGGTGTCGGGGTCGCTTTGCACCGCTTCGATGAAGGCGTCTATGGCCTGGTCCTGTTGCTCATTGAGCAAGAAATTCAGGCCTTTGAAATAGGCTTTGGGTGCCTGGCGGTTTTCCATCCGCAGTTGGCGCATGTCCATGCGTGAGGCCATCCAGCCCAGCACAAAGGCCACGGGCATGCCCAGCAGTATCAAGGTGATGTCAAAGTCCATGGGGTGGCGCCGTGGGCGGTTTATCGCTTGCCACCAATGTGGCAGCGGCAGTGGCCGCTTCACGCGCGATGGCAGCATCGCGGCGGTGTTGCCACCAGCGCGGAACCATGCCCAGTATGCCGATCAGCAGTCCCAAGGCAAAAGCGCTCAAAACCACCAGAACCAGCGGAGCGGTCCATTGCTGGCCAAAGAAAAATCGAACAGTGGCATCGTGCTGGTTGTTCAGCGCGAAAGCGAAAAGGGTAAAAAAAATGGCCGCTTTAAGTAACCACTTAAAGAGCCATGCGACTTGTTTCATTGATCTCCTCGGTGCCGACGGATTCTACCTATTCACATCAGGGCTTGGAGTCGGTTTGAAGTTCAGCGGTACGCTGGTCCACGGCTTCGCGCAGGGCCTTGCCCGGTTTGAAATGGGGGACACGCTTTTCGGGGATGGCCACACTTTCGCCGCTGCGCGGGTTGCGGCCCATGCGGGGGGGGCGGTGGTTGACGGAAAAGCTGCCAAAGCCGCGAATCTCAATCCGGTGGCCGCGAACCAGCGCATCGTTCATGGCGTCCAGAATGGCCTTGACGGCAAATTCGGCGTCGCGATGGGTCAGTTGCGCAAAACGGTTGGCCAGTTCTTCAACGAGGTCGGAGCGGGTCATGGAATTCAAAAATGGGCGATAAAAAAACGACCGGTGCGCACAGGCAGCCGGTCGTTCATTCAGATTAACAACATGTTAAAAATCTTGGGGGACAGATTTTTCGCCCTGTCCCCAATAGATTAATTGTTGCTGTCGAGCTTGGCACGCAACAAGGCGCCCAGGCTGGTGGTGCCGGCGTTTTCACGGGCAGACTGCTGGCTCAATGTTGCCATGGCTTCGCTTTGGTCTGCAGCATCCTTGGCCTTGATGGACAACTGGATGTTGCGGGTCTTACGATCCACATTGACGACCACGGCGGTGACTTCGTCGCCTTCCTTGAGTACGTTGCGGGCATCTTCCACGCGGTCGCGGGAGATTTCGCTGGCGCGCAGGTAGCCGATGATGTCGTCGCCCAGGTCGATTTCAGCGCCCTTGGCATCCACGGTCTTGACCTTGCCGGTCACAACCTGGCCCTTGTCGTTGATCGACACGAAGGTGGTAAACGGATCGGAATCCAACTGCTTGATACCCAGGGAGATGCGCTCGCGGTCCACGTCCACAGCCAGGACCAAAGCCTCGACTTCCTGACCCTTCTTGTATTCGCGCACGGCGGTTTCGCCGGACTCGTTCCAGGACAGGTCGGACAGGTGCACCAGGCCGTCAATGCCAGCAGCCAGACCGACGAACACGCCGAAGTCGGTGATGGATTTGATCGGGCCCTTCACGCGGTCGCCGCGCTTGGTGTTTTGTGCGAACTCTTGCCATGGGTTGGCCTTGCACTGCTTCATGCCCAGGGAGATGCGACGCTTGTCTTCGTCGATTTCCAGAACCATGACTTCGACTTCGTCACCCAGGGCAACGATCTTGGAAGGAGCCACATTCTTGTTGGTCCAGTCCATTTCGGACACGTGCACCAAACCTTCGATGCCGGGTTCGAGTTCCACAAACGCGCCGTAGTCGGCGATGTTGGTGATCTTGCCGAACATCCGGGTGGACTGGGGATAACGGCGGTTGACGCCCATCCATGGATCGTCGCCCATTTGTTTCAGACCCAGAGACACGCGGTTCTTCTCGGTGTCGAACTTCAGGATCTTGGCGGTGATCTCTTGACCGGCTTGCACCACCTCAGAGGGGTGGCGGACACGGCGCCATGCCATGTCGGTGATGTGCAGCAGGCCGTCGATACCGCCCAGGTCCACAAATGCACCGTATTCGGTGATGTTCTTGACCACACCTTGCACCACAGAGCCTTCTTTCAGGTTCTGCATGAGCTTGGCGCGCTCTTCGCCCATGGAGGCTTCGACCACGGCACGGCGTGACAACACGACGTTGTTGCGCTTGCGGTCGAGCTTGATGACCTTGAATTCCATGGTCTTGTTCTCGTACGGAGACAGGTCCTTGGTAGGACGTGTGTCGACGAGGGAGCCGGGCAGGAAGGCGCGGATGCCGTTGACCAGAACGGTCAGGCCACCCTTGACCTTGCCGGAAGTGGTACCGGTGACGAATTCGCCGGATTCCAAAGACTTTTCCAGAGACATCCACGAAGCGAGGCGCTTGGCGGTGTCGCGGCTGACGATGGTGTCGCCGTAGCCGTTCTCCATGGCAACGATGGCCACGGAAACGAATTCGCCGACTTGCACTTCGAGTTCGCCCTTGTCGCTCTTGAATTCGGACAAGGGAACATAAGCCTCAGATTTGAGACCGGCATTGACCACGACAAAGCTGTGTTCGATACGAACGATTTCAGCGGTGACGACTTCGCCAATACGGGTTTCAGAGCGTTTTTGTGACTCTTCAAATAGGGCTGCGAAAGATTCTGACATGTGTTTTGCGGACAATACCGCGGGGTTAAGTTGTCGAACCACACAACCGGTGCGCTTGATGCGCGAGAGGAGTTGTGTGGACCAGTCAGCTTTTCAGATTGGTCCGAAAGGCTGTTTGCTTTGCCACCAGTTCAGCACGATTTCAACGGACTCATCGACCGTCAAATCCGAGTTGTCCAGCAACTGGGCGTCTTCTGCTGATCTGAGGGGCGCAACGGTCCGGGAGGCATCCCGGGCGTCGCGTGCTTCCAGGTCCGCGCGAAGAGATGGGAGTGTAGCTGCAATTCCCTTTGAAATCAACTGCTTATAGCGGCGCTGCGCACGGCAGGCGGCGCTGGCGGTGAGATACACCTTCAATGGTGCATCGGGGAAAATGACGGTGCCCATGTCGCGGCCATCGGCCACCAATCCTGGCAGCTGGCGGAAGTTGTGTTGCAGGTCGATCAGGGCGGCACGCACTTGGGGAAAGGCCGACACTTTGGAGGCATTCATGCCCGCTTCCTCGGTGCGGATCGCCTCGTTGACATCTTCGCCGCCCAGCCAGATGTGGCTGCCTTCAAAGTGGATGGGCAAAGAACGCAACAGATCCACAATGGCCTGCTCATTCACCACCTCCAGGGTAATACCCGCGCGGGTGGCCGCCAGGCCGGTGATGCGGTAGAGCGAACCGGAGTCCAGAAAGTGGTAGCCCAACTTTTCGGCCAGCACCGCCGCCAGTGTCCCTTTGCCAGACGCGGTAGGCCCATCCACACAAATGACTGGCACCGCTGCAGGCGCAACGCAAGCCACCGAGAACAGCGCTTCAAAATAATCGGGAAAGGTTTTGGCGACGCATTTGGGGTCCTGGATACGCACCGGCAGTCCGGCCGGGTTGAACGCGGCAAGCGAAAAACACATGGCGACCCGGTGGTCATCGTAGGTGTGGATGCTCGCCGCGCGCCAGTCAGCCGCAGAGGCGGGCGGCGTGACCTGGATGAAATCAGCCCCTTCGACCACGGTGGCGCCCAGTTTGCGCAATTCGGTGGCCATGGCGGCAATGCGGTCGGTTTCCTTGACGCGCCAGCTGGCAATGTTGCGCAAGGTGGTGGTGCCATCGGCGTACAGCGCCATGACCGCCAGGGTCATGGCCGCATCGGGGATGTGGTTGCAGTCCAGGTCGATGGCGTGGAGCGGCCAGGCGCCCCGGCTAATGTGCAGCCAGTTGGGGCCGCTTTCGATCTGGGCGCCCATCATCCGGGCAGCCTCCATGAAGCGGATATCGCCCTGGATGGAGTCGGCGCCCACGCCTTGGATTTTTAAGCCATTTTGGCAAAACCCCAAGTCCAGGCCTCCAGCCCCCGTAGTTATTGCGCCAAGCGCTATGAAATAGCTAGCGGAAGAGGCATCGGCCTCCACATGTACTTCGCCGGGGGACACTAACTTGCAGCCTGCGGGAATGGTGAAACGCTGCCAGCCGTCGCGCTGCACCTGCACGCCGAAACGGGCCAGCAAATTCAGGGTGATTTCGATGTAGGGACGGGAAATCAGCTCACCGACCACGTCAATGACGATGTCCTGGCGCGCGACCAGCGGCAGTGCCATGAGCAGGGCTGTCAGAAACTGGCTGGAGACGTCACCACGCACCTGGATAGGGGCTTGCAGCTGCAGTGCGGGAGATCCGATGCGCAACGGCGGGTAGCCGTCCTGGCCCAGGTAGTCGATCTGGCAACCCAATTGGCGCAGGGCATCGACCAAGTCGCCAATGGGGCGCTCGTGCATGCGGGGCACGCCGCCCAGCTCAAAATCACCGCCCAAGACCGCCAATGCGGCAGTCAGAGGCCGCATGGCGGTTCCCGCGTTGCCCAGGAACAGCTTGGCGTGTTGCTGGCCAAGTTGGCCACCCAGACCGGTGATTCGTACCGTAGAGCCGTCTTGCCGGATGCCACAGCCCAAGGCACGCAAGGCCACCAGCATGACGCGGGTGTCGTCGGAGTCGAGCAAATCGTGGATGGTGGTGGTGCCTTCGCACATGGCGGCCAGCAGCAAGACGCGGTTGGAAATGCTTTTGGAGCCGGGGAGGGTGACCGTGCCCGAAGCCCCCAAGAGGGGAGGAAGGTCCAGAAATTCGGTGGAAAACATTATTTGTTGAGTTTGGAGCTCATGCTCCAGTTGCCACGGGTGATGCTGGCCTGCTCTAACAGGCCCTCCAGTGCTTCGGCGTTGCCGCTGGAGATCATGAGTTCCAGGGCCTGCAGATTGCGCTGGAAGATCTTGCTTTGGGCCAGCAACTCTTCCCGGTTGGAGACCATGATGTCGCGCCAGACCTTGGGGTCGCTGGCGGCGATGCGGGTGAAGTCCCGAAAGCCCGGGCCTGCCAGGGAGAGGTAATCCTTGCCCTGCGGCTGGCCAGAGATGGAGTTCATCAGGGCGAAAGCAATCAGGTGGGGCAGGTGGCTGACCGCAGCAAATGCTGCGTCGTGTTGCTCGGGCGACATTTGCAGCACCCGGCAGCCCAGTGCCGACCAGACGTCCACCGCTTTTTGCAGCTGGACGGTCATGGTGCGTTCAATGGGCGTGAGAATGACCTGCCGCCCGGTGTACAGGTCGGCGTCCGCATGTTCGACACCAGACACTTCTTTGCCGGCAATCGGGTGCGCCGGTACAAAGCAGCCGATGTGTTCGCGCAAGGCGCGTCGGCCTGCATCAATGACATCCCGTTTGGTGGAGCCCACGTCCATGATCAGCATATTGGGCGTCACCAGATGCTTGATGGCCTTGAAGGTCGCTTCGGTGGCGGCCACCGGCACGGCAACGACCACAATGTCGGCACCCGACACGGCCAGCAGCGCCGAAGGGGCCTCCACATCGATCACGCCCATGGCGCGTGCCCGTTCGGTGGTGCTGGGGGATTTGCTGTAGCCCACGACCCGCTTAACCAGGCCTGCCCGCTTGAGGGCCAGCGCAAACGAGCCACCCATCAGGCCACATCCAATGAGGCCGAGCTGTTCAAACATAGAGATTCCTGTGGGTTCGCATCAATCGGCCAGGGGGTAGGCACCCAGTATTTTGTAAAAGGCGCACAGGTCTTGCAGGTCGTGCAGGGCCGCCGCCACCTGGGGTTGCGAGGGATGGCCCTGCAGGTCGATGTAGAAATAGTATTCCCACTGGCCCGAGCGGGCGGGGCGGGACTCGAAACGGGTCATGGACACGCCGTGCTTTTTGAGCGGGACCAGCATGTCATGCACCGCGCCCGGGCGGTTGGGCACCGAAACCACCAGACTGGTGCAGTCTTTGCCAGTGGCCTGGGGCGCGGGCAGGGTGGAGGGCAGGCAGACCACCACAAAGCGGGTGCGGTTGAAGGCTTCGTCCTGAATCGCATGGGCGGCGATGTGCAGACCAAATTCCGAACCTGCACGTTCGCTGGCAATGCCTGCCCATGCCGGATTGCCAGCGGCCAGACGCGCTCCTTCGGCGTTGCTGGACACCGCGCGGCGCTCGGCGTCGGGGAGATGGGTGTTGAGCCATTGCTGGCACTGTGCCAGGGCCTGGGGGTGGGCCAGCACCACTTCAATGCCTTCCAGGGATTGCGTGGTGCGCAGCAGGTGGTGGCGCACCAGCAGGCTGATTTCGCCAATGATGTGCAACGGTGAGTGCAGCAACAGGTCCAGCGAGCGGGTCACCACGCCTTCGGTGCTGTTTTCCAGGGCGATAACGCCAAATTCGGCGGCGCCGGAGGTGGCGGCATGGAACACCTCGTCAAAATTGGTGCAGGGCACCCGGTGGATGCTGGAGCCGAAAAAGCGCAGGGCGGCTTCTTCCGTGAAGGTGCCCGCAGGTCCCAAATAGGCCACCCGTTGCGGCGCCTCCAGCGCGCGGCAGGCCGACATGATCTCGCGCCAGATGACGGCCACGCTGTCGCTTTTGAGTGCGCCGATATTGGCCTGCTGCAGGTTTTGGATCACCTGTGCTTCGCGCTCCGGCCGGAATACGGTAGAGCCTTCCACACGTTTGATTTCGCCCACCTCATTGGCCAGCGCGGCGCGCCGGTTGAGCAGGGCCAGCAGTTCCAGGTCGACGGCGTCGATCTGGACACGGAGTTCAGGGAGTGTTTTTGCCATGGGAATTGGGATGGATCAGGCGTGCAAGCGTTCAAATTCGCGCATGTAGTTCACCAGCGCCTGCACACCTTCCAACGGCATGGCGTTGTAAATGCTGGCGCGCATGCCTCCCACGGACTTGTGGCCCTTGAGTTGCAAAAGTCCGGCGGCTTTGGCGCCGGACAAAAAGGCGTCATTGCGGGATTCGTCGCGCAGGAAAAAGGGCACGTTCATGCGGGAGCGGCAATCCGGGTGCACCTTGTTGATGAAAAAGCGGGAGTTGTCAATGGCGTCGTACAGGAGCGCTGCCTTGGCGATGTTGCGGGCTTCCATGGCCTGGACGCCGCCTTGGCGCTTGAGCCATTGAAAAATCAGCCCGGCCATATAGATGGCGTAGGTGGGCGGGGTGTTGTACATCGAATGGTTGTCGGCCACCACCTTGTAGTCAAAAGCGCTGGGGCAGATACTGAGCGCGTGGCCCAGCAGGTCTTCGCGCACCACCACCAGGGTCAAGCCCGCGGGCCCCAGGTTCTTCTGCGCTCCGGCAAACGCCAGTCCGACGCGGCTCCAATCCACCGGCCGCGAGGCCACGTGGGAGGAAAAATCAATCACCAGTGCCGCATTCGAGCCCAAAGCCTGCAGGTCCGGCAGGTTTTGGTATTCCAGACCATTGATGGTTTCGTTGGTGCACAGGTGCACGTAGCTGGCATGGTCGCTGAGGCGCCAGCTGGCAGCATCGGGAATGTGGGTATGGCCATCGGCCTGGTTGCTGGCGGCAATGTTCACCTGGCAATACTTGCGCGCTTCTTTTTGGGACTTTTCACTCCAGCTTCCGGTCACCACAAAATCGGCGGTGCCCTGAAAACCCGGCGTGGCCCGCATACCGCCCAAATTCAACGGAACGATGGCGTTTTCCGCCAAGCCACCGCCTTGCATGAACAGGATCTTGAAATGGGGCGGCACGGCTAGCAATTCACGCAGGTCGGCTTCGGCCTGGGTGTAGATCGACTGGAACTCCTTGCCCCGGTGGCTCATCTCCATCACGCCCATGCCGCTGCGCACGCCGCTGGCGTCGGGCCAGTCCAACATTTCAGCGGCGGCCTGGGCCAAGACCTCCGGGGCAATGGTTGCGGGACCAGCTGAAAAGTTGAAAGGGCGTTGCATCGGAGTATTTTGTAGGTCAAATAGGGCTGCAGCCCTTTGTTAATATGCGTAAGCAGCTATTGAATGAATAGCAATCAGGAGGTCTCCGCAGTGCCGTCTTCGCTGTCGCTGGGGCCTGCATCGTCTGCCGGGTTGGCATCATTTTCCACAATGCGCTGCAATCCGCTCAGCTTGGAGCCTTCGTCCAGGCCGATCAGGGTGACGCCTTGCGTGGCGCGGCCCAGTTCACGAATTTCAGCGACCCGGGTGCGCACCAGAACGCCCTTGTCGGTGATCAGCATGATCTCATCGTCGGCATGCACCAGCGTGGCGGCCACGACCTTGCCGTTGCGCTCGGACTGGGTGATGGCAATCATGCCCTTGGTGCCGCGGCCATGGCGGGTGTATTCGGTGATGCTGGTGCGTTTGCCGTAGCCGTTTTCGGTGGCGGTCAACACGCTTTGCAACTCGTCTTCGGCGACCAGCATGGCAATCACGCCCTGGCCATCGTCGAGCATCATGCCGCGCACACCGCGGGCGCTGCGGCCCAGGGGGCGCACGTCGTTTTCGTCAAAACGCACGGCTTTGCCACCATCGCTGAACAGCATCACGTCGTGTTTGCCGTCGGTCAGGGCGGCGCCAATCAGGTAGTCGCCGTCATCCAGGTTGACGGCGATGATGCCGCCCTTGCGCGGGTTGTTGAATTCGTCCAGAGCTGTCTTTTTGACCGTGCCCATGGAGGTGCCCATGAACACATACTGGTCGGCCGGGAAGCTGCGCTTGTCGCCGGTGAGCGGCAGGACCACATTGATTTTCTCGCCATCCTGCAGCGGGAACATGTTGACGATGGGGCGTCCGCGCGAACCGCGCGACCCCTGTGGCACTTCCCACACCTTGAGCCAGTACAGGCGGCCGCGGTTGCTGAAGCACAGAATGTAGTCGTGGGTGTTGGCGATAAAGAGCTGGTCGACCCAGTCGTCTTCCTTGGTGGCAGTGGCCTGTTTGCCACGGCCACCGCGTTTTTGCGCCCGGTATTCACTCAGGGGCTGGCTCTTGATGTAGCCGCTGTGCGAGAGCGTCACCACCATGTCGGTGGGGGTGATCAGGTCTTCGGTGGAGAGGTCAAACGAGCTGTGTTCTACCAAACTGCGGCGCGCACCCAGTTTTGACTCACCGAATTCGGTCTTGATAACCGTCAACTCTTCACTGATGATGGTCGATACACGGGCCGGTTTGGCCAGAATGTCCAGCAGGTCTTCGATTTCGGCCATGACCTGTTTGTACTCGGCCACGATCTTGTCCTGCTCCAGTCCGGTCAGGCGTTGCAGACGCATTTGCAGAATTTCTTGCGCTTGCGTGTCGGACAGGCGGTACAGGCCGTCGCTGCCCATGCCATACATTTTTTCCAGGCCGTCTGGCCGGTAGTCATCGGCATTGATGACGCCGCCGTCCGCTCGGGTGCGGGTCAGCATTTCACGCACCAGCTTGCTGTCCCAAGGCTTGCTCATCAACTCCACCTTGGCCACCGGGGGGGTGGGCGCGTTGCGGATGATGGCAATAAAGTCGTCGATATTGGCCAAGGCAACGGCCAAACCTTCCAGCACATGGCCACGCTCGCGGGCCTTGCGCAGGTTGAAGACCGTGCGGCGTGTCACCACTTCGCGGCGGTGCTGCAAGAACACTTCAATCAGGTCCTTGAGGTTGCACAGTTTGGGCTGGCCATCGACCAGCGCCACCATGTTCATGCCAAAGGTGTCCTGCAACTGGGTCTGTTTGTACAGGTTGTTCAGTACGACTTCGGGCACTTCGCCGCGCTTGAGTTCGATCACCAGGCGCATGCCGGATTTGTCCGACTCGTCCTGGATGTGGCTGATGCCTTCGATCTTCTTCTCGTGCACCAACTCAGCCATACGCTCTTGCAGCGTCTTTTTGTTGACCTGGTAGGGCAGCTCGTCGACGATGATGGATTGGCGCTGGCCTTTGTCGATGTCTTCAAAATGGCAGCGCGCGCGCATCACCACCTTGCCGCGGCCGGTGCGGTAGCCGTCTTTCACCCCATTGATGCCGTAAATGATGCCGGCGGTAGGGAAGTCGGGGGCCGGCACGATTTCCATCAGTTCGTCGATGGTGGCCTCCGGGTTGCGCAACAGGTGCAGGCAGGCGTCCACCACTTCATTCAGGTTGTGCGGCGGAATATTGGTGGCCATACCCACCGCAATGCCGCCCGAGCCGTTGACCAGGAGATTGGGCAGCCGGGTCGGCATGACCAAAGGTTCTTTCTCGGATCCGTCGTAGTTGGGGCCGAAATCCACCGTTTCCTTGTCCAGATCCGCCAGAATTTCATGGGCAATTTTTGCCAACCGGATTTCGGTGTAACGCATGGCCGCCGCGTTGTCGCCGTCCACCGAGCCGAAATTACCCTGTCCGTCCACCAGCATGTGGCGCATGGAGAAGTCCTGCGCCATACGCACGATGGTGTCGTAGACCGACTGGTCGCCGTGCGGGTGGTATTTACCGATCACGTCACCGACGATACGCGCAGACTTTTTGTAAGGGCGGTTCCAGTCATTGCTCAACTCGTGCATGGCAAACAGCACACGCCGGTGCACCGGCTTGAGGCCGTCCCGCGCATCGGGCAGAGCGCGCCCCACAATCACGCTCATGGCGTAATCGAGGTAGCTGCGCCGCATTTCCTCTTCAAGGCTGATGGGCAGGGTTTCTTTGGCGAACTGGGTCATGGGTGGGTCAAGGCAATGTCAAGGACAACCCCCGATTCTACGGCCGGGAGATGTGGCGCTGCAGCAACGTTCCTGGGTAGTAGGCCTGGCATCCGGCTCTGCACTCTCCAGGACGCTGCGAAAGGCTGCCGTCCCTATGGCACAATCGGCTAAACGGTCTCAATAGCCTGTGGTTTGTGTGCTATTGCGGTCGTTGTCCAATTATCCGCAGCGATGCTGCAGTTTGTTCAGCAAAAAGGAAAAATATGAAACATTTGAATAAAGTAGCCATCGCTCTCGCTGCAGCAGCACTCACCACCTTTGCTGGCGCGCAAGAAATCCACAACTGGAAGAGCGCTGCGGGTGATGTATGGAAAAACGCTTCCGGTGAATGCTGGCGTGATGCCAGCTGGACACCCGCCACTGCTGCCCCCGGCTGCGATGGCGCGATTGCAGCTGCCAAGGCGGCTGTAGCAGCTCCGGCAGCGGCTCCCGCTGCTGCTGCTGCCGCTGTTGCACCCAAGGCCGCAGCGGCTGCTGCTCCCACAGCTGCCGCCAGCAAGGTAACTTATGCTGCTGACGCATTCTTTGATTTCAACAAGTCTGTGCTCAAGCCTGAAGGCAAAGCCAAGCTGGATGACCTGGTGGGCAAAATAAAGGGCATCAACCTGGAAGTCATCATTGCGGTAGGTCACACCGACGCCGTCGGTACCGATGCATACAACCAAAAACTGTCGGTGGCACGTTCTGAGTCCGTGAAGGCTTATCTGGTGTCCAAGGGTGTTGAGAAAAACCGTGTTTACACCGAAGGCAAGGGCGAGAAGCAGCCTGTTGCGGACAACAAAACCACCGAAGGCCGTGCCAAGAACCGTCGTGTTGAAATTGAAGTGGTTGGAACACGCGCCAAATAATAGGAACTACTTCACGGTTTCTCAAAAAACCCGCTTCGGCGGGTTTTTTGTTATTTGCTTTAAAAATGTACAGGGCGGGCCACAGGCTGAGTCTGTGGGCTATGCAATATGCTCAATAATCACGGGATGAATACCCCATTGAACGCTGATCCGGCCGAGTTGGCCAAATTTTCTGAGTTGGCCCACCGATGGTGGGACATGGAGAGTGAATTCCGTCCACTGCACCAAATTAACCCCCTGCGACTCGACTGGATTAATGGCATTTGCCCAGTGCAAGGCCTGCGTGCGCTGGATGTCGGGTGCGGAGGCGGAATTTTGGCAGACTCCCTGGCGCGCAAGGGTGCAGAGGTCCTGGGTATCGATTTGTCCACCAAGGCGCTCAAAATAGCCCAGTTGCATGCCTTGGAAGCGCAGACTCCCCGTGTGTCCTACCGAGAAGTGAGCGCCGAAGCGCTGGCAGACGAGGCCCCAGGTCGGTATGACGTGGTGACCTGCATGGAGATGTTGGAGCATGTGCCCGATCCTGCATCGGTGGTCAATGCATGTGCAACCTTGGTGAAACCTGGTGGATGGGTGTTCTTTTCAACGCTCAATCGAAACACCAAGTCATTTTTGTTTGCCATTTTGGGTGCGGAATACCTGCTGAACCTGCTGCCCCGTGGTACCCACGAGTACGCCAAAATGATCCGTCCCAGTGAATTGGCCGGTTACTGCCGAAAATCTGCTTTGGATGTGCGCCATACCAGTGGCTTGGAATACAACCCTGTAACCAAGCGTTATTGGCTTAGCAATGATACGGGCGTGAATTACATGTTTGCTGCTCAAAAGCCGGGGCGGTTTGTCTGATGCAGGTATTCCAAGGAATCACCGCCGTGCTGTTTGATCTGGACGGCACCCTGATTGATAGCGCCCCGGATCTGGGTGCTGCCGCAGACCAAATGCGTTTGGACCGGGGCTTGTCTTCTCTTGCATTGGAGTGTTACCGGCCTATGGCAGGGGCTGGCGCGCGCGGCATGCTCGGTGTGGCCTTCGACCTCTCGACAGACGACCCTGCGTACGAATCCATGCGGGAAGAGTTTTTTTGCAATTACGAAAAATGCATGAGCCAACGTACAGTGATGTTTGATGAAGTTGCAGAGTTGATTCGTCAGATTGATCAGCGGCAGTTGTTATGGGGTGTGGTAACCAACAAATCGGCCCGCTTCACGGTCCCACTGACCCAAGCCATGCCATTGTTTGCAACAGCGCGTGCGATTGTGAGTGGAGATACCACACCGCATGCCAAGCCGCATCCTGCGCCTTTGCTGGAGGCGGCCCAGCGCCTGGGGGTCAATCCATCACAATGCCTGTATGTGGGGGATGACGAGCGCGACGTGGTGGCGGGAAATGCCGCCGGTATGTATACCGTGGCCGCAACCTACGGGTACCTGGGCAGCCAATCGGATACGCAAGCCTGGGGTGCGCACGCTGAAATTAATTCTCCTTTGGCACTCTTGCAATTGCTCGCAAACGCCTAAAATAGGGGTCGAGGGGCTGCACTGGTTTCGACGTGGGTTCGGACGCGGTGTGGTGCATGTCGAGCTGAATGTGCTCGTAAAACAGATTCAAACAAACTAACTGCAAACGACGAACGTTTCGCACTCGCTGCTTAATTGCCAGTGAGCTTTACAACAGCAGGCCGATGGGCTGGGCAAGGGGTTTTTAACGCAAGTTAGAGACTCCCGGCTGTAAAGATAATTTCATCGGCTGGCTCCGGGCTGGGTACCTTAACCCGGGGCGAGAAAATAGGGTGCTGGCGTCCTGTGTAGCGTGTGGCTGCGCGACACAGGTGGCGAGACTCAAATCAGACCACTAAACATGTAGATCTGCCCGAACAAGGCTTGCGGACGGGGGTTCAAATCCCCCCAGCTCCACCACCTCTCTTGAAGGCCGCCAACGTTAACCCGCTGGCGGCTTTTTTCTTGGGTAAAGCGCAATTCCCCAGGAATGTATCGTGTAAAGTGTGTATTCCATTTTCACTTTTACAACGGAGGTCAGTATGGCCAAAGGTCAGCAAAAAACCAATAAAGAAGCCAAAAAGCCAAAAAAAGATACATCACCGCCCAAGCCCATTTCAGGTGAGCCAATACGTGCCGTGGTGACTACTGCGGTGATTCCTCGCGGGAAGTTAAAGAACAAGTAAATAGGCGTAGCGAACACGTCGGTGGTCGCTTTGCAGCCGTTTATTTTCCTAAAACTGCCGAGCGGCTGTCCAAGGGTGCCAGAAATGAGTTTTGCATCCCAACCGGATGGCAGGCGGCTTTCAGGAAAATCTGCGCCGGTGTGAATTTCGCCATCGGACGGCCGCTTGGGCCTTGCACATCGACACACGCAATGCCCCGCCCGTCCATGGTGCACACCGTATAGGCAAGCCGCAGTTCAGCGGAGTATTTTTGGGGCTCTGCAAATGCCTGGAAAATCCCGCCTTGCGCCCTAGCTGTAAATTTTTTCCACAGCTTGCAGATGGGCGTTGAGTACCGCAATCAGGCCGGGGTCAAACTGTTGGCCGGCGTGGGTGTTCAGGTAGGTGAGGGCTTCCTGCAGGGGCCAGGCTTTCTTGTAGCAGCTGGCACTGACCAGAGAATCCAGTACATCCGCAATGGCGGAAATTCTCCCGACCAAACTGATGTTTTCCCCGCTCAAGCCTTGTGGGTAGCCTGAACCATCCCAGTGTTCGTGGTGCTCCAGTGCGGCTACGGCTCCCAGCCTATGGATGTCCGCGCTGGAGCGGGACAAAAGTGCGTGCCCTTGTGGTGCATGGGTTTTTACGGATTCCCACTCCTGCGCGGTCAGTGGCCCAGGCTTGGTGAGAATTTGGTCTGTTACGCAGGATTTACCCACATCGTGCAATGTGGCAGCCATGCGGATGCGATCCACGTCGGCGGACGACGCGCCGCTTTTTTCTGCCAGCAGCGCTGCGACCTCGCCTATACGCCGCAAATGCTGTTCCGGCTGGTCACTGCGCTTTTCAATGGCACCGCCCAAAATCGAAATAGTGGTGCGCTGGGCGTGTTGTATGTCTTCGCGCAGCAAAAGGCCATCGTAGGTGATGGCTACGTTGCGCGAGAACAATTCCAGTAGCTCCCGCGCACTGTCATTCACCGGTTCGGGAAACACCATGTAAATCAGGCTTTCGCTACCCGCTTTGGTACGGAAATAGCCTGCGTAGTGTTTGTCGCCGTGGTGGCTGGTTTTTTCTGCCAATACGCGGTTCAGGGCTTCGCGAACTTCGGCGGGCAGCTTGTCCACATCCTGTCCCTCCAAAAGTTGGGAGTACGCATTGGTGGCGGCCAATACCCGAATATTGCCGTTGGCCGCATTGGCTGCATAGGTGGACAGGTGGCTCGCACACAGGCCTTCGCCATTGAGATTCAGCAAAAAATTGACCTGTTCCAGCACGGCGGATGCGAAATTGCGCAAATTGTCGGAATCGCATATTTGGCTGATGGCCTCAATGGACCGCCGCAGTCCCTGGCGGGCGTGTTCAATACGCATCAGGTCCCGGTAAGCGCGCAGGCCGGCGTAGAACACCGTGATCAAGCGGCGCCGGGTCAGGTCGGTTTTTTCCTTGTAATCGTTGATGTCGTAGTCGCGGATGACCTGCTCTTCAGGCGCTTGGCCGGGTTGCCCGGTGCGCAGGACGATGCGTACATTGAGGTTGCCAATGTCTTCGCGTATATAACGTGCCAGATCCAGCCCGGCATGCTCGGACTCCATGACCACGTCCAGCAGTATCAAGGCGAAATCGTTGGGTGCACTGAGAACGGCGCGGGCTTCGGCTGCGCTGTAGCAGTGGGTGAACTGCAAGGGGCGCCCTTCCATTTCAAACCCCGCCATGACCAGTTTGGTGACTTCATGGACTGCCGGTTCATCGTCCACCACCAGTACCTGCCAAGGTGTTTGCTCTTTCCGAAGGACGGGTGTCGGGAGTTCGTCACTAAAAACCAGATCGTCTGACATGGGTGGCTCTCGTATTGGTGGGAAACACGGTGGACACAGTCTAACGGGATTGGGCCTGCGATACTACGGTTTATGCAACTTCAAGATGTTCTCTATTCACAAGGCTTTGGCACACGGCGTGTGTGCGCTGGCCTGATCCAGCAGGGTTTGGTCCAGGTTTATATGCCAAATGATGCTCTAGCCCCCGTCCCCTGTGCGCAAGCAGCTATGGAATTTGTAGCGGAAGGATTGCGTTTCCGGGTGCAGGGGGAAGACTGGCCGTATGCCGAGAAGGCCTACCTGGTGCTGAACAAGCCCGCTGCCACCGAGTGTTCACAAAAGCCGTCCACCTACCCCAGCATCTACACCCTTTTGCCTTCGCCACTGCGCCTGCGACCGCAAAAGGCGGCGGTGCAGGGGGTGCAAGCGGTGGGGCGGCTGGACCAGGACACCACGGGCATGCTGCTGCTCACCGATGATGGCAAATTCATTCACCGCATGAGTTCGCCGCGCCACCATGTGCCCAAGGTATACGAGGTGACCGTCAAGCACCCGCTGGACGCGCGCCAGGTGGACCGCTTGCTGGAGGGGGTGGTGCTGGATGACGACCCCAAGCCGGTGCGCGCAGCGGCGTGCGAGGCGGTGGACGAATACCACTTGCGGCTCACCCTGACGGAGGGCAAATACCACCAGGTCAAACGCATGGTGGCGGCGGTGAGCAACCGGGTCGAGGCCTTGCACCGTTCCCAGATTGGGGGGCTGCGTTTGCCCGATGATGTGTTGCCTGGACAATGGCGCTGGCTGAGTGCCGGGGATTTGGCACAAATTTCCGCGTAGCTGGCACTGGGAGCGCTTACCTTGAACCTGATTCTTGACTCGTTTTGGCGTGCGGCCGCGTACTGCATGCATCCCCGCGTGATCATCTTGTCTTTGCTTCCGTTGATCCTGATGGTGGGTGTCATCGGCGGGCTGGGGTATTTTTATTGGGAACCCGCGCTGGACCAGGTCCGGGTTTTGTTGGAGTCCTCCGCGCTGTTGAACAATGCATGGGCCTGGCTGGAGCGTGCAGGCATGGGGCAACTCAAGTCGGTACTGGCGCCCATGGTGGTGATTGCCGTGGTGACCCCGGTGATTGTGATGGGTTCATTGCTGGTGGTTGGCTTGTTGATGACGCCCGCCATCGTGGACTTGGTCGCCAAGCGCCGGTTTGAGGGGCTGGAGCGCAAGCAGGGAGCCTCATTTTGGGGCAGTTTGGGGTGGTCGCTGGGATCTACGGCGATGGCTCTGGTGGCTCTGGTGGTGTCGGTCCCGCTGTGGTTGGTGCCGCCCCTGGTGCTGGTGCTTCCCCCGCTGATCTGGGGCTGGTTGACCTACCGGGTCATGGTCTTTGATGCTTTGGCGGAACATGCCTCCCGAGAGGAGCGGCAAACGCTGATCCTCCGCCACCGGATTGCATTGGTCGGCATGGGCATGCTGGTGGGCTATTTGAGTGCGGCACCCAGCCTGATCTGGTCGATTGGCGTCATGACCATCGTGATGGCCCCCATTTTGGTGCCCATTTCCATCTGGGTATACACCCTGATTTTTGCTTTTTCGTCGCTGTGGTTTGCCCACTATTGCCTGGCTGCTTTGCAGGACTTGCGGCGTGAACGCGTAGCGGTGCAACTGGTTGCCGAACCTAACTTGTGAGATTCCCATGAACTTTGGCCTGATCGTGGTGGGGGATGAAATTCTGTCTGGCAAACGCGCCGACAAGCACATGAGCAAGGTCATTGAATTGCTCCATGCGCGTGGCCTGCAGCTGGATTACGCCGACTATGTGGGGGACTCCCCCGAGCGCATCACCGCCACTTTGCAGCGCGCGTTTGCGTCGGGCGACGTGGTGTTTTCCACCGGTGGGATTGGCGCTACGCCCGATGACCATACGCGCCAGTGCGCCGCGCGGGCCCTGGGTGTGGGGTTGGCTTTGCATCCGGAAGCAGAGGCCCTGATTGTGCAGCGTATGCGGACCACCGCCCAAGAGCGTGGCCAGGTGTTTGATCCGCACCAGAGCGACAACATCCACCGCCTGAACATGGGCGTTTTTCCGGTGGGCGCACAGATCATCCCCAATCCTTTCAACGGGATTCCTGGCTTTAGCTGTGGCACGGTCCATTTCGTACCGGGCTTTCCGGTCATGGCTTGGCCCATGGTGGAGTGGGTGTTGGACACGCATTACCCGCATCTGTTCCAAACCGCCGCCTGGATGGAGAAATCCATCATTGTGTTTGGTGCCATGGAAGCCACCCTGACGCCTTTGATGGAAGAGATTGAGCGGGTCTACCTGGGCGTCAAAGTGTTCAGCCTACCCAGTGTGGACCACCCTGAATATGGGCGCCATATTGAACTGGGGGTCAAGGGAGATCCGGATGTGGTCGAGCCCGCGTACCAGGGTTTGCGTCGCGGCTTGGAAGTCTTGCAAGTGCCAATAGGCCCCGAGTTGGTGCGTAAATAACATAGCACCAATAGTGTGCGCACCGTATTGAAGCATTGGTGCTGCACTCGGGGTGCAATGAATTTTTTCCCAAGCGAGTCTTTGACCTGGGGCATCCAAAATAGCAGTGATCTCAAGGCAAAATAGAGTGCTTTAACAAAAATGTGTGCGTTGCAACTTTTGGCACAAAAGCTGCATTGTGGACAGGGCAATTCTTTTAACAACCGTGCAACAGGAGTATTTGATGGCCAAGACCGTCGCAGACGTGATGAAGATGGTGAAAGAGAACGAAGTCAAATTTGTTGACTTCCGTTTCACCGATACCCGCGGCAAACAGCAGCACACCACGGTGCCTGTATCCCATTTTGATGAAGACAAGTTCACGTCGGGCCATGCCTTTGACGGCTCTTCGATCGCGGGCTGGAAGGGCATTGAAGCTTCGGACATGTTGCTCATGCCCGATCCCAACACCGCCAACATCGACCCCTTCTTCGAAGAAACCACCATCATCATCACCTGTGACGTGGTGGAGCCCAGCGACGGCAAGGCCTATGACCGTGATCCCCGCTCCATTGCCAAGCGCGCGGAAGCCTACCTCAAGGCCTCCGGTATTGGTGATGCCGCATTCTTCGGCCCCGAGCCAGAATTTTTCATTTTTGACGGCGTGCGTTGGAGCACTGAACCCAACAACACCTTCTACGAGATTGACGAATACGAAGCACCCTGGAACACGGGCGCCAAGCTCGAAGGCGGCAACCGTGGTCACCGTCCCACGGTCAAAGGTGGTTACTTCCCAGTGCCTCCCGTTGACAGCACGCAAGACATGCGCGCTGAAATGTCCCTGATTCTCGAATCGCTGGGCATTCCGGTTGAAGTGTTCCACCACGAAGTGGCGGGCGCTGGCCAGAACGAAATCGGCACCCGTTTCAGCACCTTGGTGGAGCGCGCTGACTGGACCATTTTGCAAAAATATGTGATCCACAATGTGGCCAATGCCTATGGCAAGACCGCCACTTTCATGCCCAAGCCTTACCACGGCGACAACGGTTCCGGCATGCACGTGCACCAGTCCGTGTGGAAAGACGGCAAAAACCTGTTTGCCGGCGACGGCTATGCCGGTCTGTCGGACTTCGCGCTGTACTACATCGGCGGCATCATCAAGCACGCCCGTGCCTTGAACGCCATCACCAACCCCGGCACCAACAGCTACAAGCGTCTGGTTCCCCATTTCGAAGCACCGGTGAAATTGGCTTATTCGGCCAAGAACCGTTCCGCCTCGATCCGTATCCCGTTTGTGGCGAACCCCAAGGGCCGTCGCGTGGAAGCCCGCTTCCCCGATCCATTGATGAACCCCTACCTGGGCTTTGCCGCTTTGCTGATGGCAGGTCTGGACGGCGTGGAAAACAAGATCCATCCCGGCGAAGCTGCCACCAAGGATCTGTACCATCTGCCACCCGAGGAAGACAAACTGGTCCCCACCGTGTGCCACAGCCTGGACCAGGCCCTCGAACATTTGGACAAAGACCGTGCGTTCCTGACCAAGGGTGGTGTGTTCACCGACAGCATGCTTGATGCTTACATCGAACTGAAAATGCAAGAAGTCACCCGTATGCGTATGTCGGTGCACCCTGCCGAGTACGACATGTACTACTCCCTGTAATACCTGCCGCCCTGGCGGCGGCCGGTCAGGTGTAAAAAAAGGACGGCATACGCCGTCCTTTTTTTTGATTTTTGTTTTATGGCACTTTTTGGCGCATACTGGATCAATCGCATTGCATTTGGATGCATCAACACTGTATGAAAACTCTCATTCTGATTCCCCTTGCCGCCCTGTGGGTCGGGACTGGCGCTGTTGCGCAGGAGCGTATTTACCGTTGCGGTAACGAATACACCAACACGGTTTCCGAGGCGCAGGCCAAGAATTGCAAACTGGTATCGGGCGGCAACGTTACCGTGGTCCAAGCCCATAAGCCTGTAGCCGCCTCAGGAACCCGCGTTGCTGCGGCGACGCAACCCGGCCAGCGGGTGGATGCGGGCGACCAGCGGGCCAAGGATTCCGATGCCAAGATGATTCTGGAATCGGAGCTCAAAAAGGCCGAAGCCCGCCAGGCGGAGTTGCTTAAGGAATACAACAACGGGGAGCCCGAGAAACTCGGGCCCGAAACCCGCAATTTTCAAAAATACCAGGACCGCGTGGCCGAACTCAAGGCCAGTATCAGCCGCAACGAGAGTGACATTGCCGGTATCCGGCGCGAGTTGGGCCGTGTGTCGTCGGCGTCCAGTGCCTCTGCTGCAAAATAGCGGGCTTGAACACCTCTCCTCACTCCACTGGCGCCACGGTTGCGGCGCGCTTTCAATCGTTTGACCTGCTGGCCACCTTGGTGGCCGTGGCGCAAACCGACGCAACCGTACTCTTTTCCAATGCGGCGCTGGAAGATGCACTCGGCATTTCCCGTCGCATGATTGTGGGCTCCTGCCTGGCGGATGTTTTTACCGAGACCCACCAGTTGCAAAGTGCGCTGGCAGGCATCCAGGACAACGCCTTTGCCACCCTGCGTTATGACGCCTGGCTCAAGCGGGTGGGCGCAGAGCCCATGCCGGTGCATGTCATCGTCACCAGCAGCCAGCCTGCGGACGAAATCATTGTGGAAATGGTGCCGCAGGAGCAACAAACCCGCCAGGACCGCGAAGACCGCCTGGCCGAGCAGGCCCAGACCAACAAGGAACTGATCCGCAACCTGGCCCACGAGATCAAAAATCCGTTGGGCGGCATTCGTGGCGCAGCGCAGTTGCTGGAAATGGAGATGGAGTCGCCCGAGCTCACCGAATACACCCAGGTCATCATCCGCGAGGCGGACCGCTTGCAAAGCCTGGTGGACCGGCTGTTGGCACCGCACCGACGTCCGCACCTGGTGGGCGACGTCAATATCCATGAGGTCTGCGAGCGCGTGCGCTCACTGATTTTGGCGGAGTTCCCCAAAGGGCTGCGGGTGGTGCGCGACTACGACACCTCTATTCCTGAGTTTCGCGGCGACCGTGAGCAACTGATCCAGACCGTGCTGAACATTGCGCACAACGCCTGCCAAGCCCTGTCGGAACGCATTGCGGCAGGCGACGCCAACCTCACGTTTCGCACCCGCGTATCCCGGCAAATCACTTTCGGCAAACAACGCTACCGGTTGGCATTGGAATTGCATGTGATCGACAACGGACCTGGTGTGCCAGATTCGATCAAAGACCGC
>Ga0156180_1016_pt1 | contig 44887 bp, 47 predicted proteins | sample RifCSPlowO2_12_FD_107833 | JGI IMG/M metagenome (GOLD analysis project Ga0156180, IMG submission 107833) | Burkholderiales bacterium RIFCSPLOWO2_12_FULL_61_40
CGTTGAACTAAACCGCTGACGCGGTGGTTGGTCCTCACAGGCCCCCACCGCTTTTTTATGGGTGGATGGCTTGCATTCGGAGCGATGTAGGAGAAGCCTTCGAACTGGGGAATATTCCCCGGATTTGAAGGAGATATCGCATGAGACCTCTACGCCAAAGCATGATCGACGCCATGGTGGTACGTGGCTTCAGTCCCAGCACCCAGGACTGCTACGTCAAAGCCATTTACGCCATGGCCAAACACTACCGACGCGACCCCGCCGAGTACACCGCCCAGGAGGTTGACGCCTACTTGCTGCACATGGTCCAGGAGCGTCACCTCTCCTACAGCAGCATGAACCAGGCCGCCAGCGCCGCGCGGTTCCTCTACGAAAAAGTACTGGGCCATGAACGCACCCAGTTTCACATCCCGATGGCCAAGACACCGGACAAACAACCCGAGCTACTGGCGCGCGAAGAAATCGCCCGCCTGTTTGCGACGTGTTGGCACCCCATGCACCGCATGCTGCTGCAAACCATGTACGCCACGGGACTGCGGGTGTCCGAGGTCTGCGCCCTGCGCGTGGGCGATATCGATAGCCACAGCGACCGCATGTGCATTCGCGTGGTGTGTGGCAAAGGTGGCAAGGGTCGCTACACCCTGCTCAGTCCAACCTTGCTGGGCCTGCTGCGCACCTATATGCGTACCTTTCGCCCCAAGCTCTGGTTATTTTGCAACGCCACCACTGGCACCCAACCCATCAGCATCGACATGGCCCAACGCGCCTACATGGGAGCACGCCAGCACGCGGGCATCACCAAGAGCGGTGGCCCGCACACGCTGCGTCATGGTTTCGCCACCCACTTGCTCGAAGGCGGCGTGGACCTCTTCACCATCCAAAAACTGCTGGGCCACGGACACATCAGTACCACGGCACGCTACCTGCACCTCATCAGTCCGCAGTTCCGCCCGCCTAAGGACGTTGATCCGCTGGACCTGCTGGCGGGCCTGCCCAAGCTGTAGACCCGCCAGGCCTTCCTTGTAGCCCCCCGCATGGCCACCCTGGCCGATGCGTTGCGCCAGTTTGGCCGGACGTATCTGGCAACCCACGCGCTAAGCACACCCCAGGCCAAGGCCTGGCGGGGCATTGTTGCCTGTCGCACGGGCGCGCTGGGTGGGCAACTACTGGCCTGTGATGCCTGCGGCCACAACCACTGGCAATACCACTCGTGCCGCAACCGCCACTGCCCGCAGTGCGGTGCGCGGGCCAAGGATGCCTGGCTGCAAGGGCGCTTGGCCGAGGTATTGCCCGTACCCTACGCGCATTTGGTGTTCACACTGCCGCACAGCCTCAACGGTTTGTATGGTGCGCACCCGCGTTGGTTGATCGACACCTTGTTTAGCTGCACCGCGCAAACGCTGACGGAGTTTGCCGCCAACCCCCAATGGATGGGCGCCACGGGCGGCACACCGGCGTTCAGCTTGGTCTTGCACACTTGGACACAGGACTTGCGCCTGCACATCCACCTGCATGCGGTGATGGCCTGTGGGGTGCTGGACCAAGACGGTCAGTGGAAAACTCCAACGCGCAAGCCGGACTTCCTGTTTCCGGTAGAGGCCTTGTCCAAGGTGTTTCGTGGCAAGTTTCTGGCGGCACTGGCGCGCGCCCACCACAAGGGCGATATCGCGCACGACCCGCAAGGCGATACCAAGGCCTGGTGCGCGCGACAGCGCCAACTCTACAAGCACGACTGGGTGGTGTATGCCAAGACCCCGCTGGGTGGACCAGCCCAGGTGCTGGAGTACCTGAGCCGCTACACACACCGCACGGCCATCAGCAATGAGCGCATCCGTGCCGTCACCGACGAAGAGGTGGTGTTCTCCGTGCGCGCCAATGACAAGGGTGGCAAACGCCAGGAGCGATTGCCGGGAGACGAGTTTGTACGCCGCTTCCTGTTGCATGTGTTGCCCACGGGTGTCAAGCGCATCCGCCACTACGGGGTGCTGGCATCAAGCTGCAAAGGGGTCAAGCTCAAGGCCGCACGGACCGCGTTGCAGATGCCCCAGTCCAATCCCCAGGCCATGGAGTCTGCCCAAGGGTTCATGGCGCGGGTGGCCAAGATCGACGTGGGCTTGTGTCCGTGTTGCAAGGTCGGATATTTGCACGTCACCGCCGTGCTACAGGGGCAAGCCCGCTTGCCCTCACCAACTTGCGCCGTGGCGCAACAGAGCCGGGGGCCGCCGTGAGGCGTAGGGATGTGCACGGATTGGCATCGCAGCACCAGTGGCTGGGGGTGGCGCTGCGCGCTGTGTTGGACAAGTCCCGCACCGCCAGCAAGAAATATCTGGACGACACCGTGGGAGAGTCCTTTATGTACAGTTGCTGTGCCGATTGCAGGGCGCCGACACCTCAAGCCCGGTCATAATTCGATCAAATCAATGGGGTGAAGCTTTCAATCCCCTTGTCGCGACTGCCTCAGCGGGCGGTTCAGTCCAACATGGTTTATCAGCCGCGGGAGGTGTTCTTGGTTTCTACAAACATTGCAGCGCGGCTGATAAACGCTAATCGTTACACAGCATCCAAGTAGACCTATGACTACCACCAGCAATGAACTTACTGCTCACTACAAAGCTGGTGAACGCAGCTTTCGTGGGCTGGACCTTGACGGTGAGACTTTGGACCTGCGCGACAGCAACTTGGCAGGCGCTGATTTTTCGGAATCATTCATCGTCGCGGATTTTCGCGGTGCCAATTTGGAGCGCTGCGTCTTTGAACGAGCTAACGTAAAGACATGCGACTTCCGAGGTGCCAATCTGCGTGGGGCGTCTTTTCGAGAAGCGGCTGTAGATGCCGCTGACTTCTCTGGCGCTGAAACGACTGACGCATGCTTTGATGGAGCTTCCGCGCAGGGCCATATCTTTCACTCGGGAGAGTCTCCATATGCGGTGTAACAGGTTCGTCGAATGGACCCACAACGGCGGCCAGCTTGGTGGCCATTCTTCAATGCTGAGTGCGCCGTTGCGGCCCATTCACGGCCGACGTTCGACGGCATAAAAAACACTTGTTCTCTGTTAGCGTTTTTGCTAACATGATACATGGCGTTTGAAATCAACTACTTCCACGAGCGCGTTTACGCAGAGGTGCAGTCATGGCCTGTTGACGTCCTTGCCGACTACGCGCGATTGGTGGAACTTCTCACGGAGCACGGGCCAAGCCTTCGCTTGCCACATTCACGCGCCTTTGGTGACGGATTGTTTGAACTACGGCCGCGTGGTCGAGCGGGCATTGGTCGGGCGTTTTATTGTTTTTTGCTGGGGAAGAGAGTGGTCGTTCTGCATGCGTTTATTAAGAAATCGCAGCAGACCCCGGACAACGAATTGAAGATGGCGCGAAAGCGCCTAAAGGAGGTGATGCATGGCTGACTTGAAGTACAAACCAGTTTCTCACAATCACACTGAATTTTTGGCGGCCGCGAGGCAACGCCCTGGGTTCAATGATGCATACGACAGCCTTGAACTCGAATACACAGTTGCAAGTCAAATGCTCAGGGCACGTGCTAAGGCTGGTCTGACGCAAGACGCAGTTGCAGAGCGCATGGGTACGACAAAGAGTGCAATTTCGCGCTTGGAGGCTGCCGGTCGGCACGCGCCGTCGTTGGCGACGTTGAAAAGGTACGCCGCTGCGGTTGGCTGTGATCTGCAGGTAAAGCTTGTACCTCACAAAGCCGCATGACGTCGAACTGGTCGGCCCACGCGGACACACAGCAGCACGATGCCGCTTCGCGGCGCTTGCTGCGTGCCGGTGGCCTCCAACGTTGGGCGCCTTTGGAGGTCTTCGCATGAAACGAACCATCTTTGCGCTTCTTCTTGCCGCCACGACGACAACGCTCATGTGGTTCGTGTTCTTTGCTGCTCTGGGCGTACAAGCCGACCCCTCCATTCACACAAGAGCGGAAACGGCCGGCATTTTCTTTTTGTTCTTTCTCTTCGCAGTGTTCGTGTTGGGGTTGCCCACCCACTGGCTTCTCACGCGGCTGGCTCTTCGCCAGTGGTGGTCATACGTTTTGGCTTCGTGCGTTCTTTCGGGTGGTGCGCTGTGGGTGCTTTCGGGTTTTCCCAGCCCGCTTTCTGAATGGGCGTTCTTCGTGGGATTTTGGCTGCCGTGTGTCGCCAGTGCAGCATTTGGCGCTCTTGCGTTCTGGTACGTTGGCGTGCGTTGTGCGCCTGCCTCGTCCACGCGTCTACAGTCATGATGCCAAAAATGCTATTTATTTAGTAGCTGCTTGCGCAATACACACGCGGGCTACAGCCAAAAACGACCACTATTCCACAACCACCCCCGCCAACCGCAGCAACCACCTCGCGCAGTCCTCCTGCGCCCCGCGCAACTCGGGCGGCTCCAGCGCTTCCAAGTCAAAGGACAGCCGCGCCAACTGGCGGGCAAACCAGGGCAGGTTGTTGGCCTGGCTGCGCCGCATCACAGTTGCGCCGCTTTGACCATGTCGGCCGCCTTCTCGGCGATCATGATGGTGGGGGCGTTGGTGTTGCCGCTGACCACGCGCGGCATGATGGAGGCGTCCACCACGCGCAGGCCTTGCAGGCCATGCACCCGCAGTTCGTGGTCCACCACCGCCAACGGCCCCGTGCCCATGCGGCAGGTGCCCACCGGGTGGTACACGGTATCGGCTTTGTCGCGGATGAACTGCTCGATCTGCAGGTCGGTGGTGGCCTGCGCGGATTCTGCTATCTCCTGTCCGCCCAGACGGGTCAGCGCGGGCTGCTGCAAGAGATTGCGCATGATCTTGAATCCGCGCATCAGGCGTTCCATGTCGTCGCGCTCGTCCAAAAAGTTGGGGTCGATCAGCGGCGCGGCAAACGGGTCATTGCTGGCCAGCGTGAGGCTGCCCCGGCTCAGGGGCCGCAGCAGGCACACATGGCAGGAGTAGCCATGTCCGAACACGGTGGCGCGGCCATGGTTGACCAGCTTGGCCACGGCAAAGTGGAACTGCAAGTCCGGCGTGCGCTCGTCGGCCTGGCTTTTGACAAAGCCCCCGGCCTCGGCAAAGTTGCTGGTCAGGATGCCGGTGCGCTGCTTGCGCCACTCAAAAATGCCCTGGATGGCGGCAGCCATGCCCGCCAGCGAGATGCCGAAAGTTTCCTTGAGTCGGGGCGCATTGACCACCTGCACCACGTCGATGTGGTCATGCAGGTTTTGCCCCACACCGGGCAGGTCGTGCACGGTGGCAATGCCCTTCTCCACCAAATGTTGGTGCGGGCCTAGCCCAGAGAGCATCAAAATTTGCGGTGACTGCAGGGCCCCCGCGCACAGCAGCACCTCGCGCCTGGCGCGCAGCTGCTTGGTCTGCCCTTCGTGGACAAACTCCACCCCCACCGCGCGTTTTTGCTCCATCAGGATGCGGGTGGTGTGCGCGCCGGTGAACACGCGCAGGTTGGGGCGGTCCAGGTGGGGGGTGAGGTAGGCTTTGGCGGCGCTGTGGCGTTCGCCGTTTTTGTGGGTGACCTGGTACATGCCCACGCCCTCCTGGCTGGCGGCGTTGAAGTCGGGGTTGACCACCAACCCGGCTTGCCGCCCGGCCTCGACAAACACCGGCCCCAGGCGGTTGGGGCTGGTCAGGTCCATGGCGTGCAGGGGGCCGCCGGTGCCGTGGAAGGCGTCGGCCCCGCGTGCGTTGTCTTCGGAGCGTTTGAAGTAGGGCAGCACCTCGTCATAGGACCAGCCGGGGTTGCCCTGGGCGGCCCAGTGGTCGTAGTCTTCGCGCTGGCCGCGGATGTAGACCATGGCGTTGACCGAGCTGGAGCCGCCCAGTACCTTGCCCCGTGGCTGGTAGCCCCGGCGGCCGTTGAGGCCCGGCTGCACGGTGGTCTCGAACTTCCAGTTGGACTGGCCATTCTTGGCAATCACCGCCAGGCCTGCGGGGCAGTGGATCAGCACACTGCTGTCCACCGGCCCGGCCTCCAGCAGCGCCACGTTGATGTCGGGGTTTTCAGAAAGACGCCCTGCCAGCACACAGCCCGCCGAACCGCCGCCAATGATGATGTAGTCGAACATGTTTGCTTCTTCCTCCTGATGCCGTTGAACCATTGTCGTATGCCTTGCTGGCGGGAACGGTAGCCCAGGGTCCGTGGACTGCCAAGCCCGGTTTACCCCTGTCCCCGTGGCGACTCCGTTTTTCACCAATTGAATTGCACACAATTTAATTGCCAGCTACAATTCACACCATGCCTACCCAATCCTCCCAACCGCAAACCACGCCCGCCCCGTCCAACCCGGCCCTGCTGCTGGACAACCAGCTGTGTTTTGCGCTGTATTCCGCCTCGCTGGCCATGACCAAGCTGTACAAGCCCCTGCTGGACGCGCTGGACCTCACCTACCCCCAGTACCTGGTGATGCTGGTGCTGTGGGAGCAGGACAAGCTGGGCGTCACAGCCTTGGGCGAACGCCTGAGTTTGGACTCTGGCACGCTAACGCCTTTGCTCAAACGCATGGAGCAAGCCGGTTTGCTGGTACGCCAGCGCTCGGCCGAAGACGAACGCCGGGTGCAGGTGTCGCTCACCTCCCGGGGTGTGCAGCTCAAAACCCGGGCCGCCACCGTTCCCGCCTGTGTGGTGGCCCAAACCGGCCGCCCGATTCCCGAACTGATGGCCCTGACCCGGCAATTGCAGGGCCTGCGCACCCGCCTGGCCCCCTGATCCCAGGCGCCGATCCTCCCGATTTTTAACCCGCTCCCTTCCCGGAGCCCCCCCCCGAAAGCCAACCATGAGCACCAAAGTCGAAAAAGTCATTTACCAAGCCCACGCCCAATCCACCGGCGGCCGTGACGGCAGCACCCGCACCTCGGACGGCCTGCTGGACCTGAAACTCGCCGTGCCCAAGGAAATGGGCGGCGCTGGCAACGGTGTGAACCCCGAGCAGTTGTTTGCCGCCGGCTACAGCGCCTGTTTCATCGGCGCCATGAAGTTTGTGGCCGGTATGCAAAAGATTGCCCTGCCCGCCGACACCAGCATCGCCGCCACCGTGGGCATTGGCCAGATTCCCGCCGGCTTTGGTATTGAAGTGCAGTTGGCGGTGAGCATCCCCGGTATGGAAAGCAGCGCCGCCCAGGCCCTGGTGGACAAGGCCCATGCGGTGTGCCCCTACTCCAACGCCACGCGCGGCAACATCGAAGTGAGCATCACCCTGGTCTGACCGGCGTAGGCTGATTTCCGGCGCGCTTTTCGACGTCACTCTTGCGGCCAGCCCTTGTTGCGGGGGCTGGCCGTTTGCTTTGGGCTGCGGGCACCATCAGGCGCAGACTCAGTTCCCGGGAATATTTGGCCTGCGCAACATCGCGGCTTTGGACATCAAAGTCCTGGTTCAGCGCGGACTCCCAGGTATTGCGCATGACCGTGGCGTCTTGTTCGATCAGGCAATTGGCATGCAGTGCCTGAATGTGGCGCAGGTCGGCGGCGCATACCGGGGAGAGGGCAATGGCGTCCACCAAGGCCTTGAGCCACTCACGCGCGGGCCGCCACTGTTGGGAAAATGGATCAAACAGCTTGGCATCCAGTCCATCGCGGCACGCCAGGAAGCGGCTCACGCGCTCCGCAGTGGGCGGCGGGGGGGCGGTGGGCAAGGCCAGCGTGCCCTTCAGTGCCAGTGCCGCGCAAGCACGGGTGAACGCCGCCAGGCCAACCGCCTTGTGCACGGACAGCGGGGTGTCAAACACCCGTACCTCGATGGTGCCGAACTCGGGCTTGGGCCGCACGTCCCAGTAGATGTCCTTGAGCGAATGGGCCAACTGGGTGGAAAAAATCTCGTCCGCCAGTTGCTCAAACGCGTGCCAGTTTTTAAGCCTGGGCATGGGCCCCCCATGGGGGTAGATCAAGGGCTCCAGGGGCCGCGAGGCGCAGAACCCGGTATCGGACATCTGCAAAAAGGGGGACGCCGCCGACATGGCAATAAAAAGCGGCCCCAGGGCTTGCAGCACATTGCCCATGTGGATGGCACTGTCCGCGCTCGCAGCCCCGATATGCACATGCATGCCATAGGTGGAAAACCGTTTGGGCAGGAATCCAAAGCGCTGGGTGAGCTCTTGCGCGCGATCAGTGGGCGCCATGATGCGCTCGTTCCAGAATTGGGTGAGCTGCGTGCCTCCCCCCCGAACCCAAAGCCCAATGGGTTGCGCGATGTCGCACAGCGTCTGGGTCAGCGCCATCGTCTGCGTGAGCATGGCATCCGCGTCCGTGTGCACGGAGGTGTTGATCTCCATGGTGGAAAGTGTCGCCTCCAGCGAAAAACGCGCAACGTCCACCCGCTCTTTCACAACCTCCCAGAACCCCATGCTGGCGGGCGACAGGGCGCCGGTGCTGGCGCTCACGAGTTGGAACTCAAGCTCCATTCCAAAGGTTAAAGCTTCCGATTGACTGAATTGCATGGTTATCTCCTTGGGTTCGGCATGGTTTTTGCCATTTTTTGGGCGCGTGCAAACTCCAGAAAGTCTTGCAACAGAGGGGTGTCGTCAAAGATGACCGGATCGACAGTGTGGCGAAACTCGGGATGCCATTGCACGCCAGCGACATAGCCCGGCCCGTCTCTGCGGATGGCCTCGATGATGCCGTCCTCGGGGCAGCGCGCCTCGACCACAAAACCGGGCGCCAGGTCGCGTATGGCCTGGTGGTGGATGCTGTTGATGCGCGTGTGCCGCAGCGCCGGGTACAGCGACGCGAGGCGGGAGTTTGGCGTGATCTCCATCGGGTGGACATTGCGCTCGTACAAGTCGGTCTTGATATGCGCCAGCGCCTGGGGCTGCTGGGTCTGGATGTCTTGCCACAGCGTGCCGCCAAAGGCGACATTGAGCATTTGCAGGCCCCGGCAAATGCCAAACACCGGCTTGCCAGCCCGCACAAAGGCGCGAATCAGCGCCATCTCATAGGCGTCGCGCACGGCATCCCCGGCCCAGGCGGGGTCCAGCGGGGATTGGCCATAGGTCTGGGGCGCCACGTCGTTGCCGCCTTGCAGCACCAAGGCGTCCAGCGCGTTGGCGTAATGCCCCAGGTGAAGCTCTTTGCGCTGCACAACGCTTTGTGCGTCGACGGCCGGAATCATCACCGGCAAGGCCCCGCCAGCAATCAGCCAGTGCGCCACGGACTGCTCCAGGTAATGCAAGGTCTTGGTCCAGACCCCCCCCAGATCCAGCACCGGCCCTGCGGGATGGTAGATACGGGCAGACACACCAATGAGCAACGAAGGGTTTTGAAATGGCATGCGGGCCACTATACGCCCGCCGCAAATACCCCCAAGCATTGGCACGTTTGCGGCTTGGATTGACCGGCGTTTTGCTCCTAAAATGAGAGCTTCCTGCGCACGAGCAATAAGGGCTAGAACCCTATTTCTCAACCAATTTTTCAGAAAGAAACCATGCCCCTAGCGTCTCCCGCCCAGCCCCTTGCCCTGGTGACCGGTGCCTCGTCCGGTATTGGCCAGTCCCTGGCCGCGTGTTTTGCCGGTGCCGGCCACAACCTGGTGCTGGTGGCCCGTAGCGTCGACAAGCTGCAGGCGCTGGCCACCGAGCTGCAGGCCCGCCATGGGGTGCGGGTGTGGGTGGAGCCCGCCGACCTGGCCCAGCCCGACGCCGCCGCCACGCTGTTTGCCACGCTCCAGCAAGAGCGCCTTGCGGTCGATGTGCTGGTCAACTGCGCTGGTGTGCTGGAGCAAAGCGCCTTTGCCACGATGACCCCGGCGCAGCACCGGCAGATCATCGACCTCAATATTTCTGGGCTGACCGCCATGCTGGCCCACTTTGTGGCGCCCATGGTGCAGCGGGGCCATGGGCGGGTGCTCAATGTGGCCTCCATTGCGGCTTTTCAGCCGGTGCCCACGCTGGCCACCTACGCCGCCAGCAAAGCCTATGTGCTGTCGCTGAGCGAATCGCTGGCCGAAGAGCTCAAGGGCAGCGGCGTCACCGTCACGGCGCTGTGCCCCGGCATCACCGCCACGCCCATGCTCACCAGCGCCAAGGATGCCAACGCCAAAGTGTCGCAAATTCCCGGCTTTTTGATTGGCGCCGTGGACGACGTGGCCCGCCTGGGGTTTGAGGCCTGCATGAAGGGCGACGCCATCTGCGTGCCCGGCGCCCTGAACCGCGCCGCCATGATCGCCTCGCGCGGCACGCCCAAGTGGCTGGTGCGCCACATCGGCGGGGTGCTGGGCCGCAAGGCGGTGTAGGCCGAACCATGGCACGGCCAACCCTCAACCTGGTCGGCGCGGGACGCGTCGGGCAAACCCTGGCGCGGCTGTGGCAGCAACAAGGCACGTTCGCCATCCAGGATGTGCTGACCACCTCCCTAAGCAGTGCCCAGGCCGCCTGTGGCTTCATCGGCGGCGGAACGGCGGTGGACACGCTGCAGGCCCTGCGAGCGGCCGATGTCTGGATGCTGGCGGTGCCGGATGCGCAGCTGGCACACATGGCACAGTCCTTGGCACAGGCGATCGCACAACAGCGAACGCCCCAGTCCCGGCACGGCGCCTGCGCCAGCGCACTGCGCACTGCGCCCCGCGCGGTGGTCCCCGTGGTTTTTCACTGCAGCGGCGCGTTGGACGCCGGGCAACTGGCGCCGCTGGCCGCCCTGGGCTGGCACACCGCCAGCGCCCACTGCATTTTGAGTTTTGCCCAGGCCGCAACGGCCGTGGCGCAGTTTGCCGGAACCCCCTGCGCGCTGGAAGGCGACGCGGGCGCCTGCAACACCCTGCGCCCGGCCTTCACCGCCATCGGCGCGCAATGCTTTGACCTGGCAAGCGAGCACAAGCTGCTCTACCACGCCGCCGCCGTGTTCGCCACCAACTTTTTACCCGTGCTGCAAACCGTGGCCGAGGAGGCCTGGCAGGCCACCGGTGTGCCCGCCCCGCTGATTCCCGGCTTGCGCGCCTCGCTGCTGGCCAAGGCCGTGGCCAACATCACCACCCTGGGGCCAGCCGCCGCCCTCACCGGCCCCGCCGCCCGTGGCGACACGGCGGCCATTGCCCGCCAGGCGCTGGCAGTCGGCGCCTGGGACGCGCAGGCGGGTGCGGCCTACGAGGCGCTGAGCGCGCTGGCTTTGCGCATCGCTGCGCACAGGACGACACCGCCGGCCTGATGCGCGGCCCCGGCCCCTGCGGCAAGGGCCATGCCATAGGGGCTGATTCAGCAATAACTTGCACATTTGCGCGCCAGCTTCGGGCGCGCTGCGTCGTTGCAAGCCATTATCGTGACTCCAGCAGCCGTGCTTCCTTGGGGTAGCTGATGGCGTAGGCAGCCGAAAAGCGCGCCTTGGCGCCAGCCTCCAGCCGGGTCCGCCACAGCGTGCTGCCGGGCTGCGCTTGCCATTCCAGGGTCTCGGGCTGGGGGGAAAACTTCGCTTCAATCTTGACCAACTCGTCGGTGGACACCGGCGCGGCCTCGATCAGCTGCAGCGCAATGGCGGTGCGGTGGCGATTCTCCACGGTGTAGCCACGCGCCACCGTGCGCTCGGCGCGCGCGCCAACAAAACCGGTGCTGCCTTTCATGTCTTTTTGCGGCTCCACCTGCACCTGCACCTGTTCATCACGGCCAAACCACAGGCTCAGCGCGTATGCACCACCGGTGCGCAGGGTGTCGGTCCCCACATAGGCCCCGTCGCGGTACAACTGCAAGGGCCCGGCAGGCCACACCCCCTCGGGTTGGGGCATTTCCGCGACCAGCCAGGCGCTGGCGTCCATCTGCGGGACCGTGCGCACCAGCAGCTCCGCCTTCGCGTCATGGCGCCCCAGCGCCAGAGTCACACGCTGCCCGCTGGAGGGCACGGTGATGCGCTGCGGAACCAGGAATTCGGTGGCAAACGTGTGGTTGAACACCCCCGCGTCAAACGATTCGGGCTGTAGATCTGTGCCCTCTGGCGCCTGCACCGCCAGTCGGCTGCGCGCCCCCATCGCCGCTGGCGCAGGGGCCGCAATAGGGGCCATAGGGGCAGACATCGCATAGCCCCCCATGGCCATAGTGGTTCCCATCTGCAACTGGGCAATACTGATGCGCCAGGGCCGGGGCTGTGGCCCCGTGGTGCCACGGCTGGGCCGGCCGGTGGACAAGCGCATTTGCACCCCATTCCAGTCCTCGCCGGTGGCCTGCGCCACCTGCGCTTGGCGCTCCAGGTGCAGAGCCTGGGTACTGGTATCAAGCAGCGCACGGTAGCTGGGGGACCAGCCGGGCCCATTGATTTGGTAGCTCAGGCGCACCTCAGCATCGCGCGTGGTATCAAGCGTGACATGCACATTCACCAGCCGAGCCCGCCCGGCCTGTGCGCGGGAATTTTCGGCCAACAAGGGCTTGAGCAAACGGTCCAGGTCCTCCTGTTGGCGTTGGATCTGGTGCTGGCGCAGCAAGGACTCCTGCCCTGTGCGGCGCAGCGCATCGGCCATCGCGGCCAGGTTCTTGGGGTCAGGGGCGCTTTTGGCGGCCCCTTGCGCAGCATCGGGACTGGCCAAGCCCTTGAGGTAAGCCGTCACCATGTCCAGGGCATCGTTTTCCGCCGCCAAGGCCGCTTTTTTATCCTCCAGCTCACGAATGCGCCCCTCCGATGCCATGCCCGCGCACAGCGCCGAGGCGCCGCGCTCCTCTGTCTGCACCGACAACTCTCCCACCCGCACCGCCGGGTCTGCGGCCACCGCCAGGCTTTGCACATCGAGACCAACGGGCAGGCAGGCGAACACCAGTTTTTTGGCGTCGGCCTGCACCTTGGCCACTCGCTCCACCGTCGCGCTGCCGGGGTACAGCGTGACCTGGTCAATCCGCGATTCGGCCGCTGCCGGAGTCTGGGCCCATGCGCTCGCCGTGGCGACCCCACCCCACACTACGGCCTGCGCCATCACGCGCAGTACACGCCCCACCCCAAGCTGAAAATCCCAACAGGCTTGACTGACCATGGTGCCTCCTTGTCCCTGGTGACAGGCAGGACATCCGCCCGTCTGCTGGCAAGTATCGCACCGCCCACCAGCCCACCAGGCGCTACTTGCGCAACACAATGGTCAGCAGCGCGGATGCGTCTTCCACGGCCACCACACCGTGCTGAACACCGCCGGGCAGGTACAGCAACTGGCCCGCGCCCAAGCGGTGGCTGCCATCCTCGCAGGTCACGTCGATCTGCCCCTCGATGCACTGCAGCGTGATGGCGCCCGCCACCTGGTGGGGCGGCATGGACTTGCCTGCGTGCAGGACCAGACGGATGACTTCGAGTTCGTCGGTCTTGAACAGCGCCACCGTGCGCGCCGCCGCCAAGGCGGTGCCCAGGGGCGAAACATCGGTGGGTTGACCTGAGAGGGTGTGCGCAATAGCCATAGGTGCTTCTCCTTTTCGCCCGGCGGGGCGCAATGCAAACGGGGATCGGTCCAAGTGCCGGAGTCAGAGAGTGCACATGCGCAGCGGAATTGTCAATTCCAGCGCCATAAACGCTACCAAAACAATAGCTGCCTACGCATACTCCACGCGGGCTAGAGGCCTTTTTTAGCCTTGATGTTTTGCCCCACAAAAACCAGCAGCGAAGCTGCCACCACCAGCGCCAGCAGGTACTGCAGCGGCTGGTTCTCGGCAAAGTCCAACGCTTCAAACAGCAGGTGGTAGGCCGCAAAGGCCAGCAGCACGGCCACCAGGCGCAGGCTCCAGTGGGTGGGCTGGCAGTGCGCAGGCCCCATGCGTGCCAGCAGCGTTTGGCCCAGCATGCCGGACAACATGCCCAAGCTGGCGCCCACCGCCACATCCCCCGGCCAGTGCGCGCCGACCGCGATGCGCGACAGCCCGGCGCCCGCCGCCAGCAGCCACAGCCACGCATGGCGCACCCTGCGCGCTTCGGGAATCGCAAAATACAGGCCGGACGCCACCGCAAAGGCCGTGAGCGTGTGGCCCGAGGGCATGGAGACGTTGTGCAGCGTTTCGCCCACGATGCGCATCTGGGCGTTGTCCACCCCGGCGGCGGGGCGCGGGCTCTCGATGAAAAACTTGCCGGTGCGTGCAAACACAATCGCAAAGGGGGCGGCGCACAGCCAGGCCCACATCAGGCGCGGCGCCAGCACCAGCAGCGGCGCGGTCACGCCCAGCACGCCCCAGGCATTGCCCAGCAGCGACAGCCCGGTCCACACCGGCGCGGCCACCGGCGCACACAGGGTGTTGAGGTAGACGAACATCGTCGGCTCCCACCAGTGCAACCACAGCGGCGCTGTGAGGATGAACAGCAGCCCGGGCCACAGCCATGTAAGCGGCGCAAAAGCAGGGGAGGCGTCAGGCGAAGCAGGCATGCAATGGAGGGCGGAGTTAGGGCGAAGGCGGGAGTGTAAGCCGGGGCTGGGGGTCGCCCGCCCAGCCATGGCAGGCGTAAAACCGGAAAGTGGCCAGATCCGCCCCCCAGCGCTGCACCACCTGGGTCTCTAGCCAATCACAACGGGTAAAGCCATGGGCTCCCAGCGGCACCGCATACGGCATGTGGGACCAGTCCACCAGCAAGGCACTGCCGCCCACGGGGAGGTCACCCGCCCACAGGTCGAACTGGTCGAAGCGGTCTTCCAGCACCTGCACCGGCAGGGGCCGCGCGTACCAGCCCAGGCGGCTGGCCAGGGTCCAGTTCTGCACCGCCACGCGGTCCAGGTGCTGCTGCGCGGCCAGCTCCCGCGCACGTTGGCCCGCCTGCTCCCAGCCGTGCAAATCGGCGAAAGGGTTGGCGCCCACGGGCACATCGGCACGGGTGGTGGGCATGAAGGGCTGGCCGGCCGAGAGCATCAGGCCCAATAGCCCCACGCAGACCAGCGCCTGCAAGACCACGCAGGCGCGGACCAGCCATTGCCGCCCCGCCCCCCCGGCACGGGCCAGGCCCAGGCCTGCAAACGGCGCCAGGGTCACCCAGGCCGGTGCCGTCCAGTGCGGCAGGCTGGAGCCGCCGCCCGACATGATCGCCAGCACCGCAAACGGAATGGCAAAGAAGCCCAACAGCAGGCGGCTCTGGCGCACGGGCGCATGCCGCCAGCCCACCCAGCCCCACAAGAGCAGCGGACCATAGACCAGCAGCTGCACCAGCAAAAACCGCAGCACATGGACCGCCTGCCAGGCGCTGCCTGCGCCGTGCTTGGCCTGGTAGCTAAAGGAGATCCACTGGTTCTGCACATTCCACACCGCCACCGGCGCCACCAGCAGCAACGCCAGGGCCGTGGTCAGCCACAGCCAGGGATTGCGCAGCAGCCGCCCTCCGTGCACGGCCAGCAGGCACAAGGCCACTGCGGCAGCGGCCAGGATGGCGGTGTACTTGCTCAAGCCCGCCAGCCCCAGCAACACCCCCAGCAGCAGCCAGGGCGCGGGGCGCTGCACGGCGTCAGGCTGCATCAGCACCAGGGTCTGCCCCATCAGCGCCACGCTGAAAAACATGAGCAAGGTGTCGGGCAACAAGCCAATGCCCAGCACATGCAACAGCGGCGCCAGCGCCAGCGCCCCCAGTGTCCACAGGCCGACCCGCTGCGCGTTGGCGGTGTCGCCAGCCAGGCGCAAAGTGAGGCGGTAGGCCAGCCAGGCGGTGGCCAGCCACAGCAGTCCGGGCAGCAGGCGCAGCACCGCTGTGGGCGCATGCAGCGCCACGCCCGGCCACTGCACCCAGCCCACCAGGGGCGGGTGGTCAAAATAGCTCAAGGCCGGGTGCAGCGCATACAGCAGGTAATGCGCTTCATCCACCGACAGACCGATGGCCGCGCCCAGGGCTGCATGCAAAAAAAACACCAGCACCAGCAAGGTGCGGGCTGGGCGGGAGGCGGGAAACAGGGGAAGGTGTGGAGACAAAAGAAAGTCAGTGAAAATGCAGACCCCCGCAGTCTAAACTGCACGCCACTCCCAACCCTACGCAAGGAACACCATGCCCACCTACCACGTTGAAATGCTCGAAGGCCGCACGCTGGAGCAAAAGAAAAAACTCGTCGAAGAAATCACCCGCGTCAGCGTCGAGGTGCTGGGCGGATCGCCCGACTCGGTGGACATTCTGATCGTCGATGTCAAACGCGAAAACTGGGCCACCGGCGGCAAGCTCTGGACCGAGCCACGGTAATCTGTTTCCATGTGCCAATTGCTTGGAATGAACAGCCGCCTGCCCGCCAGCCTGACGCTGAGTTTTACCGGGTTTTCGCAGCGGGGCGGCTGCACCGACCACCATTCCGATGGCTGGGGCATTGCCTTCTTTGAAAGCGATGGTCTGGCCCCCGGCAAGGCGGCACGCTACTTCGTGGACAAGGAAAGCGCCTCCACCTCGCCCATTGCGCAGATGCTGCGCACCTACCCCATCAAAAGCCACAACGTGGTGGCCCATGTGCGCAAGGCCACCGTGGGCGCCGTCACCCTGGAAAACTGCCACCCCTTCATGCGCGAGCTGTGGGGGCGGTACTGGGTGTTTGCCCACAATGGCGATCTGAAAAACTTCCACCCGCCACTGCATGGCAGTTTCAAGCCCGTGGGCGGCACCGACAGCGAGCTGGCGTTTTGCTGGCTGATGCAGGAGATCAACAAGTCCCACGCCAGCACCCCCAGCGTGGAAGAACTGACCCACACCCTGCGTGAACTGGTGCCGCGCATTGCCAGCCACGGCACTTTCAACTTTTTGCTGAGCAACGGCCAGGCGCTGTGGGTCCATGCCTCTACCCGCCTGCATTACGTGCTGCGCCAGCACCCGTTTACCGAGGTGCAGCTCAAGGACGAAGACATGTGCGTGAATTTGGCGGACCTCAACGGCCCCGAAGACCGGCTGGCGATTGTGGTGACCGAACCCCTCACCACCAACGAGCCCTGGGTGGCCATGGCACCCCATGAGCTCAAGGTGTTTGTGGACGGTTGCCCGCTGCCCTGAGGTGTGCTGGATTCAGCGTCCGTAAACGTCCTCAAAGCGCACGATATCGTCTTCGCCGAGGTAGCTGCCCGACTGCACCTCGATCATTTCCAGGTCCACCCGGCCCGGATTTTCCAGGCGGTGGGTGGTGCCCAGCGGAATGAAGGTGGATTCGTTCTCGGACAGCAAATAGCTGGTCTCGCCCCGGGTCACCTTGGCGGTGCCGCTGACCACAATCCAGTGTTCGGCCCGGTGGTGGTGCATTTGCAGCGACAAGGTTCCCCCCGGCTTGACCACGATGCGCTTGACCTGGAAGCGTGCGCCAGCGTCCACGCTGTCGTACCAGCCCCAGGGGCGGAACACTTTGCGGTGGATCTGGTCCTCGGTGCGCCCCGCCTGCTTGAGCCGGTCGACGATTTTCTTCACATCCTGGGTCTTGTTCTTGTGGGCCACCAAAATGGCATCGGCGGTTTCCACCACAATCAGGTCGTCCACGCCCACACAGGCGATCAAGCGGCCCTCCGACAGGGCGAGGGTGTTGCGGCTGTCTTGCATCAGCACATCGCCCTGCGCCACGTTGCCATCACCGTCCTTGGGCAATACTTGCCACAGCGCCTCCCAGGCCCCCACGTCTGACCAGCCGGCCGACAGCGGGATCACCACGCCCACCGGCAGGGCATTGGCGCCCGACTCCTTGGGAATGCCTGCGGCAGTGATGCGCTCCATCACCGCATAGTCGATGGAGTCGCTGGGGCACTGGCTGAACGCCTCCTTGCCCACGCGCACAAACTCGCCGTCGGTCTGGCCCGCGTCCCACGCGCTCTGGCAGGCCGCCAGGATGTCGGGGCGGCACATACCCATGGCCGCCAGCCACACCGAGGCCCGCATCATGAACAGGCCGCTGTTCCACGCGTAGCTGCCCTGCGCCAGATAGGCCTGTGCGGTCTGCAAATCAGGTTTTTCCACAAAACGGGCAATGCATTTGGCACCATCCGCGCCATAAGCCTCACCCGACTGGATGTAGCCGTAGCCGGTTTCGGGCGTGTCCGGGGTGATGCCAAAGGTCACCACCGCGCCATCGGCGGCCAATGCCGCACCGCTGCGCACCGCGCTCTGGAAGGCCTGTGTGTCCACAATGACGTGGTCGGCCGGCATCACCAGCAGCACCGGGTCCGCTCCGTTTTTCATAGCTGCCTGCGCAGCAATGGTAAGGGCTGGTGCCGTATTTCGTCCCAAAGGCTCCAACACCACGGTGCCCGGCGCATCCATCAGGCGCAACTGCTCGGCAATGACAAAACGGTATTCCTCGTTGCACACCACCAGGGGCGCGGCCAGCGTCACACCGGCCATGCCCTGCACACGCCGCACGGTGGCCTGCAACAAAGAGTCGTCGCCAATCAGGGGCAGCAGTTGCTTGGGGTATTTTTCACGGGAGAGGGGCCACAGGCGGGTACCGGAGCCGCCGGACAGAACAACAGGTTGAATCAGCAGGGTCATGCGTTTCCTAATAGAAGTTGAAGCGGGCTGGGTGCGGGTGGCTTCAGGCCCTGGCGTCGCCCCAGCGCAATTGGGAACGGTCGTCGCCGCGGTATTGGGTTTCCCCCATGCGGTCCACGCAATAGTCGGGCGACACAATCATCTCGTTGAACTGCATGTCCGCCGGCACCCGTGTGTACTCAAACAACACACTGCGCACCACCTTGGCTCCGGTGCGAATGTGGCTGCCGTGGCCGATCCATGCCGGCCCGATGATGGTGGCGCCCGGCTCAATACACACACTGGAGCCGATGTACACCGGCCCTTCTATGCGGACTTTGTCCCAGGCAATGGAGGTATTGAGCCCCACCCAGATGCCGGGTTTGATCTCGCGCCCCGGCATTTTCATGTCGGCCACCTCGCCGCGCAGCACCCGCTGCAAAACCGACCAATAGTCACTGACGCGTCCAATGTCAATCCAGTTGAAAAAACGGTTCTGGGCATAAAAGGGCAGCTTTTTCTCCACCAGCTGAGGGAACAGCTGCGAGCCGATGTCATACACCACACCCGAGGGCACCAGGTCCAGCACTTCCGGCTCAAAAAGGTAGATGCCGGTGCTGGCCAGGGTGGATTTAGCCTCCGCAGGGCGCGGTTTTTCCTGAAACGACTGGATCTGGCCGTCCGGCGCCGCCACCACAATGCCATAACTCTGCACATCCTGGAGCGGCACATCCAGCGTGACCACACTGGCCATCGCCCCCTTGGATTGGTGCTCCTGCAGGGCGGCACCGATATCCAGATCGATCAAGGCGTCACCACACAGCACCAAAGTAGTCTCATCAAAAAAACCGCTGAAATCCTGGATGCGCCGCATGCCACCGGCCGATCCCCAGGGCCGCGGCAAGATATCACCATGGTCCAGGACCCCCTCGTAGGAGTAGCCCAGCTGCACCCCCCAGCGGCGTCCATCCCCAAAATAGCGTTCGATCATGTGGTGGTGGTAGGCCACATTCACCATGATCTCCGTGATGCCGTGGCGCGCCAGATGCTCGATCAGGTACTCCATCAGCGGTTTGCCCAAAATCGGCACCATGGGCTTGGGTAAGTCCTTGGTCAGAGGTCGCACGCGGGTCCCTTGACCCGCCGCCAGAATCATGCCTTTTGCCATTTGTGTTCCCGATTCCAATCAGTGGTTGCCGTATTCAACACGCCGCATAGCCCGTGGGATTGGCCTTTTGCCAGCGCCAGGCGTCCTCACACATTGCCGCCAGGTTGCGCTCAGCGCGCCAGCCCAGCAACTGAAAAGCCAGCGCGGGGTCCGCGTAACAGGATGCAATATCCCCCGCGCGGCGCGGCGCAACCTGGTAGGGCACGGGCCGGCCGCTGGCTTTTTCAAAAGCGGCCACCATGTCCAGCACGCTGTATCCGGCACCCGTCCCCAAGTTGATGGCTTCACACCGGGGGCCCTGCTGCAAGTACTGCAATGCCTTGACATGCCCCAAGGCCAGGTCCACGACATGGATGTAATCACGCACACCGGTGCCATCCGGCGTGGCGTAATCATTGCCCCAAACATTCAGGTATTCGCGGCGCCCCACCGCCACCTGGGCCACGTAGGGCATCAGGTTATTGGGTATGCCCCTCGGGTCCTCGCCGATCCAGCCGCTGGCATGCGCCCCCACAGGATTGAAATAACGCAAAATCGCCATGCGCCAGGTCGGGTCACCCCCGAACACATCGCGCAGCATGTCCTCGATCACCAGCTTGGTCTTGCCATAGGGGTTGGTGGCAGACAAGGCATGTGCCTCTGGAATCGGCAATTGGCAAGGATCGCCATACACCGTCGCGGACGAGCTGAAGACCAAGGTTTTCACGCCACACTCACCCATCGCCTCCAGCAAACGCACCGTGCCCACCACGTTGTTGTCGTAGTAACGCAGCGGCTCACCCACCGACTCGCCTACCGCCTTCAGCCCGGCAAAGTGGACCACCGCCGTCGCGCCGCACCCACGGATGGCCGATGCCAAAGCGGCCCGGTCGCGAATATCACCCTGAACCAAGTGCAGTTTTTTGCCCGTGATGCGTTCCACACGCGTCAGGGACTCGGACTGGCTATTGCACAAATTGTCAAAGACTGTGACGTCCATGCCTGCGTTCAGCAGTTCAACGCAGGTATGGGAGCCAATATACCCAGCACCACCAGTCACAAAAATCATCGGTATTCCTCCCCTTGTTTCTATACCGCCCGTAGTTTACCGTGGGCGCCTGTCCTGCCCGGTTTAGCCAGAGCAACGTATGCCGACTTCATCGGCCGGATCGTCCCACCCAAGGGGGATAATTCCAGGAATTCATCGCTTCAAGGGCACGATTCACATGACCATCCTCGTCACCGGCGGCGCCGGCTTCATCGGCAGCAACTTCGTGCTCGACTGGCTGGCCCAGTCGGATGAGCCCGTCGTCAACCTCGACAAGCTCACCTACGCGGGCAATCTGCAGAACCTGGCCGCCTTGGCCGGTGATGCCCGCCATGTATTCGTACAGGGTGATTTTGGTGACGCCGCCCTGGTGGCGCAGTTGCTGCAACAGCACCAGCCCCGCGCGGTGCTGAACTTCGCGGCAGAAAGCCATGTGGACCGATCCATCCACGGCCCCAGCGAATTCATCCAGACCAACATCGTGGGCACTTTCCACCTGCTGGAATCGGTACGGTCCTACTGGGGAGGGCTGGACACCGACGCCAAAGCGGCCTTCCGGTTTTTGCACGTCTCCACCGACGAGGTGTATGGCTCCTTGGCCAAAACCGATGCAGCGTTCACCGAAACCCACCGCTACGAGCCCAACAGCCCTTATTCGGCCAGCAAGGCCGCCAGTGACCACCTGGTGCGGGCGTACCACCACACCTATGGCCTGCCGGTGCTCACCACCAACTGCTCCAACAACTACGGACCCTTCCATTTCCCCGAAAAACTCATCCCCTTGATGATCGTCAACGCCCAGGCGGGCAAGCCCTTGCCGGTGTACGGCGACGGCCAGCAGATCCGCGACTGGCTCTATGTCAAAGACCACTGCAGCGCCATCCGCCGTGTGCTCGACGTCGGCCAGCTGGGCGAGGTGTACAACGTCGGCGGCTGGAACGAGAAGCCCAATCTGGACATCGTGCACACCGTATGCGCCCTCCTGGACGAACTCAAGCCCCGCGCCGACGGCAAGCCCTACAAAGACCAGATCACCTACGTGACCGACCGCCCCGGCCATGACCGCCGCTACGCCATCGACGCCCGCAAGATCGAGAGCCAGCTGGGCTGGAAACCCGCCGAAACCTTCGAGAGCGGCATCCGCAAGACGGTGCAGTGGTACCTGGACCACCCCGAGTGGGTGGCCAATGTGCAAAGCGGCGGTTACCGCGATTGGGTCAGCAAGCAATACGGCACCGAGGCCGCAGCATGAAGATATTGTTGCTGGGGCGCGGTGGCCAGGTGGGCTGGGAGCTGCAGCGCAGCCTGAGCGTGCTGGGCGAACTGGTGGCGCTGGACTTTGATACCGCGCACAACCCGGACGGCCTGTGCGGTGACTTCCAAAACCTGGATGGCCTGGCTGAAACCGTGCGCCGTGTGCGGCCCGACGTGATTGTGAATGCCGCCGCCCACACCGCCGTGGACAAGGCCGAGAGCGAACCCGAATTCGCCCGCACCCTGAATGCACTGGCACCGGGCGTGCTGGCCACCGAAGCTGCCAAACTGGACGCCTGGCTGGTGCACTACTCCACCGACTACGTGTTTGACGGCAGCGGCGACCAGCCCTGGCGCGAGACTGACGCCACCGGCCCTTTGAGCGTGTACGGCCAAACCAAACTGGAGGGAGAGCAACTGGTGGCGGTCAACCCGAAACACCTGATTTTCAGGACCAGCTGGGTGTATGCGGCACGGGGCGGCAACTTTGCCAAAACCATGCTGCGCCTGGCCTGCGAGCGCGATGCATTGACCGTGATTGACGACCAACTGGGCGCCCCCACCTCGGCCGAACTGCTGGCCGACGTCACCGCACATGCGATCCGGGCCGTCACGCACCCTACGCAAGGACAGCCCGCATTGGCAGGGCTATACCACTGCGTCGCCGGCGGCGAGACCAGCTGGCATGGGTATGCGCGATATGTATTGGCGCAAGCCCAGGCGCTGGGATGGTCACTGAAAGCGGGTCCTGAGCAGGTGAGCCCGACCCACACCGCCAGCTACCCCACCCCGGCGCGGCGGCCCTTGAACTCGCGCCTGAACACCACCAAGCTGCAAAACGCCTTTGGCCTCACGCTACCCCACTGGCAACAAGGCGTGGCCCGCATGCTGACTGAAATTACAGGGAAACAATGAATATGACAAGCCATACACCGGTGGGCGCAAGCGCCATTCAACGCAAGGGCATCATTCTGGCCGGAGGCTCGGGCACGCGCCTGTACCCCGCCACGCAAGTGGTCAGCAAGCAACTGCTGCCCATTTACGACAAGCCCATGGTCTATTACCCCTTGAGCACGCTGCTGCTGGCGGGCATTCGGGAGGTGCTGGTGATCTCCACCCCACAAGACACGCCCCGGTTTGAGCAACTGCTGGGCGATGGCAGCCAGTGGGGCCTGCAGATCAGCTACGCCGTGCAGCCTTCCCCCGATGGACTGGCGCAAGCCTTCCTGATCGGTGAACCATTTCTGAACGGCGCGCCGAGCGCCCTGGTGCTGGGCGACAACATTTTTTACGGCCACGACTTTGCCGGATTGCTGGGCAACGCCTGCCAGCAGACAGTGGGGGCCACGGTATTCGCCTACGCAGTGCAAGACCCCGAGCGCTACGGCGTGGTGGAATTTGATACAGCAGGCCGTGCCATCAGCCTGGAAGAAAAACCCAAGGCGCCCAAATCGCGCTACGCCGTCACCGGCCTGTATTTTTACGACAGCCAGGTGGTGGAGTTGGCCAAGCAGGTCAAACCCTCGGCCCGCGGTGAGCTGGAGATTACCGACCTGAACCGCATGTACCTGGAACAAGGCACGCTGGACGTGCAGACCATGGGCCGAGGCTACGCCTGGCTGGACACCGGCACCCATGAATCCATGCTGGAGGCCAGCCAGTTCATCCACACCATCGAAAATCGCCAGGGACTGAAAGTGGCCTGCCCCGAAGAAATTGTGTGGCGCCATGGCTGGATTGACGATGGGCAACTGGAAAAACTGGCCCAACCGTTAAGCAAAAACGGCTACGGCCAGTACCTGCTGCGCCTGCTGGACCAGAAGGTGTACTGATGCGAGTGACGCCCTGCACCATTGCCGATGTGCTGCGTATTGAACCCCGTGTGTTTGGGGACACGCGCGGCTTTTTCTTTGAGAGCTTCAACCAGCGCGCCTTCACCCAAGCCACCGGGGTGGACCTGCCCTTTGTGCAGGACAACCACTCCAAGTCGGCGCGCAACGTGCTGCGCGGCCTGCACTACCAGGTGCAGAACCCCCAGGGCAAGCTGGTGCGGGTGGTGGCCGGGGAGGTGTTTGACGTGGCGGTGGATATCCGCCCGGACTCACCCACTTATGGCCAATGGGTTGGTGAAATTTTGTCGGATGCCAACAAACGCCAGCTCTGGATTCCCCCGGGCCTGGCGCACGGTTTTATGGTCTTGTCCGAGTCGGCGGAGTTCCTGTACAAAACCACCGACTACTACGCGCCGGAGTTTGAACGCTGCCTCGCCTGGGACGACCCCACGCTGGCGATTGCCTGGCCCGCACTGGGTGGCCCGCCGCAGGTGTCGCACAAGGACGCCCAGGGCGCGTCCTTCCTCAGCTTGTGCTGATCCCGGCCTCCAGTGCGTCCACAAACATCGCGGCCACATCGAAACCGGTCTGGTCGGTGATTTCCTGAAAGCAGGTCGGGCTGGTGACGTTGATTTCGGTTAACGAGTCACCAATCACATCCAGCCCCACCAGCAGCAGGCCGCGCTGTGCCAGGATGGGACCGAGCGCTTCGGCAATAGCGCGGTCCGCAGCCGTCAGCGGCTGGGCCACACCTTTGCCACCGGCGGCCAGATTGCCGCGCACTTCCCCGCCCTGCGGGATGCGCGCCAGGCTGAAGGGCACCGGTTGGCCGCCAATCACCAGCACCCGTTTGTCGCCCTGCGCAATGGCGGGCAAAAACTTTTGCACCATGAGGGTCTGCTGGCCGTCCTTGTTGAGCGTTTCGATGATGCCGCCCAGATTCAGGCCTTCGTCCCGGACCCGGAAAATCCCCATGCCGCCCATGCCGTCCAGCGGTTTGAGAATGATGTCGCGGTGCTCGGCATGGAAACTGCGCACCGCGTCAGCGTCGCGCGTCACCAGCGTGGGGCCGATGAACGCGGGAAACTCCAGAATCGCCAGCTTTTCCGGGTGGTCGCGCAGCGCGCGGGGCTTGTTGAACACCTGGGCGCCCTCGCGTTCCGCCTGTTCCAGCAAGTGGGTGGCGTAGAAGAACTCGCTGTCAAACGGCGGGTCCTTGCGCATCACCACCGCGCCAAAACTCTTCACCGGCACCAGCTCCAGGGGCTCCTGCGTAAACCAGAGGTTCGCATCGCCGGTGAGGGTGATGCGCCGCACCGAGGCCTGCACCACACCACCGCGCGCCCAGACCAGATGGCGCGGTTCACAGGCCGCCACGCGGTGACCACGGCGCTGCATCTCGCGCATCATGGCAAAGGTGGTGTCTTTGTAGATCTTGAAGGATTCCAGCGGGTCGGCAACAAACAGTATGTCCATGGGGGCTCACAAAAAAAGAAAAATGGGTCGAACCGGCAATAACAAGGCCCAAGTGTCGCTGAACCACCCTAGCCGGGTGGAAGCAGGGCCTTGCGTTTGCCATAGTGTTGCACCAACAGCGCCAGCGCGCCCGCAACCACGCCCCAGAAGGCCGAGCCCACGCCCGCCAGCACCACGCCGCTCAGAGTCACCAGGAAAGTGATCAGGGCGGCTTCGCGGTGGTCGTCGTCTTTCAGCGCCACGGTCAGCGCGCCGCTGATGGTACCCAGCAAGGCCAGACCGGCAATGGCAGCGACCAGTTCTTTGGGAAATGCGGTGAGAACCCCCGCAATGGCGGCGCCAAACAAACCGATGACCAGATAGAGAGCGCCGCAGGACACCGCCGCCGTGTAGCGGCGGGCGGGGTTGGCATGTGCCTCCGGACCCATGCAGATGGCCGCGGTGATGGCACTCAGGTTGAGCGCAAAAGCGCCAAATGGAGCCAGCAGCAGCGTGGTCACACCGGTGAGCGTGATCACTTTGGAGATGGGAATACCGCCGTCGCCACCCGCTGCGCGTTGGTCGCCATAACCACAGGCCTGGATGGCGGCCACCCCCGGCAGGTTCTGCGATGCCATGGTGACAATGAACAGGGGCAAGGCCAGACTGACCAAGGCCTCCAAAGAAAACACCGGACTGATCCACACCGGTTCTGTCAAGCCAAATGCAATGTCAACCGGCGTAAAACCTGCGCCAGCAGCTACGAAAACAATAGCAACCACCAGGGTGAGCGGTACCGCGTAGCGCGGCAGGAAACGTCGCCCCAGCAGGTAACTCAGCAACATGGTCAGCACCAGCGGCAGGGCCGTTTGCGCCGCAGCAAACCCCATCAGGCCAAACCGTGCCAGCACGCCAGCCAGCAGGGCCGAGGCCAGCGCCACCGGGATGCGGTTCATCACCCGCTCGAACCACCCAGTCCAACCTGCCAGCGTGATGAGCAGCGCGCAGGCCATGAAAGCACCCACCGCTTCGGGCATATGGAAGCCGCCCGCCGTAGCGGCAGTGGCCAGCACGGCGGCACCGGGCGTACTCCAGGCCACCATGACCGGCTTGCGCAACCACAGGGAAGGCAGCAGCGTACACAGCCCCATCCCCACGCCCAGGGCCCACATCCACGACGCTACCATCTCGGGTGTGGCACCAAAGGCCTGCGCCGCCTGGAACACGATGGCCACCGAACTGGTAAAACCCACCAGCACGGCCACAAATCCGGCGGTCAATGATGCTGCGCTGAGGTCTTTGAAAAACTGCATTTTCTAATCAGTTGGGGACAGAGCTTGCCCGCTGCGCGTGGCTGCGGTCTGTCCCGCAAAGTTTCAGATTTCAATTTTGGAACCCAGCTCCACCACGGAGTTGTTGGGCAGGTTCAGGAAGTCGGCCGCCGCGCTGGCGTTGTGGTGCATTTGCGCAAACAGTTTCTCGCGCCAGCGGGCCATGCCTTCGCCAATCGTGGGCACCACGGTGTCGCGCGACAGGAAGTAGCTGGTCGACATGGCATCCAGCTCGCACCCGCGTCCCTTGATTTGCTGCAGGGCCTTGGGCACATCGGGGTCGTTTTTGAAGCCGTAGTGGATCACAACTTGCCAGCAATCGTGGCCCAGGGAATCGATTTGCAGCCGCTTGTCCAGGCCGATCCAGGGCGTCTCGTGGTTGCGCACGGTCACAAACAGGTTGTTGGCATGCAACACCTTGTTGTGTTTGAGGTTGTGCAGCAAGGCGTTGGGCACGGTGCCCACTTCGGCGGTGAGAAAAACAGCCGTGCCGTCCACCCGCACCGGCGGACTGACAAATACCGCGTCCAGGAAGCTGGGCAGGTCAATGGCATCGGCACGCAGCTTGTCATTCATCAGGCGCCGACCGTCCTTCCAGGTCAGCATCAGGGTAAAGACTGCCCCACCAATCATCAGCGGGAACCACCCACCATCAAACAGCTTGAGCAGATTCGATGCCCAGAATGCGAAATCGACGATAAAAAAGAAACCGGTCGCCGCCAGACACAGCCACAGCGGATATTTCCAGGCGTAACGAATCACGTAAAACGTCAGCACCGTGGTGATCAGCATGTCCGTACACACCGCAATGCCGTAAGCCGCCGCCAGGTTGCTGGAGGACTTGAACATCACCACCGCCAGCACAATCGTGACAAACAGACCCCAATTCACAAAGGGCAGGTAGATTTGCCCGGTGTCCTTCACACTGGTGTGCAGCACCTGCAAGCGCGGCAGATAGCCCAGCTGGATGACCTGCTTGGTCACCGAAAACGCCCCCGAAATCAGGGCCTGCGAGGCAATCACCGTCGCCATGGTCGCCAGCACCACCAGGGGCACCAGCGCCCAGTCCGGGGCCATCAGGTAAAACGGATTTTTGACGGCTTCCGGGTTTTGCAGGAGCATGGCCCCCTGCCCAAAATAGTTCAGCGTGAGCGAGGGCATGACGATGAAGAACCAGGCCACCCGGATCGGTTTTTTGCCAAAATGGCCCATGTCGGCATACAAGGCTTCGCCGCCGGTCACGCACAAAACGACCGCCCCCAAAATAATGAAGGTGGTTCCGGGGTAATTCCAGATAAAACCCAGTGCGTAGTGCGGGCTGATGGCCCACAGGATTTCGGGGTTGTCCACAATATGCGAGACCCCCAAAACGGCAATACAAACAAACCACACCACGGTAATCGGTCCGAAAAACTTGCCAATGCCGGCGGTGCCCCGCTTTTGCACAAAAAACAGGCAAAACAGGATGATCAGCGTGAGCGGAATCACGTACTTCTTGAAGGCGGGGGAGATCACCTCCAGGCCCTCCACCGCGGACAACACCGAAATGGCGGGGGTAATCACGCCGTCACCATAAAACAGGCAGGTTCCAAAAATACCCACCAGCAGCAGCACGCGGCGCAGCTCCGGTTTGTCCTTGACCGACTGGGACGCCAGGGCCAGCATGGCCACCAGGCCGCCCTCGCCGTGGTTGTCGGCACGCAGCACCAGTGCCACGTACTTGATGGACACAATGACCGTCAAGGTCCAGAAGAAGATGGACAGAATGCCATAGACATTGGCGGTCGTGAAAGGGACATGGCCTGAGCCAAAGACTTCTTTGACAGCATAGAGAACACTGGTGCCGATGTCGCCGTACACAACACCGATGGCGCCTAGCGTGAGTGCCGAAAGAGACGATTTTGAAGCTGCCACAAGTTCCCCCGGCCGTACTTTGCGGCCAGGGTCCATTCCATTTGGGATCGCTATTTTGCGCCCGCAGGCAAGGCTTTCAAACGTGAATTCGGCAAATCGTCCGGATTTTCGGGGCATGTTGCAGCGCAACAACTGACGACAGCACCCCGACAGCGAACCGTTCAGGCGTAGTGCTCGGCTTCCGGGTCAGTGGCTTCCAGCTCATAACTGGCCGCCAGCATGGCCAGGCGCCCGACCACACCGTACATGTAAAAGCGGTTCGGTGCGCTGGCACCCGGCCGGACTCCGGGCTGAGGTAAGTGCGTACTCTCGGCAAACGCCAATGGAACATAGCTGGAGCCGGGCGCACTCAGGCTCTCATCGACACCGCGCTCCGCGTGCACGCGGTAAAACCCCCCCACCACATAGCGGTCCATCATGTAGACCACGGGTTCTGCGACCGCGTCGTTGATGCGCTCGTTGGTGAGAACACCCTCCTGAAAAATGACGCCGTAGACTTGCCCCCCGTTGTGGGCGCCGTCGTGCCGGGTGTGGGATTTAAGGTACAGCGCATCCAGTTCCTTGGCATCGCGCACCGTCATGGCGGTCAAGCCGTGGCTGCCGTTGTCGGCCTTGACCACCACAAAGGGCTTTTCCTTGATGCCGTATTCCTTGTAGCGTTTCTTGATTTTCCCCAACAAGGCATCCGCACGGCTGCGCAAAACCTCCCGGCCAGCCTCGTCGTTCAGGTCAAGGTTGCTGCTCTTGTCGAACATGGGGTTGATCAACCAGGGATCGACCCCAATCAGTTTGCCAAAGCGTTTGGACACATCTTCGTAGCACTTGAAGTGGGTGCTTTTACGCCGGGTGGTCCAGCCCGCATGCAGCGGCGGCAGCAAAAATTGCTCATGCAAGTCCTCCAGAATGCCGGGCACCCCCGCGCGCAAATCGTTGTTCAGCAAAATGGTGCAGGGGTCAAAGTCCTTGACGCCCAAGCGCCCCTGGTTGCGGACCACCGGCTCCAGAACGATGCTTTCGCCACTGGGCAGGGTGAGCGTCGTGCTTTTCTTGACCTCCGGGCTGATGGAGCCAATGCGCACATTCAAGCCCGCCAGATGAAAGATACGCCGCAGCTGCACCAGATTGCCTAGATAAAAGGGGCTGTTGACCTTGTTTTCCGGAACGATCAGCAGGTTGCGTGCCTCGGGGCAGATTTTTTCGATGGCGGCCATGGCCGCCTGCACCGCCAGCGGCAGCATGGCGGGCGTGAGGTTGTTCCAGCAACTGGGGAACACATTGGTGTCCACCGGGGCCAGCTTGAAACCGGCATTGCGCACATCCACCGAACTGTAAAACGGGGGGGTGTGCTCCATCCATTCCAGGCGAAACCAACGCTCAATCGCGGGCATGGAGTCCAGAACGCGTTGCTCTAACTCGTTGATGGGCCCCGTGAGGGCAGTAACCAGGTGCGGAACCATGCAGCGCTTTCTGAAAGGAGGGGGGCTAAAACCTAAGTATCTGTGCAGCTTGGGGCGATCCGCCCATAAATCAAGCGTGGGCCTGGTTCAGGTACGAACTTCTCCGTCACCCAGCACCACGTACTTGAGCGAAGTCAAACCCTCAATCCCCACCGGCCCCCGTGCATGGAATTTGTCGGTGGAGATGCCGATTTCCGCCCCCAGTCCGTACTCAAAACCATCGGCAAAACGGGTGCTGGTGTTGACCATCACGCTGGAGGAGTCCACCTCCCGCAGGAAGCGCTGGGCGTGCATGTGGTCGCGGGTCAGGATGGCTTCGGTGTGGTGGGAGGAATAGCGGTTGATGTGGGCTATCGCCGCGTCCAGACCGTCCACCACCTTGATGCTGATCACAGGCGCCAGGTATTCCTCGTACCAGTCGCTCTCCTGCGCGGGTACCAGCCTGGGCTCGGAAGTTGCTCCTGAATTCATAGCTGCTCGCGCAGTATTGACGGGGGCTGGAGGCTGATTTGACTGCAAAATCGCCAAGGATTCGGGGTCGCAGCGCATCTCCACCCCTTTGTCGGCGTAAACCTTGCCGATCAGCGGCAAAAATGCCGACGCCACGCCACGCGCCACCAGCAGGCCCTCGGCGGCATTGCAGGGGCTGTATTTGTGGGTTTTGGCGTTATCGGCCACCTTCACCGCCATGGCCAGGTCGCAGGGGTCGTCCACATAGACATGGCAGTTGCCGTCCAGGTGCTTGATCACCGGCACCTTGGCGTCCCGGCTGATGCGCTCGATCAGGCCCTTGCCGCCACGGGGAATGATCACATCCACAAACTGCGGCATGGTGATGAGCTGGCCCACCACCTCGCGGTCGGTGGTTTGCACCAGTTGCACCGCCTCTAGAGGCAGGCCGCTGTCGCTCAAGGCCTGCTGCACCAGCCGGGCCAGCGCCTTGTTGGAGTCAATCGCTTCGGAGCCACCGCGCAGAATGCAGGCGTTGCCGCTTTTAATGGACAGGCTGGCGGCCTCGATCGTCACATTGGGGCGGCTCTCGAAAACCATGCCGAACACGCCGATCGGCACCCGCATCTGGCCGACCCGGATGCCGCTGGGCTGCTGCTTCAGCCCGATGATTTCACCAATCACATCGGCCATGCTTGCCAACTGCTCGCAGCCCTGGGCGCAAGTTTCGATCACCTGGGGCGTGAGTTTGAGCCGGTCCACCATGGGGGCGGACAGCCCGGCGGCAGTGGCACGCGCAATGTCTTTGGCGTTGTCCACCTGCAGTTCCTGCACGTTCTCGCGCAAGAGGGCGGCCAGGCGGCGAAGTGCTCTATTTTTAGTAGCAGCCTGCGCACGCGCCATCAGGGCGGAGGCCACTTTTGCCTGTGAACCCAGGGCCTGGGTGTATTCGGTGATGTTGATCGCGTTCATGCCTGCATTTTCGCACGCCGAACCGCGCACCACGGCCGCATTTCAGCGGGATCGAGACGTTGCCACAGAACTGGCGGAGGTGGCCGCACACAAAGCGCACAGCGGCAGCACCCGCTCAAACAGGCGCTCCTTGTTGCCGGAAGGGATGCGGATTTCAATGATTTGTTTGTCGGCAAACAAACTCAGGGAGCCGCCCGCCGCCAGCACCTCGCTCCAGTCAAAGTGCGCCCCCGCCACGGTGTGGGAGCTGCGCTCGGAATAGCCCTGGGCGCGGGCCGTGGCGCGGATCAGGTCCAGCGCTTCCTGTTGCAGCTGCGGCGCAGCAACTGTTGCACGAGGTCGGTGTCAGGAATCAGCTCCCGCCCCTGCGGCGTGCGAACCCGGAATTTGACCTGAATGCGCAGCTGGAACTCCCGCACCTGACCCGTCGCATTCACGCCCACCACGGTTTTTTCCCGCAGCTCCTGCAGGATGTCCACAATCATCTGGGGCGCCACCCCACCCGCAGGGGGGGCGACCGGGCGCACGGACGCCCCCAGGTAGCGAACCAGTTCGGCCGCCACGGCCCCACCGGTTTCCGGCGTCACGGCCACCGTGTCAAAGACAAAGCTCTGGCTGGCGCGCAGGTGAAAGCCGCAGCCCGCCAGCAAGCTGGTGGCCACAGCACCTGCCACAAAGCTGCGCCGGTTCATGGGGCCGTCTCAGAGGACCTTTTTGGCGGTAGCGCCCGCTGCAAAGCGCGGCTCAAGGATGAGTGTGGTGCCCGCCATGTCCAGGTGCGCGGACACGCCAAGGTGATGTGCCACTTGATGCTGGGGGGGGGTGGCGCTGTGCGCCGATCAGTTCACGAGGCTGCTGGTGTGACTCGAAAACGCAACACATCAGCCAAAATCAACTTCAAAATCGGTTCGCAGTTCCTTGCGAGGACGCTCTGTGGGCCAACTAAGGGGAAATCGATGCGATAACGCTCAGTGCCCTTCCACGCATCCGTCAAGTGCCCAAAATTTTCGCACCGAGGAGTTGCGGGTCTGCGGCGGTTTTGAATTCTGCAAGTCCCTCAATGGACTGGGTTTGATTTTTCTGAGAGAGTTTGGACCATTCCAGCGGAGCGCATGAAGGCTCGACGTGAGCATCAAGTACCGCTCTCAGATGAAGCGCTTTCTGTATTGATGTCGATACGAACCATGGCGGTGTTACGGTACATGGTTTTCGATCCGCATTCCGGATGTGGGCAGCCGAAATTACGATCTATCCACGCGAAGTCGCTGAGCATCCCCTGGCCCACCAATTGCCCGACGCCGTTGAACGGGCCAGCCACTACGCAACGCGTATGCGTCCACACCATGCGTATGGTGCGCACTTGACTTGAAAAGCTCTTTTGATCACAATAACAGACTAGACAGACTAGTTTGGAGAAACTTATGCATACATGGCAATTACAAGAAGCCAAAAGTCGTTTCAGTGAGGTAGTTGACCTCACACTCACGGAAGGTCCGCAGATGGTCACGCGTCGCGGACAAGAGGCAGTCGTCATTCTGTCTGCCAATGACTACCGGCGGATGAGTGGCACTCCTTCATTGCTTAACCTTTTATTTAATGCACCTCGCGGCGAGCCTCTGGAGATAGTGCGCTCGCAGGAACCCATTCGGGATATAGGCCTGTGAAGTATCTCCTCGACACATGTTTGTTGTCAGAGCTCATTAAGCCGTCGCCGGAGCCAGCTGTTCTTAGCTGGATGCACGAAAGAATCGAAAACGAGCTTTTCATCAGTGCAATGACCCTGGCGGAACTGCACCGTGGCGTGGCGAGACTTCCAAACTCACGTCGCCGAAATGAGTTATCGACCTGGCTTCAGCAACTGGAAACAGGTTTTGAGGACAGGGTTTTGCCATTCACCCAAGAAACCGCTGGGGCCTGGGCCCAGATGTGCGCAAAAGCAGAGTCCGAAGGCAAGCCGATGGCAGCCTTCGACTCTATCATTGCCGCAACTGCGCTGGAACACAGCCTTACATTGGTTACTCGAAATATTCGGGATTTTCAGCATGCCCCAGTTGTGTTGATTAACCCATGGTTCGAAGTCTGATGTGCGTGTGAGGGACTTGCAGAATTCGATAAAGCAGTCGAATTAATTGCTGGGTGAGGCAAAAAAAATTGCGGGCACCCGCCCAAAAGGCTGGAAGATCAGGGTATCGAAGTCTGAACTTGATGCCCGCCCATGTGGACTTGGGGTTTTGCCAATACAACCCTGAGTCCCGTTACTGTCCAAAGATTTGTCTCCTTACAAGGAGAGCTCATCGGTCTGGTGGAGCAAGACTACACGGGTCTGACCCCCAAGCTCGAACAAATCATTCGCGCCTTCGAGTTCACGCAAATCGAGTTGGTTGTCTACCGTGATCGGGGCTACGCACAAGGGCGCGGCGTGGGGCAACCCGAGGAGGATCGTTGTGCCTTGGCGTGCACATTTTTAGCCAAGGCGGTACTGGACTTGAAGACCACCAGGGCGCTGATAGACCGCCTCAAAGCTGACAGCAAACTGCGCCGGCTGTGCGGGTTCGATCTGCGCCATACCTTACCCAGTGAGTCCACCTTCAGTCGCGCCTTTGAAGAGTTTGCCAGCAGTGAGTTGATGCAGCGTGTGCATGCACGCATGATCAAAGACACCCTGGGAGAACAACTCATAGGCCACATCAGCCGCGACTCCACGGCCTAGAGGCGCGCGAATCCATTGTAAAAAAAGACAAGGCTGAGGTCGTGCCAGTCAAGCCAAAAAGAAAACCTGGACGCAAAAAAAAAGGCGAAGCACCCACCATCATGGACAGCTCCCGCAACTGCACCCCGCAGAACTCACAGTGTCTTTCATCAGGGGCTCATCCAACCACTCTGGGACTGCCCGCTGGCCGGGCCAAACACGCCAAGCACAGCTGCAGCGCCAGCCGGTGCAGCGCCTGCCAGCCCGACGTGGGCCAGTCCGGCTGCTTCAGTCCCTTGACGATGCCATCCACCACATGGGCCGACTGCAGCAGTTCCGACAGCCGGGCGTCGCTCAGGCGCGGCAGCACCCGCTCAAACAGGCGCTCCTTCGTTCCCCAGATGCGCTGTTCGCGCAGCGCCATGGGCAGCGGCCGACCTTGGCCCATGGCGTCTTTCACGCGTTTGAGGGCACGGATATCTTCGCTCAGGGTGTAGTGCACCAGCACTTCGGCCTCGCCTTCGGCCTGCAGGCCGTCGAGCATGCGCTGCACCCGCAGCGCCTGGCCGGCCAGCACCGCCTCGCTCAGCTTGAACACGTCAAACCGGGCCACATTGAGCACGGCGCTCTCCACCTGTTCCAAGCTCAATACACCGCCTGCCGCACCGTCAACCGGGAACAGGAGACCCAGCTTCTGGATTTCCTGGTGGGCTGCCAGAAGATTGCCTTCCACCCGGTCGGCAAAAAACTGCAGCGTGCGCTGCCCCGCCTCGCCCGCCTCCACCCGCTGCCCCTGCGCCCCCAGGCGCTGGGCGATCCACTGCGGCAAGGCCTGGCGTTCGATGGGTTCGACCTGCAGGGTCACACCACCGCCCTCCAACGCGGCAAACCAGGCGCTGGATTTGGTCATTTTGTCCAGGCGCGGCAACAGCACCACGGTAAGGGTGGCGTCGTTGCCCTGGGCGCTGTGCGCCAGCTGCTGCAAGGCCACGCTGCCGTCCTTGCCGGGTTTGCCGGAAGGAATGCGGATTTCAATGATTTGTTTGTCGGCAAACAAACTCAGGGAGCCACCTGCCGCCAGCACCTCGCTCCAGTCAAAGTGCGCCCCCGCCACGGTGTGGGAGCTGCGTTCGGAATAGCCCTGGGCACGGGCTGTGGCGCGGATCAGGTCCAACGCTTCCTGTTGCAGCAGCGGCTCGTCGCCATGCAGGGTGTACAGGCTTTTGAGCCCGCGCTGCAGGTGGTTGCCCAATTGGTTGGCGGCCAGTTGCATGGCTAGGGTGCGCCCAGGCTCTTGATGGCCGCCAGGCGGCGCAGCAACTGCTGCACGAGGTCGGTCTGCATGTCGCGGTACAGCACGCCTTCTTCAGCCTCCTTGGAAAGGACTGCGGACTCGTTGAAGCTGATGTCACGCTGCTGCACCATGTCGGTGTCAGGAATCAGCTCCCGCCCCTGCGGCGTGCGAACCCGGAATTTGACCTGAATGCGCAGCTGGAACTCCCGCACCTGCCCCGTCGCATTCACGCCCACCACGGTTTTTTCCCGCAGCTCCTGCAGGATGTCCACAATCACCTGGGGCGCCACCCCACCCGCAGGGGGGGCGACCGGGCGCACGGACGCCCCCAGATAGCGAACCAGTTCGGCCGCCACGGCCCCACCGGTTTCCGGCGTCACGGCCACCGTGTCAAAGACAAAGCTCTGGCTGGCGCGCAGGTGAAAGCCGCAGCCCGCCAGCAAGCTGGTGACCACAGCACCTGCCACAAAGCTGCGCCGGTTCATGGGGCCGTCTCAGAGGACCACATTGACCAGGCGCCCGGGCACCACCACCACCTTTTTGGCGGTAGCGCCCGCTGCAAAGCCGGTGAAGGTGTCGCAGGCCAGGGCCAGCGCCTCGATCGTCTCTTTGGACGCCCCCGAAGGCACGATGACAGAACCGCGCAGCTTGCCATTGATCTGCAGCATCAGCTCGATTTCATCCTGCTCCAGGGCGGCGGCGTCCACCTTGGGCCAGGCCGTGTCCAGCAGATCGCCCAGCTGCACCGCATAACCCAGCTCGGCCCACAAGGCGTGCGCCAGGTGCGGGGTGGCGGGATACAGGCAGCGCAACAGAATCGAAAAGCCTTCGATCAGCGCCACCTGGGCACCGGCCGAGTCCAGCGCCTTGAAGGACTCCAGCGCATTGATCATCTTCATGGCGCCGGACACCACGGTGTTGTACTGCATGCGCTGGTAGTCGTAGTCCACCTGCTTGAGCACGGTGTGCATCTCCAGCCGCAGGGCCTTGGCCTCCTTGCCAAATACCACGTCTTTTAGGCTGCTAGCCCCCGCCGCACTTGCGCTGGCAGCTACCAAATCCATAGCAGACAGCTTGTAGCCGAAGTTCCAGACGCGCCGCAGGAAACGGTAGCTGCCCTCCACGCCCGCGTCGTTCCACTCCAGCGTGGCCTCGGGCGGCGCGGTGAACATGGTGTACAGGCGGGCGGTGTCGGCGCCGTAGCGCTCGATCAGGTCCTGCGGGTCCACGCCGTTGTTCTTGCTCTTGCTCATGGTGCCCACCCCTTCGTAGGTGATGGCGGTGCCCGCGGGCAAATCACCCTTGGCTTCCTTGAGCTTGGCACCAACCACCTTGCCGGTGGCGTCGGCCACGTCTTCCACCTCGTGCGGCCAGAAATACTCGATGCCACCTTTGTCGGACTTGCGCGAGTAGATGTGGTTGAGCACCATGCCCTGGGTCAGCAGCTTGGTGAAGGGTTCATCCACCTTCACCAGGCCCAGGTCGCGCATGACCTTGGTCCAGAAACGCGCGTACAGCAAATGCAGAATGGCGTGTTCGATGCCGCCGATGTACTGGTCCATGGGCATCCAGTAATCGGCGCCCGCCCCCACCATGGCCTGGTCGTTTTTGGGGTCGCAGTAGCGCATGAAATACCAGGAGCTGTCGACAAAGGTGTCCATGGTGTCGGTTTCCCGCCGCGCCGCCGCGCCGCACACCGGGCACACCACACCGGCGTGGAAGCCTTCGTGCTTGTGCAAAGGATTGCCCGAGCCGTCGGGCACGCAGTCCTGCGGCAAGACCACCGGCAGGTCTTTTTCCGGCACCGGCACCGCACCGTGCTCCGGGCAGTGGATGATGGGAATCGGCGTGCCCCAGTAGCGCTGGCGGCTCACGCCCCAGTCGCGCAGGCGCCAGGTGGTTTTTTTCTCGCCCAGGCCTTTGACTTGCAGCGCATGGGCCACCGCATCCACGGCCTCTTTGCAGGACAGGCCGCTGAATACGTCGGAGTTGACGGTGACGCCGCGCTGTTTGTCGCCGTACCAGTCCTGCCACTGCGCGTGGTCGTAGGTCAGGCCGTCCACATGCACCACATCGTCGATGCGCAGGCCGTATTTTTTGGCGAAGGCAAAGTCGCGCTCGTCGTGGGCCGGCACGCCCATCACGGCGCCGTCGCCGTAGCCCATCAGCACGTAGTTGCCCACCCATACATCGACGTGGCGTCCGGTCAGTGGATGCACCACCTGCAGGCCTGTGGGCATGCCCAGCTTCTCTTTCACCGCCAGTTCGGCCTCGGTGGTGCCACCGGCCTTGCACTCTTCGATGAACGCCGCCAACGCCGGGTTGGACTGTGCCGCGTGCTGCGCCAGCGGGTGCTCGGGCGCCACGGCGCAAAAGGTCACGCCCATGATGGTGTCGGCGCGGGTGGTGAACACGTACATGCGTCCGCCATCGATCAGCGCACCGTCAGCCCCCTGGATGGCGTGGGTGAAGGCAAAACGCACACCCTCGCTCTTGCCGATCCAGTTTTCCTGCATCAGCTTGACACGTTCGGGCCAGCCCGGCAGTCCGTGCTGCACTTGGCCCAGCAGTTCCTCGGCGTAGGCGGTGATCTTGAGGTAGTAGCCCGGGATTTCACGTTTTTCGACCGTGGCGCCGGTGCGCCAGCCCTTGCCGTCGATCACCTGCTCGTTGGCCAGCACGGTCTGGTCCACCTGGTCCCAGTTCACGACCTGGGTCTTGCGGTAGGCAATGCCTTTTTCCAGCATTTTCAGGAACAGCCACTGGTTCCACTTGTAGTACTGGGGATCGCAGGTGGCGACCTCGCGGCTCCAGTCAATCGCCAGGCCCATGGCCTGCATCTGGCCCTTCATGTAGGCGATGTTCTCATAGGTCCACTGGGCCGGTGGCACCCCATTTTTGAGCGCTGCGTTCTCGGCGGGCAGACCAAAAGCGTCCCAGCCCATGGGCATCAGCACGTTGTAGCCGTTCATGCGCAGGTAGCGCGTGAGCATGTCGTTGATGGTGTAGTTGCGCACATGGCCCATGTGCAGCTTGCCGCTGGGGTAAGGCAGCATGGAGCAGGCGTAAAACTTCGGCTTGGAGCTGTCTTCCGTCACACGGTAGGCATTGTTGCCATTCCACAGGGGCTGCGCCCAGTGGTCTTGGGCCGATTTTTCAACGTCGAGGTGTTGGTACTTGTCTTGCATGGGTGAATGGGCAACCTGCAGGTTGCCAGTAGAAGGCTTGAAGGGATTTTAGGTGCTGCGCAACTCAGTCCGGCGCCGATGCCGCCGCCGGTGGCGCTTCGGCAACAAAACCAATGCGGCTGAGTCCGGCTTTTTGCGCCAAGCCCATCACCGCGACCACCCGCCCGTAGGGCACTGAAGTGTCCGCCCGCAACTGGACCTCGGTGTCGGGGTGCCGCCCTGCAGCTTGGCCGAAGGTTTGGGCCAATGCCGCATCGTTCAGGGGTTTGTCATTGACAAAGACCTGGCCCGACCGGTCGATGGACACCGCCACCCACTGGGGGACGGCGGTGTTTTGGCCCCCGGCCGCCTGGGGCAGATCCACCTTGACGGAACTGACCATCAGAGGGGCGGTAATGATGAAAATCACCAGCAACACCAACATCACATCAATCAACGGCGTCATGTTGATCTCGCCCATGGGCGCAGAGCCGGGCTTGCGTTCCAGACGGCCAAAGGTCATAGCGCCCCCACGCCCCACCGCTGCGCGGGTGGCTGCCCCGCAAGGGGGTGAACTCGCCTTGGGGCGACCCGGCGGCGAGTTGCTGTGCTCATGGCTGCTCGGTGACCAGCAGCTCCCGCAGATCGCGGGCGAACCCTTCCAGATCGGCCTCGATGCGCCCAATCACGCGTCCCAACATGTTGTAGCCCAGCACCGCAGGAATAGCCACCGCCAAGCCTGCCGCCGTCATGATCAAGGACTCTCCCACCGGACCTGCAATTTTATCGATGTGGACTTGCCCCGCCCCGGCAATACCGATCAGGGCATGGTAAATACCCCACACGGTGCCCAGCAAACCGACAAAGGGCGCAATGGCCCCCACCGTGGCCAGCAGGACCTGGCCTGATTGCAGCTTGCGCAAGACCCCGTGCAAGGCGTCCCGCAGCACGCGGGTGAGTTGCTGGGAGCGGTCGCCCGCCGCCGCCAGTGTGCCCGGCGTCTGGGTTTGGGTAGCCTCCACCAAAGGGATAAGCAAGGCTTCCCGGTCAAATGCCTGCAGCGTGCGCAAGGCATCGGTCAGCGAAGGCGCCTGCCAAAAAGCCGCTGTGCTGCGCGCCACGTCAGTATGCGCGCGGTGCAAGAGCCAGGCCTTCCACAAAATCACCACCCAACTGCCCACCGACATGAGCAGCAGCACCAGCGCCACCGCGCCGCTGAGCGCATCGCCCCGCGTGAACAGGTCCAGCAGGTTCACTTCAGGCCCAGCACATCAAACATATCAAACAGGCCCGCTTTCTGGGTGGCCAAAAAACGCACGGCGCGCAAACTGCCTTGCGCATAGGTGGACCGGCTGGAGGACTTGTGGCTGATCTCGATGCGTTCGCCAATGCCCGCGAACAGCACCGTATGGTCTCCCACGATGTCGCCGCCACGGATGGTGGCAAAACCAATGGTGGAAGGATCGCGCTCACCGGTCACGCCTTCGCGGCCATAGACGGCGCACGCTTTCAAATCGCGCCCCAAGGCGTCGGCAATGACCTCGCCCATCTTGAGCGCGGTGCCCGAGGGGGCGTCCACCTTGTGGCGGTGGTGGGCCTCAATGATTTCAATGTCGTAACCGGTGGACAAGGCTTGGGCGGCCATCTCCAGGAGCTTGAGCGTCACATTCACCCCCACACTCATATTGGGCGCCATCATGATGGCGATGTCCTGCGCGATGCGTTCAATTTCGGCCTTTTGCGCCTCGGTAAACCCGGTGGTGCCAATGACAGCGGAAATCCCCAGCTCACGGCACACCTGCAAATGCGCCAGGGTGCCCTCAGGCCGGGTGAAATCGATCAAAAACTGGCTGGGCTGCAGTCCTTGCTGCAGGTCGGAGGTGATCACCACCCCCGTGGATTGGCCGGAAAAAGCACCGGCATCGGAGCCCACCGATGAGCTCCCCACCTGGTCCAGAGCCCCGGCCAGAGTGCAGTCATCGGCGGCATGCACCGCCTCTATCAGCATCTGGCCCATACGGCCGGAAGCGCCGGCGATTGCGATTTTGTGCATCATTTTTCGGTTCCTGTCCGGTGCAAAGTTATTTGCCAGCGGGTTCTAACGGCGGGTAATTGGTCGATGCAGGTGACGCCGCCGAAGGCGCCGGGGCGGGCCTGTTTGGCGCCGGGAACTTTTTCAGCCCCTCCTCCGACGCTTCCAGTGCAGGCAAGGGCCCGGATTTGGCCTCCGACTTCAGGGTGGACACGAATTCAGATTCACTAGGCAGATCATCGGCCTCAATGCGCTCCAGCACATCGCCCTTGAAAAACACAGTGACCCTGCGCGCCTGCGGCTGGGCACCGGGGCGTTCGAGGGTGAACACATAATCCCAGCGGTCGGCATGGAATACGCTGGCCAGCAAGGCGCTGCCCAGTATGTCGCGTACCTGAATGCGTTGCATGCCGGGCTTGAGCACGGCCAGCTGCTCGCGGGTCACCACATTGCCCTGGATTACGTCCATCTTGTAGGGCGTCACCACACGGGCCATCTTGTCGCCCGTGCCACTGAGGTTGCTGCAAGCCGCTAAAGCCAAACAGGTAAGGGCGAATGCGCCGAAGGAAACGCTGCGATGACAGTGGTCAAACATGGATGATGGGGGAACGATATGATCACCCCATTGTAGCGGCAGGGTCCAGGGTGGGCTTTGCCTCTGCCTCCAACGAGCGCACTGGAAACACAGCCATGACCAACATCGACGAACTCAAAAGCACGGGGCTCAAAGCCACCGTCCCCCGCCTGAAAATACTGGAGGTATTCCAGCGCGGCACCCAGCGCCACATGACGGCGGAAGATGTTTTCCGCGTGCTGTTGCAAGAACACTCGGACGTGGGCCTGGCCACCGTCTACCGGGTGCTGACCCAGTTTGAGCAAGCCAGCATCCTGACCCGAAGTAACTTTGAAAGTGGCAAAGCGGTCTACGAACTCAACGAAGGGCAGCACCACGACCATCTGGTGTGCCTGGATTGCGGCAAAGTGGAAGAGTTTTACGACGCGGAGATCGAAAAGCGCCAGAACGCCGTGGCCAAATCCAAGGGATTCCTGATCGCCGACCACGCCCTGAGCCTGTACGCCACCTGCACCAAAGAGAACTGTCCCAACCGCAGCACAGCGGCCACCCGCCACCCGGAATAAGCCCCCCTGCGCTCAAGCGCCCAGGGTCATGGCCTTGCGGTGGCGTTCGACAAACTCCTGGTAGGTGTCAATGCCACGCAACTGCAAAATGGTGTTGCGCACCGCAGCCTCCACCAGCACCGCGATATTGCGGCCCGCCACCACCTGGATCACCACTTTGCGCACGGGAATGCCCAGCACATCCTGGGTCAGCGGCTCATACGGGATGCGTTCATACTCCCGCTCCAGCGTCTCGCGGCGCACCAGATGCACGATGAGCTTGAGCCGCATCTTCCGGCGTACGGCGGTTTCGCCGAAGATGGCGCGGATGTCCAGCAAACCAATGCCGCGGACTTCCAGCAAATTCTCCAAAAGCTCAGGACAACGGCCCTCAATGGTGGTCTGGTTGATGCGGTACAAATCCACTGCATCGTCGGCCACCAGACCATTGCCACGCGAAATCAGTTCCAGACCCAGCTCGCTTTTGCCCAGGCCCGACTCACCGGTAATCAGCACACCCAGGCCCAAAATGTCCATGAACACCCCGTGCATGGACATGCGTTCGGCAAAGTGTTTGGACAGGTAGGCCCGCAATACATCAATCACGAATGCAGGGGATTCCTTGGTGGCAAACATGGGGATCTGGGCCCGCTCACACATCGACAAGAGCGCCTCGGGGGCGGCTTGGCCGTCCGCCAACACCAGCACCGGTGGCTCCAGGGTGACAATGCGTGAAATACGTCGCGCACAGTCTTCCGGCGTGGCATTGCTGAGGTAGGCGATCTCGCGCTCACCCAGGATTTGCGCCCGGTAGGGGTGGATGTAATTGAGGTAACCGACCAAGTCCGCGCCAGAGCGGGCGGCGCGCACCGCCACTTCGTCGAAGCGTCGCTCGGAAGCGCCCAAACCGGCAACCCACTCCCATCGCAGACGGCCGCGAAATTCCTCAAACAGAACGTCGGCGCTGACTACGGTGGGTTTCAAGGCGGAGCTTTCGCGTTATGCGGAATCAGGGGGCGAGGGTGGATTTCCACGCGGCAATCAGCGCGTACAACTGCTGCGAGTCCGCGCACACAGTGAGTTGCTCACGCAAGGGGGCGTCACTCAGCAATTCGGCTATTTCCGACAAAATTTCAAGGTGTTTCTGCGTGGCGGCTTCGGGCACCAGCAGGAAAATCAACAGACTGACGGCCTGCTCGTCCGGGGCGTCGAACCCAATGGGATTGGACAATTGCAACACCGCTGCCATGGGTGCCTTCAGGCCCTTGATGCGGCCATGCGGGATGGCAACACCATGCCCCAAACCGGTCGAACCCAGGCGCTCACGGGAAAACAAACTATCGGTCACCAAGGCGCGGCTCAGGCCGTGCAGGTTCTCAAACAACAAACCGGCCTCTTCGAAAGCCCTTTTTTTGCTGGTAACGTCCACTTGCGCAAGGACTTGCGAGGGAGACAGGATGCTGGCGAGTCGATTCATGGTGTGAGTGCGGATTATGCACACAAAAAAACCGCCCGGTAGAGGGGCGGTTGATCTGTGTGCAACAACAGGGTATTGCTTACATCAAACGCTTGGGAGCGCTATGGTGGTGGTCCTGGATGCGGTCTTTGTGGCGCACCACCTGCCGGTCCAGCTTGTCCACCAATTCATCCACCGCAGCGTACAGATCCTCATGCGCGCTTTCGGCAAACATGTCATTTCCTTTGACGTGGATACTGCATTCCGCGCGCTGCCGTCGCTCTTTTTCCTTTTGGTTTTCAACTGTCAGGAGCACTTTGACGTCCACGACCTGGTCAAAATGTCGCATGATCCGATCTAGCTTGGTCGTCACATAACTTCTCAGGGCAGGGGTAACTTCAAGATGGTGACCGCTGATCGTCAAGTTCATAAATAGCCTCCAAATGCTCTCAGGTTTGAAAACGCTTCCCGCTCTCTTGGGCAGTCAGCACACGGACAAAGAACGGTGATTCCTTTGCCGCTGGAACCAACTATGCGCCCGAAACTCCCGAATTGCAACGCCTTTTTATTTCGTACGGCAACAAGACCTGCCGTACACCATGAAACATCTTGGGCACAGCACAGGCCGCCACCAACCCGTCCAACGGGCCCCATTTGGTGAAAAATACCTTGCGTCTGGCCTCACTGCCACGGCAGAGTGCGATAATTTCCACTACTCATTTTTTGGAGAACACTCCTTGGAAAACTACCCCAGTCGGTAGCTTTCAATTCCCTTGTACGCATCGGGGTTGAAAGCGGTCACCACCCACCCCATCCATGCCAACACACCAAGGGAATGTGCGATGCTGAATATTTTCACGCTAGCCAATGGACGGCTGTTCCAGGAAGAGATCGAGTCTCTGGAAGAACTGGCCCGGTTTCAGCCTATCTGGGTCGACCTCGAATCACCCACCGTCGAAGAAAAACGCTGGGTCAAGCAGCATTACGGCCTGTCGATTCCAGAAGACGCGATGGACGAGGACATCGAGGAATCCGCGCGTTTTTACGCCGAAGACAACGGTGAAACGCACATCCGCAGCGACTTTCTGGTTCCCGACGATGACACCCCCCACACGGTGCGGGTGGCCTTTATCCTGAACCTGATCAACGACGGCCTGCGCAGCAAAGGCGTGCTATTTTCCATCCACGACGAGGATGTTCCGGTGTTCCGCTTGCTGCGCATGCGCGCGCGCCGGGCACCGGGCCTGATTGAAGACGCCAAGGAAGTCTTGCTCAAGTTGTTCGACGCCGACGCGGAATACTCCGCCGACACGCTGGAAGGCATTTACGATGAACTGGAAAAAGTCAGCAACAAGGTGCTGTCGGGCGACGTGACCGACGCCATGGCAGGCGAGGTGCTGGGCGCCATAGCCCGCCACGAAGACATGAACGGACGGATTCGCCGCAATGTGATGGACACGCGCCGCGCTGTGAGCTTCATGATGCGCAGCAAAATGCTCAACGGTGCGCAGTTCGAAGAAGCGCGGCAAATTCTGCGCGATATTGATTCGCTGGATTCACACACGGCCTTCCTGTTCGACAAGATCAACTTCTTGATGGACGCGACGGTGGGTTTCATCAACATCAACCAGAACAAGATCATCAAGATTTTCTCGGTGGCCAGCGTGGCACTGCTACCGCCCACCCTGATCGCCAGCCTGTACGGCATGAACTTCAAATACATGCCCGAGCTGGACTGGTCACTGGGCTACCCCTATGCATTGGCGCTGATGGTGGCCAGTGCACTGGTGCCCATGTGGTATTTCCGCAAACGCGGCTGGCTCAAGTAACTGACAAATGAATCTGCCGTTAGCCCTTATCAACAGTGCGTAAGAGTTGCGGTAGGAACGAGAGTTAACCCCTCGCCCCCCGCGCAGATCCGTACGTGCGGAATTACCGCATACGGCTCCTGCCTCAGGT